>Ga0315550_1001042_pt1 | contig 17122 bp, 15 predicted proteins | sample SalMarSW160190MG_2_FD_203100 | JGI IMG/M metagenome (GOLD analysis project Ga0315550, IMG submission 203100) | Salt marsh sediment microbial communities from the Plum Island Ecosystem LTER, Massachusetts, United States - Salt Marsh Sediment SW1601-90 ... | reverse complement strand
TCGCGATGAACCCGCGCAAGATGTCGCCGATCCTCGCCGAGATGTCTCCCGAGCGGGCCGAGATTCTCACCATCCAGCTCGCCAGCGTCGAATCCGAACCCATGCGGGCGCCGACCGCAAGCGAGCTCGACGCGCTGCCGCAGATCGTGGGGCAATGACCCGCCGGCGCCGCCGGAACGGTTAGGGCGGTGTTAAAGCCGACCAAGTAGTCTTACCGATCAGTTACTTGCCGAGGAAAAGGGGCGCCGCCAGGATGGCGATGCACCAGCGCGCCTGCGATCGCTTGCGGATCGGTCTGAGGATTTCGGTATTCGCCGCGGCGCTGCTGGCCGGCGGCGTTTCGCTGGCGTTCGGGCAGGAGGGCGAGCGCCTCGACGTGACGCTTCAGAACCGCAGCGGCTACGGGCGGATGGTGCTGAGCTTTCCCGATCGCCTGACGCTGCCGGCCTATCAGGTCAATGTCGACAACAACGTGCTGGCGATCACCTTCGACGAGCCGGTGGTCACTTTCATGCCGGAAATCACCGAGGTCCTGGGCGACTACGCGGCGGTCGTTCGGCTCGATCCCGATCGGCGGGGTATTCGCATCGGGCTCAAGGGGGCATTCCGCGTCAACTCGATCGAGGCCGGGGAGAAGCTGTTCGTGGACCTGCTGCCACCGGGCTGGCAGGGGCTCGATCCCGGGTTGCCCGTGGACGTGGTGGCCGAGCTTGCGAGCCGCGCCGAACACGCCGCCGAGCTCGCCGAACAACGGCGCAAGGCCGAAATCGCCCGCCTCAACGCGCCACGCGTCGAATTGCGGGTGGGACGCCATCCCACCTTCACGCGCCTGAGATTCGACTGGTCGATCGACACCGATGTCACGTTCGTCCAGCGGGACAGGACCGTCACGCTCAGCGCCGAGTGGCCGGTCGAAATGGACCTCTACGCGCTGCGCTCCGACCAGCCCGAGGAAATCGTCTCGCTGAACGACGACGTCGATGGCGATGGCTCGACGCTGACCCTCGAGCTGGCGGAGGGTGTGGAGGCGCGGTTCTTCGCGCTGAGCGCGCGCGCGTACATCCTCGACATCGACTTCGCGGATGTGCCGGGGCGCACGGTGGCCCTGACCGAACTCGTCGATGCGCCGATCGCCGAGCCCGTGGAGCAGGCCGCGGCGGAAGAGGCGGCGCCCGAATCCCCCGGGATGGCGCCGTCCAAATCGCGGCAAACCGAGATCACGCCCTTCGTCAATGTCATCGGGTCCACGGTCAGGGTGGTGTTTCCCTTCGACCAGGACACGCCGGCGGCGGTGTTCCGGCGCGCCGGCGTGGTGTGGCTGTTGTTCGACACCCATGTGGGGATCCATGCGCCGGCCGAGGCCGGGGCCCTGGACGACATCGCCGCGAGCTTCGAGGTCTCCGCCGCCGACCAGCTGCAGATCGTGCGCATGCAGGTCAACGGCGATCGGCTGGCGACGCTGGGCTCGGAGGGACGCGCCTGGGTGCTGTCGCTGGGCGACATACTGCTGGCGCCCACCGAGCCTGTGGCGCTCGAACGCCAACGCGACGAAAGCGGGCGGATGCGGATCGTCGCCGACATGAACCGACCCGCCAAGGCGCATGAAGTGCACGATCCCGTGGTCGGCGATCTTCTCGAGGTGGTCACCGCCTACCCGCCGGCGCGCGGGCTCATCCGGACGCTCGACTTCGTCGACTTCGAGGCCATCCAGGCGGTGCACGGTCTGGTCATCAAGCCGAACCGGCCGGACGTCGCGGTGACGATCGAGGGCCAGCTGGTGGCAATCGACGCACCGGACGGACTGACGCTGTCGGCGCCGATCCAGACTCGGCCCGCCGAGATGGCTGAGGACGCACGGGCGCGCGCCACCTACATCGACATGGACGGTCTCAGGCGAGCCAACCCGCGCGAACTCGTCGATACCCGGGACGAGCTGATGCGGCGCGCGGCGCAGTCCGAGGGCCAGATGCGCGACGCGGCGCGGTTGAACCTGGCGCAGTTTTTTGTCGCCAATTCACTGCCCCAGGAGGCGCTGGGCGTGCTGAACGTGCTCGAACGGCAGGCCGAAGACGGGGCGCTGGAGGAGCGCATCGAGATCACCCGTTCGGCTGCCGACGTGCTTGCGGGCCGGTCAAAGGAAGCGCTGGCGATATTGCTCCAGGATCAGCTCGCCGATTCTCTGGACGCGGCCTTCTGGCGTGTGATGGCGCGGTGCGACCAGGAGCAGTGGGAGCGGGCGCGCGAGGATGCGCTGATTGCCGAGGTGACTGTCGGCAACTACCCGAAATGGGTGCGCAACCGGTTCCTGTTCGCCGCCACGCGGGCGGCGATCGAGACCGGGGATTCCGATCTTGCCAAGCGCTATTCCGGCCAGTTCGATTTCGACATCATGACCGGCGAGGACCGGTCGGGGTTCGACGTTCTGGCGGGGCGCATCGACGAGATCGAAGGCAGGCTGGACGAGGCGATCGACACCTATGGCAAGGCCATCGTCGCGGGATTTCGTCCCACCCAGGCCGAGGCTGTCTACCGGACGCTGCGGGTGCTGGACGCACAGGGGCGTCTCGACCTCGAGCGCGCCGCCCGGACGTTGCACACCCAGGCGATGGTGTGGCGGGGCGACGAACTCGAAGCGCGCATGCAGGGATTCCTGGGCGACCTCTACTTTCGCTCGGAGCAATACCGGCCCGGCTTCGAGGTCATGCGTCAGGCGGCCAGGGTGCACGCCGACAGCGCGCCGGTGGAGGCCCTCTACGACGAGGCGCGCGGGGTGTTCGCCGACCTTTTCCTGAACGGAAAGGCCGACGCGCTGGAGCCGGTGGAAGCGCTGGGGATCTTCTACGACTTCCGAAATCTCACGCCCTCCGGCACGGCCGGCGACGAGATGATCCGCAACCTGGCGCGGCGGCTGGTCAAGATCGACCTTCTCGAGCAGGCGGCGGGGCTGCTCGAGTACCAGGTCGATTTCCGTCTCGAAGGAGCGGTAAGGGCTCAGGTCGCCACCGATCTGGCGCTCATCCATCTGGCGGACCGGCGCCCGGATCTGGCGCTGAAGGCGCTCTATCGCACGCGGCTCGCCAATCTCTCCCCGACCCTTGAACGCCAGCGCCGCATTCTGGAAGCCAGGTCGCTGATCGAATCGGGGCGCGACGAACTGGCGCTCGAACTCCTGAGCTCCGTCGAGGGGCGCGATTCAGTGCTGTTGCAGGTCGATGCCTACTGGGCGGGCGGACACTATCGGCGGGCCGGCGAACTGCTCGAGGGACTGAACGGGGACCAGCCCGACGGCGAGCCGCTGACGATTTCGGCCCGAAATCAGTTGGTCAAGGCGGCGGTCGCCTACGCGCTCGAGGACGATCGGATCGGGCTGACCCGGCTCAGGGTGAAATTCTCCGACCGGATGGCGACAACCCCTGAATGGGCCCTGTTCGATTTCGTCACCTCCGAGGCGGCGCCGACCACCACCCGGTTCCGGCAGATCGTCAGGGAAATCGCGGGGGTCGATTCGCTGAACGCGTTCCTGGCCGCCTATCAGCAGCGCTACGGCGGCGACGGCGCGCTGCTGCCGGTCTCGGCGCGGCCGGCCGACGGCGCCTAGGGCGTTCCGAAGCTGCGGATCAGCGAGCCGGCGACCAGGTACCAGCCGTCGACGAGCACGAAAAAGATCAGCTTGAACGGCAGCGAGATGATGATCGGGGGCAGCATGAGCATGCCCATCGACATCAGAACCGAGGCCACCACCATGTCGATGATGATGAAGGGCACGAACAGCAGGAACCCGATTTCGAAGGCGCGGCGCAATTCCGAAATCATGAAGGCGGGCACCAGGATGCGCAGATCGAGCTGCTCGGGATTTTCCGGCGGTTCGCTGTCGGTGAGGTCGACGAACAGCATGACGTCCTTCTCGCGGACATTGGCGCGCATGAACGCGTGCAGCGGCGCGGTGGCCAGCGGCACCGCTTCGTCGATTTCGATTTCGCCCGCCATCAGCGGCGCCACCCCGCGCTCGTAGGATTGCTGCAGGGTCGGGCCCATAATGAAGGCGGTCAGAAACAACGCCAGCGAGATCATCACGGCGTTCGGCGGCGCGGTCTGCAAGCCGATGGCGGTTCTCAGAAGCGACAGAACCACAACGACGCGGGTGAACGAGGTCACCATCACCAGGATCGAGGGCGCCAGCGCCAGGATGGTGATGACGCCGACGAGCTGAACGGCACGCTCGGTCAGCGTCGACTGGTCGCCGAAGTCGATGGAGATGTCCTGGGCGAGCGTGGGGACCGTCGCCAGCCCCAAGATCAGGGCCGCGGCCAGACACAACTGGGCGGACGGGACCCGGGCGCGCGGCTTGTGAAGCGCATCAGGCTCGGGACTTGCTCTTTTCCGTGGCGTCCGCGATGCCGCCGGCCTGGATGTCCTGCCCCTCAACAGGCTCTTTGTCCCCCGCTTGAGACGCCGAATGGGGCGAAGACATATCTGAGTCGGGTTCGGTGGGGTCGGATTTGTTGTCGGCGGGAGGCGGCGCGATGCCCCGGTGCCGGGTGATCGGCCTGAGCAGGCCCGGATAGCGCAGCGCGGCGGTGCCGCGGTCGACCGAGCGTTTGGAGATCTGGCGCAGCTTGCCAACCGGCGCGGGGTCGCCCCCTGGTGCCTGGTCGGCGGTTGCACCAGGTCCGCCGAGGCGGGATCGCGCCGCCGGGTCGGCCGGGTTCGGCAGGGGCGGGCCCGACGAAGCGGCGGCGAAGCTGGGCCGGGCGACGCCGGCCGGGCCCCCCGTGTCCGCGGCCGGGGGCCGGTCGGCGGCGAAGAGATCGGGCTCGGCGCCGGCCTCAATCAGAGGGATGCCGGCTTCGACGATCAGGTCCTGGGGACCGCCGGTGAGCACCAGATGCTCGACATCGTCGCGGCGGATCAAAAGCAGCTGGCGCTTGGCGTCCACCATGACCGACTCGGTCACCCCGATGCGCCGGTTGCGACCGCGCACCACCGTACGCGATGCGGTCAGGACGAATTTGAGCACCCAGACCAGGAAGACGATGAGCACCACCACCAGGAGCAACGCCCCCGCGACCGTCCAGAAGCTGGACGCCAAATCCCCAAACAGCGAGTTGATGAAACCCAATTGCGCGGTCCGAATGCGGGCTCTGAGCCACCCGACCGGCGAGGGTCAGCGGGAATCGCCGGGCGGCATGATTTGCCCAGCATAGCGCCAAGGATGGCAAATTGCAGGCGGCGGGATGCGGCGAAGCCACTGAAACGCGTTTGGAAACGAAGGGCGCCGGCGGCGATTAAGGGGGCGTTAACCATAAAACCGGCAGGATGTGCCTAGTACAAATCACTTACGGAACGCTGCGGGGAAGCGCTTTCAGCCGATGTTCTCGATCACCGAGCTGCCCGTCCTGGCGGCCCTCAAACAGAAAATGCTGTGGCATCAGGCGCGCCAGACCCTTCTGGCGGAGAACATCGCCAATGCCGAAACCGCGGGGTATCGCGGGCGCGATCTGGAGCCGTTCGACTTCGCGTCGCAATTGCGCGACGTGGAATTCACCGGCATGCGCACGGCGGCGACCGATCCGATGCACATCTCGGTGGCGGGTGAAGCGGGCGCCGACTTCAAGTCGGGCCGCGTCGCCGCATTCGAGGTCACGCCGGACGGCAATTCGGTGGTGCTCGAGGACGAGATGGCGAAGGTCACCGCCAACCAGCTCGACTATCAGGCGGCAACGACGCTCTACGGGCGGTCGATCCGGCTGATCCGGACGGCGCTGGGGCGGACGGGGTAGGCGGACAATGGGCGACTTCCTGACCTCCCTGAAGGTGGCCGCGAGCGGGTTGCACGCGCAATCGGCCCGCATGCGGGTCATCGCCGAGAACATGGCCAATGCCGAATCGGCGGCCAAAACACCCGGCGGTCTGCCCTATCGGCGGCAGATACCGACGTTCGACGCGGTCTTCGATCGCGAGATGGGCGCGTACAGCGTCGAGGTCGGCCGCGTCGCCTACGACACCAGCGATTTCGCGAGCCGCTTCGAGCCCGGCCATCCCGCCGCCGACGAGCGCGGCTACGTGCTCTATCCCAACGTCAATCCTCTGATCGAGACGATGGATATGCGCGCCGCGATGCGAACCTACGAGGCAAACCTGAATGTGGTCAGTGTCACCCGGCAGATGCTTGGGTTGACCCTCGACATTCTCCGCAGCTGAACGGGATGCGGCGTGGGCGCCCGCATTCCAATCCAGGTTCCAGGGAAATCTTGTCGATCAATCACAGGCGGTTCGATTGATTTCCTGAAGTTCCACCGTAAAAACACGTAACCGCTACTGGAAGGCGTATTTCCATGACAATACCGGTTTCACTCGCCGCCAACGCCTATCAGGCCGCGCAACGCCTGATCGATTCGGCCCGCGATCCGGCCGCCGGATCCGCCCCGAAAGCGGCCGGCGGTCCCGATTTTGCGCAGATGTTGGGGGCGGTGGCCGACGACGTGATCGCCAAAGGCCGACACGCCGAGCAACAGTCGCTGGAATTGGCCAACGGCAACGCCAACGTCGTCGATGTGGTCACCGCGGTTTCGGAGACCGAGGTGGCGCTGGAGACGCTGGTGACGGTGCGCGACAAGATGATCTCGGCGTACGAAGAGATCATGCGGATGCCAATCTGAGCGAATCCGGTATGTTGCCGACGCCGGGTGCGCCGAAACCGGGCAGGGGGCCGGCCGATGAGCGGGGCTGAAATCCTCGAAATCGCCCGCGAAGGGGTGTGGACGCTGATCATCGTGTCGGCGCCGATGATGGCCGTCGGGCTCATCGTCGGGGTGGTCATCGCGCTGTTTCAGGCGCTCACGCAAATCCAGGAAATGACGCTTGTGTTCGTCCCCAAGATCCTGGCGATCTTCGTGACCATGATCGTGGCGCTGCCGTTCATGGGGGCGGCGATGGGCGCCTACATGGATCGGATCGTGGCGCTGATCATCGCTGGAGGCTGAGGTGCCGGTATCGGTCACCTGGCTTCCGCAAACGGCGCTCGTGTTCATGCTGATCTTCGCCCGGGTCGGCACGATGATCATGCTGATGCCCGGGTTCGGGGCGGCGGGGATCCCGGCGCGCATTCGGCTGTCCTTCGCGCTCGTGCTGACGCTGGTGATGTTCCCGCTCGTCTCCGCCGGGTTCCCCGCTTTCCCGACGACAAGCTGGATGGCGCTGGCGATGCTCGGGCACGAACTGGCGGTCGGGCTGATCCTGGGCGGGACGGCCCGGCTCGTCCTCTCCGCCGCACAGGTGGCCGGCGCCGCCATCGCCTACCAGTCGGGGCTGGCGTTCGCGCAAAGCGCCGATCCCTCGCAGCCGGGGGTGCAGGGGGCGATGATCGGCAATTTCATCGCCCTGCTGGGGGTGACGCTGATCTTCGCCACCGATCTGCACCACCTCGTCCTGGCGGCGATCGACAACAGCTATGATCTGTTTCCGCCGACCGGGGACCTGATGTTCGGGGACGCCGCCGAGGCGGCACTGGACGTGGTGGCGGGCAGCTTCAAGGTCGGGGTGCAGATGGCGGCCCCGTTCATCGTTTTCGGGCTGGTGTTCTATCTCGGCCTCGGAATCCTGGCGCGCCTGATGCCGCAAATCCAGGTTTTCTTCATCGCCATGCCGGCCAACATCGGCCTCGGCCTGATCCTGCTGGCGCTGCTGCTCACGGTGATGATGGGCTGGTACCTCGCCCATGTCGAAACCAGTCTTTCGCTGCTGGTGGGCGGTTAGAGCCTCTTCGACCAATTGCGAGCCATTCTGACGGAGCGATTTTGTGACAGCATCAAGCAAAGGCCCGCGGTGCGTATCAGGGCATACGGACAAGGGGCTTGGCGCCGACAATGGCGCAAAAGCGCCCGTCCCTTCGGGTTTCCGATTGGCGGACGCCCGACCTCGAACCGGTCTTGCGCGATGCGCCAACATCGCGCCGCGACCGGTTCAACGCCGGATCGCACACGCCAATCGACAAACAGAATTGACCCGGAATTGGTTGAAAAGGCTCTAGATGGCCGAAGACGCCGAACGCAGCGAAAAGACAGAAGACCCCACCCAAAAAAAGCTCTCCGAGGCGCAGCGGCGCGGCGACGTCGCCAAGAGCCAGGAGGTGACGACGTGGTTCATGATGCTCGGCACCGCCCTGTTCTTCGGGCTACTGGCGCCGATCGCCGGCAAGTCATTGATTGTCGAGCTCAGCGGGGTGCTGGCCAGCGCCGATCAGCTGGACACCTCCGGCGCCGGTTTCGGGCACTTCTGGCGCAATCTCGCCCAGGGAGCGTTTTTGGCGACGCTGGCCCCGCTTGCCATGCTGTCCGTGTTCGCGATCGCCGCCAATCTCGTCCAGCACCGGCCGGTGTTCTCGATCGAGCCGATCAAGCCGAAGCTGAGCAAGGTCTCGCCGGTCTCCGGATTCCAAAGGCTGTTCTCGCGCGATGCACTTGTCAATTTCGCCAAAGGGCTGGGCAAGCTGACGGTGGTGGCGGTGGTGATGTTCTTCGTCATGTGGCCCGAGCGCGACCGGCTGGACACCATGGTGACCGGCGACGTCATCATGATCCTGGCTATCTTCCAGGAGATGGGCATCCGGCTGATCGGCGCGACGCTGGCGGTGGTCACCGTGATCGCACTCGCCGACATGCTCTATCAGCGTCATCGCTGGTTCGAACGCCAGAAGATGACGGTGCGCGAGGTCCGCGACGAGTTCCGGCAAACCGAGGGCGACCCGACGATCAAGTCCCGTATCCGGCAGATCCGCCGCGACAGGGGGCGGCGCCGGATGATGCTCGCGGTGCCGGAGGCCGACGTGGTGATCACCAACCCCTCCCACTACGCGGTGGCCCTCAAATACGAGCAGTCGATGCCGGCGCCGAAATGCGTCGCCAAGGGAGTGGACGCCATCGCCCTGAAAATCCGGAAGGTCGCCGAGGAGGCGCGGGTGCCGATCGTCGAAAATCCGCCCCTGGCGCGGGCCCTGCACGCCGGCGTGGAGATCGACGAGCACATCCCTTCCGAGCACTACAAGGCCGTCGCTCAGATCATCGGCTATGTGATGCGGTTGCGGACACGGCGGAAGTGGCGGTTGCGGCGATGACGGGCATGTGCGAACTACAATTCAGGTGGCCGATTTGCTAGTGGCGTTGGACGTATCCGTGCGGTTGTGGCTCGCCACCCGACACTCGTGAAGGACGTTTCGCCCATGGCGGCATCGCCGCTCGACGAAGAGGTCTATCCGGAGCCCGCGGTCGATCGCTCCCGAAGCAGTGCGGGGCTGTGGCGGGTGCTGGCATTGGCGGCGTTCTTCGTGGTGGCCGCGATCTGGTTCTCGGTGCTCGGCGAGCACGCCTCGGCCGAGTTCGTCCTGTTGTTTCTGGGGCTCTTGGCCGTCATCGGCGTGTTCTGCCTGTTCGCGCTGGCGGCGGGGCTGTTTCGACTGGCGCGGGGGTCCGAACCCCGCCAGCTGGGCGCCGCGATCGTCGACACGCTGCCCTATGCGGCGGTGGTCGCGGATCGCGAGGGGCGGGTCATCTATGCCAACGCGGCCTATGGCGCCATGGGGGCCCAGATCGAGGGGGAGCCGCCGGTCGGCGTGCCGCGCCTGTTCGTGTCCAGTCCCGAGGCGTCCGAGGCGATCTACCGGCTGATTCGGGCCGCCAGGGAGCGCCGTACCGCGCAGGAAGACATCCGGCTGGGCGGGCCGCTCAGGGATGGGGGACGGCGCGGCAAAGGCCCGACCTGGTATCGGGTGCGCGTGGTGGCGTTGCCGGCGGTCGAAGGCCGGCGCAACCTGACGCTGTGGACCGTCGAGGACATTTCCCGGGACCGGGACGCGCAGGAAAACATCTTCCTCGAGCTGCAGCGGGCGATCGACTACCTCGACCACGCCCCGGCCGGGTTCTTTTCCGCCGACAATCGCGGGCGGGTGCAGTATCTCAATTCGACGCTCGCCGATTGGCTGGACTACGACCTGGCGGAGTTCACGGCCGGTTCCATCAAGCTGTCGGACATCGTCCGCGGGGACGGCGCCGGGCTTCTGCTGGGCGGGCGTCCGGACGGGGAAATCCGCACCGAGATCATCGACATCGACCTGGTGCGCCGGGACGGCACGAGCTTTCCGGTGCGGCTGCTGCATCGGGTCGCCCGGCTGGCCGAGGGCGACCTGGGCGAGACCCGGACCCTTGTCCTGGACCGCTCGAAGGGTGCCGACACCGCCGAAGAGCTGCGCGCGGCGGAAGTCCGTTTTTCGCGCTTTTTCAACAACACGCCCTTCGCCATCGCGGCGCTCGACGCCGAGGGCAGGATCATCAGGACGAACGCGCCATTTGCCCGGACGTTCAGCATCGAGAGCGGCGAACGCCCCACTGTGGGATTGCCGATCACCGATCTGATCGCCGAGGACGCGCGCGGCGAGTTCAGGAAGGCGCTGTCGCAGGCCGCCGCCAACCGCTCGACCATCGAGCCCGTGGATGCGGTGCTCAGCGCCGACGGGGAACGCAGCGTCAGGCTCTATCTTTCGAGCGTCGAGAATGCGGGCGATTCACCGGAGACGGCAATCCTCTACACCCTCGACACCACCGACCAGCGTCTGCTCGAACAGCAGTTCGCCCAGAGCCAGAAGATGCAGGCCGTCGGCCAGCTGGCGGGCGGGGTTGCGCACGACCTCAACAACGTCCTGACCGCCATCATCGGCTTCTCCGACCTGCTGCTGATCAACCACCGGCCCGCCGATCCGTCCTTCAAGGACATTATGGAGATCAAGCAGAACGCCAACCGCGCGGCGGGCCTGGTGCGGCAGCTGCTGGCGTTTTCGCGTCGCCAGACGCTGCGCCTGGAGGTGCTCGACATTCCCGAGGCGGTCGACGACCTGACGGTGCTTCTCAAGCGCCTGATCGGTGAGACGATCACCCTCGATGTCGACCACGGCCCGGAAATATGGCCGGTCCGATCCGACCGCAACCAGCTCGAGCAGGTCATCATCAACCTCGTCGTAAACGCCCGGGACGCGATGCCCGAAGGCGGCAGGGTCACGATCGCCACCCGCAATATCTCCGAGGCCGAGGCGGCACGGTTCGGCTACCGGGGCATGCCGGCGGCCGAATATGTGCTCATCGAGGTCGAGGATTCGGGCACCGGCATGAGCCCGGAGGTCATGGAGAAGATCTTCGAGCCCTTCTACACGACCAAGGACATCGGCAAGGGCACGGGTCTGGGACTGGCCACCGTCTACGGCATCGTCAAGCAGTCGGGCGGCTTCATCTATCCCGAATCGATCCCGGGCGAGGGCGCGCGCTTCCGCATCTTCCTGCCGCGTCATGCGGCCGCCGAAGGGGCGGTCGCCGAACGGCAAACCGCGGCGCGGGTGCGCGATCTGACGGGCCACGAACGCATCCTGATCGTCGAGGACGAGGAATCGGTCCGCGCCTTTTCGGCCCGGGCCCTGATTTCGGCGGGCTACACCGTCCACGAGGCGTCGACCGGCGCCGAGGCGCTCGAGGTGCTCGAAGAGATCGACGGGCAGATCGACCTGGTGATTTCCGACGTCGTAATGCCCGAGATGGACGGACCGGCGCTGCTCGGCGAGGTGCGCCGGCTGTATCCGGGCGTCAAGGTGATCTTCGTGTCCGGCTATGCCGAGGAAGGGACTCGCAAGGGGCTCGAGGAAGACGCCTCCGTCGAATTCCTGCCCAAGCCTTTTTCGCTCAAGCAGCTGGCCGCGAAAGTGAAGACGGTGCTGCTGGACGAGACCCGGGATATCGGGCGCACCGAAGCGGGCGAGTAGGCGCCTGCGGGGCGGCCAGCGATGAGCGAAGCCAGCACCGCCGGTCAGGCCCCACCACTCAAGCTCTCCACCAAGCTCGCCTTCGGATTCGGCGATGTCACCGGGGCCGTGATCGCCGCGGTCTACGGGTTCTTCATGCAGGCGTTCCTGCTCGACGTCGCCGGGCTGGCGCCGGGGGCGGTGGGGGTGATCTTCGCCATCGCGCAGATGTGGGACGCGGTCACCGATCCGGCCATGGGCCGCATCACCGATCGCACGCGAACAAAGTGGGGGCGGCGGCGCCCGTTTCTTCTGTTCGGGGCGGTGCCGCTGGGCATCGCCTTTTTCCTGCACTGGCTGGTGCCGCCGCTCGGGCCCGGCGGGCTGTTCTTCTACTATCTGGTCATCGCCATGGCGCTGCGGACGGCGTTCACCGTCGTGTCCATCCCCTACACCGCGCTGACGCCGGATCTGACCCCCGACTACGACGCTCGCACGCAACTCAATCTCTACCGGTTCGTCTTTTCGATTCTCGGGGGGCTGACGGCGGTGGTCTTGCACCCGATCCTCGTGCATGCGGTCGGCAATGTGTTCGTCGGGAACGCCATCAGCGGGGGCGTGTGGGCGCTGGTGATCGTCGTTTCGACGTGGACCTGTTTTGCGTTCACGCGCGAGCCGGCCGAGCGCCTGGCGCAACCGGAAAAGCACCTGCCGCTGAGGCGGCGGGCACGCATCGTGGTGTCCAACCGCCCGTATCTGACGGCGACCGGCATCTACCTGATGAGCTGGGTGGCGCTGTTGTTCATCCAGACCAACCTGTTGTTGTACGCACGCTACTGGCTCGGTGCCGAGAACCTGTTCACTTCCTACGTGGTGGTCCTGCAGGTCACCGCGGCGGCGTTCCTTTGGGTGTGGACGCGGGTCAGCGAGCGGTTCGGCAAGAAGCTCACCTATGTGGCCGGCGCCAGCGTGTGGACGGTGGTGCTGATCGGTCTGTTTTTCGTGCAGCCGGGGCAGACGACGCTGCTTTACGGGATCACCTTCTTCGCCGGCGCGGGCACCTCGGTCGTCTATCTGGTGCCCTGGAGCATGCTGCCCGACACCATCGAGCACAACGAGCTGATGACCGGCGAGCGTCAGGAAGGGCTGTTTTACGGCCTGTTCGTGTTCCTGCAGAAACTCGGCCTGTCCGCGGGGCTCGGGCTTTCGGGGTTCGCGCTGCAGATGGCGGGCTATCGGTCGCCGGGTGTCGAGGCCGGCGCGATCGCGGCGGCGGTGCAACCGGACAGCGTGCTTCTAACCCTCAGGCTCTTCGTCAGCTTCATTCCCGCCGCGATCCTGGTGCTGAGCATCCCACTGGCGCTGAGCTACCCGATCGACAAGCGGCGCCACGCGGAGATCCGCGCCGAAATCGCGGCGCGGCAGACCGGCGGCCCCTAGATCGGCGCCTGCGGGTCGATGAGGGACTTGTCCTTCAGCGCCGCCCAGAGGTCGCCCGGGATATCGGTGTTCCACCACTGCCAGATCTGATCGAACTCGGCCGGTGAGCGCGGGCCGGGCAGCACCGTGGCGATGGCCGGGTGGCGCAACGGGAACTGCAGGGCGGCGGCCGGCAGGGCGACGCCGAACTCGGTGCAGACCGCTTCGATCGCTTTCGCCTTCTCCATGATTTCAGCGGGGGGGCTGATGTAGTTCCAGGTCGAGCCGCCGACCAGAATGCCGGAGTTGAACGGGCCCCCGCAGATCACCGAGGCCTGTTTGCGCACGCAGGTCTCCAGGAACGGGCTGAGCGAGGTCTGTTCGAGCAGGGTGTAGCGGCCCGCCAGCAGGAACACGTCCCAGTCGCCGATCTCGAAGGCGTCCATGAGGACTTCCCACTCGTTGACGCCCAGGCCGATGGCCGAGATGGTGCCGGTCGACCGCAATTCGTCCAACGCCCGATAGCCGCCTTCCGCGAGCGCCCTGAAATGTGCGGCATTGGCGTCGCCATGGACAAAGGTGCCGATGTCGTGAACGAGCAGGATGTCGATGCGGTTGAGCCCCAGGCGCTGCAGGGAATCCTCGAAGGAGCGCATGATGCCGGCGTAGGAGTAGTCGTAGACATCGACGAAGGGCAGCGGGTCCTGCCAGTCGTGCTGGCGGGTGTAGGGACCGAACTGCGGCGCCAGAATCCGCCCCGCCTTGGTGGAGAGCACCACCTCGTCGCGGCGTGCGCGCACCGCGTCCCCTACGAAACGCTCGGACTTTCCGAAGCCGTAGAAGGGGGCGGTGTCGACCAGGGTGACCCCGTGATCGAGGGCATGGGGGATGACCCCGCGCGCGTCGGCCTCGGGGACCGGGCTCATATTGCCCGCAAGGCTGGCGCAGCCCAGGCCAAGGGTCGTGACTTCAAGCTCGGTCGTGCCGATGCTGCGTTTTTCGAGCGCGCCGGTCGCGGTTGCGGTCAAGATTCGCTCCCCGGGAAGGCCCGCCGCTTGCATCGGGCGGGAATGTGTGCGTGAAGATGCCGGCGTTTTGATAGCAGCGAACAGGGCGGCGAGGGAACCCATGTTCGGTCTCTCGGGAAAGAAAGCGGTGGTCACCGCCGCCGCGCAAGGGATCGGCCGGGCGGTCGCCGAAGCCTTCGTGGCTGCCGGCGCCGACGTGATCGCCTGTGACATCAATGAAGCCGCGTTGGCCGATCTGGAGGGGGCCGAGGCGGTCGGGTTCGACGCCACGCGCCTCGATCATATCGACGAACTCGCCGCCCGCACCGGGGCGATCGATATCCTGTTCAACGGCGTGGGCTGGGTGCATCACGGCACGATCCTGGAATGCTCGGAGGAGGACTGGTCGCGGTCGTTCGCGCTCAATGTCGACAGCGCGTACCGCACCGTGCGGGCCTATCTGCCGGGGATGGTCGATCAGGGCGGCGGATCGATAATCAACACCGCCTCGGTCGCCTCATCGGTGATCGGGGTGCCCAACCGGTTCGCCTACGGGGCCGCCAAGGCCGCCGTGATCGGACTGACCAAGGCGGTGGCGGCCGATTTCGTGGGTCAGGGCGTGCGCTGCAACGCCATCTGCCCCGGCACCGTCGACACGCCGTCGCTGCGCGAGCGGGTTCGGGCGCAGGGCGAACCCGACAAGGCGATGGCCGCCTTCGTGGCTCGGCAGCCGCTGGGGCGTTTGGGCAGGGCCGATGAGATCGCGGCGCTGGCGCTTTATCTCGCCAGCGACGAGGCGGCGTTCACGACCGGTCAGGTGCACGTTATCGACGGTGGCTGGAGCAACCTGTAAAGCCAGTCCCGCAATGGGGAGGGGAGCAAGTTGAAGTTGTTGCGTTTTGGCGCGCCAGGCGCCGAAAAACCGGGATTGCTAGATGCGGATGGACAGATTCGCGATCTGAGCGCGCATATCGAGGACCTCGCGGGGCCGGCACTCGACCCGGCGCGGCTCGCCGAGCTCGCCGAAATCGACCCGGCCGCCCTGCCGATGGCCGGACCACAGCGCATCGGGCCGTGCGTCAGCGGGGTCGGCAAGTTCATCGCCATCGGGCTCAACTATTCCGACCATGCGGCGGAAACCGGCGCTTCCGTGCCACCCGAACCGGTTGTCTTCTCGAAGGCCGTCTCGTGCATCACCGGGCCGAACGACGACGTCGAAATCCCCCGCGGCAGCGAAAAAACCGACTGGGAGGTCGAGCTCGGCGTGGTGATCGGACGGCGGGCGAAATACGTCGCCGAGGACGAGGCGCTCGCACACGTGGCCGGCTACTGCCTGATCAACGACGTCTCCGAGCGCGGCTTTCAGATCGAACGCCATGGGCAATGGGTCAAGGGCAAGAGCCACGACACCTTCGGGCCGATCGGGCCGTGGCTGGTGACGCCCGACGAGCTGGGGGATCCGGGCAACCTCAAAATGTGGCTCGAGGTCAACGGGGCGCGCCGCCAGGACGGCTCGACGTCGACCATGGTCTACAAGGTGCCGTTCCTGATCTCCTATCTGAGCGGGTTCATGAGCCTCATGCCCGGCGATATCATCACCACCGGCACGCCACCCGGGGTCGGGATGGGGATGGACCCGCCGGTCTATCTGAAGGCCGGTGACGTCATCCGGCTTTCCATCGAGCGGCTCGGCGAACAGCAGCAGACCTGCGTGAACGCCTGAAGGCATTCGGACCCATGGGCCTCGATCTCATCGACTGCCATTTGCACCTGGTCTATCCGGAGCGCGCCCGCACCGGCTGGATGGAGGGCGTCGCCACCTACGAGGGCAAGCACTTCACCTGGGTGGATTTCGACGGTCAGGACGGGCGCGACGAAATCGCCGCGTCCGTATTCATGGAGGTCGATGTCGACGAGGGGCAGTATGAGGCCGAGAGCGAGAAAATTGCCGAGCTGATCGCCGACCGCCGCGTGCCCGTGATCGCCCAGATCGCGGCGTGCCGTCCGGAGCGCGACGCGGGCTTCGAGGCCTGGCTGGAGCGCGGCGACGAACTGGGCGTGGTCGGCTATCGGCGCATCCTGCACCAAGGCGTGCCGGGGGACCTGTCGCAGGCCGAGAGCTTCCGCGAGAACGTGCGCCGGGTCGGCCGGGCGGGCAAGGTGTTCGACATCTGCATGTTCGCCCGGCAGCTGCCGGTGGGCGCTGAGCTGGTGGCGGCGTGCCCCGATACTCAATTCGTCCTCGACCATTGCGGCAACCCGGATGTGGCCGCCGGCGCCCGCCAGGAGTGGCGCGAGGGCATGAAGGCGGTCGCCAAGTTTCCCAACGCGGCGGTCAAGATGTCCGGCATTCTCACCGACTGCGCCCCGGGCCGGGCCGGCGAGGCCGACGTGCGGCCCTATCTCGAAGAGATGATCGAGATTTTCGGCGTCGACCGGATCGTGTGGGGCTCGGACTGGCCGGTGGTCAACGTCAACGCCGATCTGGCGACATGGACCTCGATCACCGCCAACGTCCTTTCCGCCCTCAGTCCGACCGAGCGCGAGGCGATTGCCGGCAACAACGCCATTCGCATCTATGCCCTGGACAGAGCGCTCGAAGCCAAGGGGATCGCGCATGGCTGACCGAATCGTGCCGCCGGGCGGCGTCTATGTGGGTCGGGCGCGGCACCCGAATTTCGCGCATCCGCTGGTGATCACCACGCATGACGGGGAGGTGTTCGACATCACCTCGACCGAGGCGCCCACGGTGCGCGACGTGTGCGAGATGGCGGACCCGGTCGCCTTCGTGGAGGCGGCGCGGGACAACCCGATCGGCACGCTCGACGAGCTCGCCGAAAACAGCCGCGCCGCGACCCGCAATCCGGCCCTGCCGTGCCTGCTGGCGCCGGTCGATCTGCAAGCGGTCAAGGCGTGCGGG
>Ga0315550_1001041_pt1 | contig 17128 bp, 13 predicted proteins | sample SalMarSW160190MG_2_FD_203100 | JGI IMG/M metagenome (GOLD analysis project Ga0315550, IMG submission 203100) | Salt marsh sediment microbial communities from the Plum Island Ecosystem LTER, Massachusetts, United States - Salt Marsh Sediment SW1601-90 ... | reverse complement strand
TATCTCCTGCAACCGGCTCCTTTCAACAAAGGTAATGATTTGTCCGGGAAAGGCCTTGGTGTAGGAAGCCATGAATATCTGTTCCTGTTCAGGTGTGAGACCAAGTACTGCCAGCCTTCCACAGTTAATGAGCTCGGGTTTGGTGAATAACGCCTGCGTTTTCCGAGCGCACCCCGTTGAAATGGACAAGCCTAATACCACAAAAAACGCGGAAATACTACAAAAAGCACTGATTCGTATTCTCATTTTGTCGCTCCCTAACAGCGTTTTAGAAAAATCATCTCCCAACAAGGCCGTAATAGAATAAACCACTATCACTACTTTGGCAAGGACCATTTCGTATCTCCGCAGGCGTTCGGGTATAACAAGACCTTGTTTGGAGACGGAACAGGAGACAAGAAGGGCAGAGGGCTGACGGCAATTTTTCACTTGTCCGTCGCGGACTCTTCCCATAATCGGCGATACTCGGGTGGGAGTGTGCGGCCGCTGCCGGTCATATCTCCAACGCCGCTGCCGCCGAGCTTTTTGACATCCTTAGACCACTGGTAAATAGTAGCATAGTTGAAGATGTCGTTTACCTTCGAGACCGTGATGGTAACTTTAGGTCCACCGAACTGGAATGTCCCGAACATTTGACCGAGCGGCAGGTGTTGCCGGGCGAGAGCGCGCTTTCGCTCATCCAGGAGACCATCAAGGTCTTTCCATAATTGCTCCAAAAAGCTCTCCGCCTGCTCACGGAAAGGCGAGATAATCACTTCGAGGCCGTTCTCGTTGCGGCTTTGCTCTGTGTTCTGCTTTTCCAGTTCTATGTACTGCCGGTAGGCCCTGCGGAGGATTTTGTGCACCTCCGCCACTTCCGACGGCTCAAGCTCTAAGGTCCGGATGCACCCATCGCCCAGTGTCGGGCCTTCTGGTCCGAATGTCAGGTCTTCTGGTGTGCCGTATGGCAAGTCCAATTGGCTTGCCTGTTCAGAACTCGAATAGGATTCGACGAAAGTTCGTGGGCTTTGACGGGTCGAGGTCGAGCGGACCATGACAGGCCAGCCGAATATCATCAACAATGTGAAAGCCCATGCCAATAGAAAGACTGCAACTATCAGGACGATAGCGAGCACGAGTTTGCCTCGCCCATGCTCTGTCTGAACGGCCCGCTCTTTCTTTCTTCTGGCAGAAGCGTCCGCAAACAGTCTTGCCGTCTCATCGTTTAGCAAAACCCAAAGCGCATATATACCGATGGCTGTTCCAATCGGTATGTTAATAAGATCGAGAATTGCAAGTACGATGGCGAGAATTCTGGCCCAGCTTTTTCGTTTTAATAGTCCTATGCCCGCGATGACTTCCGGCACGGACGTCAAGAAAAAGAATAGGGCTACCGCAGGGCCTACAATTCGAGTAATCCTCATTGCCATTATATCGCCCGATATAAGGCCGCCACCACTAATTGCCACGAGGCCCATAAGGCCGATGGAAATTCCCAGCCCCCCAAAAACTATGCCGAGTACCGCAACCAACGTGACATGTTTTTCCATTCGACTGACCAGGGTGACATCGGCGGCGACAACCGGACGGACAGGCTCTGGGCCGGAAGAAATCACCTCGACATCGGTTTTTACCTCGCTGGCGTGCTGGTAACGGCGTTCGGGCTCTTTCTCCAGAGAATGCAAGACCACTTTGTCCAGGCGAACGTCCACCTGCACTTTTTGTGACGGTGGGGCGAATCGACCCAGAGGCAGCTCGCCCGTGAGCATCTCGTAGAAGACCACACCCAATGAATAGATATCCGCACGGTGGTCCACCTGTCCGGGATGCTCTATTTGTTCCGGGGCCATATAATGCGGTGTGCCCATTCTCTGCCCGGCTTGCGTCAGGGTATATACAGTCGCCGGTCTATCCAAGAGCTTGGCAAGGCCAAAGTCGGCAATTTTCACCCGTCCTTTCTTGTCTAATAAAATATTTTCCGGCTTGATATCCCGGTGCACAATACCCTCTTCATGTGCGAACTGCAGGGCCTCACAGACCTGGGGGACAATAGCTAATGCTTCGGCCGCTGAAAGCTCGCCGGCCTGAATCACATGGCGCAAATCCGTTCCATCTATAAACTCCATAATGAAATAGTAAAGACCGGCCTCGGTATGACCAAAGTCGTGCACCATAACGATATGGGGATGGCTGAGTCTGGCCAGAGAACGCGCTTCACGAGTGAAACGCTGGGCAAAGGCCTCCGTCTGAGCAACCTGCGGGGGGAGGATTTTCAGGGCAACGAGACGGTCGAGCTGCTTTTGGCGGGCCTTGTACACCGCTCCCATACCGCCCTGGCCTAATAATTCCAGTATTTCCAGTTGCGGAAACTGCTTGGCCAATTCCGCCGGCTCAGGCGGCACAAAGCCCGCCGGCGGTGCAGCACTCGTCGGAACATCACTCGTGGGTTCCGAGGCGCCCGCCTTGTCGGGCTCGGCGCCGGTCGTCAGGCCGAGCTTCATAAGGCACTGCGGGCACAGCCCCTGCGGGGCATCAGCGGGCAGCTTGGCCCCACACTGCGGACAATGATTTTCTTCAGCCATAATAACATCTCCTTTCACGAAACCAGCTGCTTCTACCCATTACTTACGCAAACCGGCGGAAAGGTTACATTATATCGAATATTTTTTCCAGCCCCGTACCCCCGTGCTTTCTTGCGAAAGCAAGAACGGGGGCCATCGACAATAGTACCATCTCCACAATCGGCGCCCTGCCGCAGACCGGGTGCAATTGGTGCGGGGACAGGCAGTCTCAGGAGCCTAAAGCAGCGAAGAGGTCGCGGATTTCCTCATCAATCTGGTCATCAGAGGTAACGGTCTGGGCTATTTCGTCCCGCAATAGTTCTCTATAACGTCTGCGCAGGCGGTGTATAGCCACCCTTACGGCACCTTCGGTCATATCTAACTCGGCAGCCACATCGCGATAAGGGACAGAGCTTTTCTCTGCGGTGAGGTAAACTTTCAAATGGTCAAATAGCTTCAGTTTGTTCGTACTGACTGCTTCGGCCTGCAGGCGGGCCATCGTTCGAGCCAGCACTGTAAGTGCCCAGGAGCGTTCAAAGAGCTTTTCCGGCGATAATTCATCGCGCGGCTCAAGGGCATACTGACTTTCAGCGTTCTGAAAATCCAGAGAAAGGACTTTTCGGCCTCCACCCCGTTTTTTTGCTCGGGCACGGGCACGCTCGTTGGACAGAAAGTGCTTCAGCGAGGTAAGCAGAAACGAGCGGAATTTACCGCGTTTTGGGTCTGCCAATCGCAGCCCACCCCTGGCCAGCAGGCCGGCAAAGAACGCCTGAGTGTAATCCTCAGCCTGGTGGCTGTCATATCCCTGCCGCCGCAGATATGCATAAAGCGGGAACCAGTATGTTTTGCAGAGCGTCTCCAGGGCCTGCCGGTAACTGGCAGACTTTGGGCGGCCCGCGGCCATAACTACGCTCCAGTGCGTGGTTGCGAACCGACCGGCGCCAAGCAGATTAGAATTCGTGGGGGTATAATCTGACATTTGGCTTTAGCCTTCTTTCGGCAACACTGCTAAACCTGTATATTATCAAGATAAACTATTAGTCAAAAAAATGCAACAGCCGGCTCTAATTGAGCTTAGGCTCAGCTTAATTGGTGCGAGGCTCGTAGTGGGATAAATTTTTTTTGTGAGGCCATGAGGATAAAATTTTTTTTGACAATTTATTTGGCCGGTGGTATATTTCGAGCAGGTTTGCAATTCATACACGTTTATATAGTTTCAGGCAGGGAGTAAAAAAAATGAAAACGAGATTTTTGGTCAATATTGTTCTGGTGGTAACGGTGGTCTGTATGCCCGGCTGCAAAAAGAAAACTCCGGCTCCGACAGAACCCCAAGCCAAGCCCGAAGCTAAGGAGGCAAGAGTAATGAGCGCTAACGAAGAATCTTTCGGCAAAACGTCAGAGGGCAGGGAAGTTAACCTCTACACTTTGACTAACACCAACGGCCTTAGAGCTAAGATTACAAACTACGGGGCTATTTTGGTTTCGCTGGAGGTTCCTGACCGGGATGGAAACTTGGCTGATATAACGCTCGGCTTCGATGCGCTTGACGGATATCTTAAGATGGACACTTATTTCGGGGCGACCGTCGGCCGGTATGCTAATCGTATCGGCAAGGCCAAGTTCGTGCTCGATGGCGTCGAGTATGAGTTGGCTGCCAACAATGGGGAAAATCATCTGCACGGTGGTATCAAGGGATTTGACAAAGTGGTATGGAAGCCCGAGGACCTATGGGCCAATGACAACGAAGCACTGCTGAAGATGAGCTATATAAGCGAGGACGATGAAGAAGGATACCCGGGCAATCTGGCATGCACCGTTACTTATACTCTGACAAAAGACGATGAGCTAAAGATTAACTATGAGGCCCAGACGGACAAAACCACCGTTGTCAATCTGACGAACCACAGCTATTTCAATCTTGCCGGCCAGGGCACGGGTGACATCCTTGGTCATGAGCTTACGCTTAATGCCGATAAGTACACACCGGTTGACGAAGGCCTGATACCGACCGGTGAAATCAGAAGTGTTAAAGATTCACCGATGGATTTCACCCTGCCGATGTCCATTGGCTCTCGAATTAAACAGGTTGGGGACGGCTACGACCACAATTACGTGCTCAACAGCGGTGGAGGCGCACTCGCTTTGGCTGCAAGGGCCTATGAGCCCACCAGCGGGCGGATAATGGAAATCTATACCACCGAACCCGGCGTTCAGCTCTATACCGGAAACTTCCTGGATGGTTCCTTAACCGGTAAAGCCGGCAAGGTGTACAAAAAGCACTACGCATTCTGCCTGGAAACGCAGCACTTCCCGGATTCACCAAATAAACCCAACTTCCCGTCTGTTGTTCTTCATCCAGGTCAGAAATACACGACAGAAACCGTGCACAAATTCTCCACAAGGTAATGCTTAGAAAATCCGAAGCACGAAATCCTAAATTCGAAACAATATCAAATGTTCAAAATACAAATTCTCAAAACAAAAATACCTCAGCAGATGAGACACTGTTTTGAATTTTCGTAATTCGGATTTTGAATCCTTCGACTCTGCTCAGGACAGTTTTGTTTCGGATTTCGATATTTGAATTTCGAGTTTATAATACCGAAGTGTCCTCTTAAAGACGAGCGATTTTCCCCCCATTCACCGCATGGGACATTAAAAAACACTTCGGTGTTTCAGGCCAGATAGATTGTGTCACCCGGTTTGATTTTAGGTATCTGATTCAGCTTTTCTTTGATGTCATCTTTTTCCAGTGCGAAGCCGGGGGCGATTTCAAGGAGACAATCAATTGAGCCATCCGGTTTTTTAGGGATGGTTAGGCCTGCTGATTCGAGCCAATCAGCGGCACGTGCGACCATCATTCGCCTGGTGGTTTCGACACTGTCAACGCCGGTGGCATTTTTGGTCGGGGCAAATTCTTCGCTTCGGACGGTCTGCAAAATTATCGACTTCGAGGCCAACGGCAGGGCATCAAAAACAAAGCTCTCCAGCTTTACACCGTTCGGCTCAGCCGGTTCAACAAGCTCTCCATGCTTATCGATGTGCGGAATATTTTTAACGGCTTTATGCAGCGGCAAGGAAAAACCGCCAACGTTTAGTCTTTCTACGAAGGCGCGGTTGATGATGTGGATAGCGATACTGCCGAGCTCAAAGATAAGGGAGTCATCCGGTTTTCGTCTCTGGGCCAGCTCATCAAGAAAATCGCTATATTCAATGACAGTTACCTTGCCGTCCACCAAACAGAAGTTGCCGACCTTTTCGTAGGGCCCGGTCTTAATAAGAGCCTTCGAGGACATTTCGGCCTTATCGAGAGCGTGCAGACCGATAAAGAGCGGGTCGAAAATATTTATCAGGGGGTTATCAACCTGGAAATAGCTCACAAATTCCACGCCGCGTCTTTTCATATCTTCGATAGCTCCACTTTGGTAAAGCGCCTTAAGGCTTCCCCCGTGGCCATCGGGTGAGCAGCTTAGTTTGTCTTTGTCGGCCAGCAGTATCTCACCGGCGGAGCTGAAATCGGGCAACGTGCCCTGCTGAAAAATAAAAACGTTTTTATCATCCAGGCCGTAATAGTCATTGGAGTGAAAAATCTCTTTGGTCTCGTCGTGGTTCAAAGGGCTGGTCATAATATACCAGGGGCAAACGGTGTGGTATTTTTGTGAGGCTGCCGCGATAGACTCGGCAAAGATTTGAAACAGCGTTTTGTTTTTGACAGGGCTGATGGGAAAATTTCCCTTTGGGCCGTCGAATCCGAGCCTGGTTCCCTGGCCGCCCGCGACGACGAAGGCAGCAACCTTGCCCTGTTGTATGAGCTCCCCACCCCATTCGACGGCTTTGGCATACTTATGCTGCTGCTGTGTGTCTGCCGGATAGGGGCTGTAGGACGAAGCAGGGACCAAATCAGTGCTTATCGCAGCAGGGGCAGACTTTTTGATGCAATTAGCCGCCCAATTGTCAATTTTCGCAAGGTCCAGCTGCTGGATTTGTGCAAGCAAATTCTGCCTTTGAGCCGTATTCAACTGGTCCCATAATGCTAAAAGATGGTCCTGGCGGTGCTCTTTTAGCAGTTTTTTTACGTCTTCGTAAGTTTTTTGAGTACCCATATCCACGATTCCAAGCTAAAAAACAAGGATATTACGCAAATTATAAAAAAAATCAATAAACTTGGGGGAAATTGGCCAAAATTTATTTGACAGCAAAGCCACCTTGTGTTACGATTATAGTTGAGGCAGGTAGGTTTGAAAAGTACTGTTATTATAATTTAAACCGTCATCATAATTTGGTCGAAATTTCATATCACAAGGCCCCCCTGCCGGAAAAGGGCATTTTGCGGTTTGGCTTAAAACATCGAATCGACATCTGTGCTAAAAATATGCGTAAAGTTAGGTGACAAACCCTTTTAGCAAAAGTGGTTTTGCAAGGTTTTACTGGCCGTTTTTAAGTAAAAATATTAAGTCAAGGAGATTCGCAGATAAAGAGTGTTTAGTGTCTGGTTTATGCGACAGTAAGCATTTATATATCAAATGTAAACCGAAGCGTACTTAAAAACGGTCGAATTCGCGAATCTCAAAATTTAAGAAGGAGAACAAAAATGAGAAAAAAGAAAGGTTTTACATTAGTTGAGCTGTTGGTCGTGATCGCGATCATAGCGCTGCTGATGGGCATTCTGATGCCGGCGTTGGCCAGGGTAAGGCAGATTGCCTTTAGAATGGTCTGCGGGACGAACTTGTCCGGTATCGGCAAGGCAATGCTTATCTACAGCAATGATTACGACGACGAAATGCCACGGGCCGGCGGCAGAAACAGCGTATGGGGTGGCGGCATACCTATGTGGCTGGCCGACAACCGATTCACTGCTTACGGCTTAAGCGCCGACGGCAGCGGCGGCATGGGCACAATTTCGTCCAGTTTCTATCTTCTGGTCAAGTATGCCGAGGTAACACCCAAGTCCTTTATCTGCAAGGGTGATTCCGGGACCACGGAATTTAAGCCCTCGGACGACGGTGCAGGCGACAGAGAGCTTATTGACCTCTGGGACTTCGGCCTCGAGCCAAGAGAGCATTGCAGCTACTCTTACCATATGCCTTTTGGCTTGTATGCTCTGACCACGTCAAGCGAGCCCGGTATGGCGATTGCAGCCGACCGAAATCCATTCATAACCTCTCCCGCTGCAGAAGCCAAGGATATAACCGGATTCAATCCTGACGGAGGTACAGAATCAATCAAGGTTGGAAACGCCATTTCCCACCAGGAAGACGGACAAAACGTATTGTTTATGGACAGCCACGTTTACTTTCACAAGCAACCGTTCTGTGCCGTCAATGATGATAACATTTACACCTACTGGGACGGTGGAGATATTCGACGAGGCGGCCTGCCTATACCTGGAGCCAGTGAGCCCGGGGACAGATTGGATTCGTTCCTGGTAAACGATGGCGAAGGTGGTGCAGCAGCTGCGCCCCCACCGAAGGGCAGGGGATGCTTCCTCGCTGATACGCCCGTATGGGTAAATGGGGCACTCGTGCAAATCTCGAAGGCTGTCGCAGGCCAGGCAATCAACTGTCTTGCAACAGCGAGCTTAGAGAAGCTCGAAGAGCACGAGGGAAGCTTCGAATGCCGCGACATAACGCTCGAAAACGGAAATCGCATCAGCGTCGTGGATGCACACTGCTTCATGCTTGATTCCGGACAATGGGTAGCTGCCCAGAATCTGGAAAGTGGCATGAACCTGAAATCGCTAAACGGCACAGTTGCTATCAAGAGCGTTGTAACCAGGGCAATGCCCTTCGTCGGCAAGGTCTATAACCTGAAGGTCAACGGCTCAGACCAGTACCCGGTCGGCAAAGATGGAGTAATCGTGCGCGATTTCTAATACGGCGTCTCAACACGGCTGTTCATAAAACAGCGTATTGTTTGATAGCCGGATAGCGTAAAGATTATTCTTGCTTCGGTTGTTTACAGGCGGCCTTATGCACAATCGCATAAGGCCGCTTTTTTAATACACTGACTGACACTGACTTTCCCCACCACAGGTGTGTGGGCTAAACTGCCTCCCGGCCTCTGGCCTTTGGCCTCTGATTTGTGATTTCTGATATAGGTACACGATTCTTGCAAAATCCCCATTCTGTCGCTATCATATTTCAAATGGCAGCAAAATCTCGCAAGGACAAGAATAAACAGGGTCCGGTGGCGGTCAATAAAAAGGCTTACAGAAACTTCGAGCTCATCGAGAAGTTCGAGGCCGGTCTTGGACTGTTGGGCGCCGAGGTTAAATCGCTTCGGGGCGGCGCCGCCGACCTGAACGGTTCCTACGCGAGGGTCGAAGACCAAGAGTGCTGGCTCGTCGGGGCAACCATCGCCCCATACCAGCAGGCCGGAGCCTGGCAGCACGAGCCGACCAGAAAAAGAAAACTGTTGCTGCACAAGGCCGAAATCCACAAAATAAGAACGAAGCTCGAGCAGCGCGGCTTTACCCTGGTGCCGCTGCGGATTTATTTCAACGATAGAGGGCTGGCAAAAATAGAATTGGCCCTGGCCAGAGGTAAAAGACAATACGACAAAAGAAAAGCAATTACCGAACGCGACCAAAAACGCGATGTCGATAGGAGTATGAAAAAATATCGCAAATAACCGTACATTCAAAGGGTCCTAATTATGGCTGAAGAGGAAAAGGAAAAAGAGAAAAAAATCATAGTCGATGAGGATTGGAAGGCTGAGGCGCAAAGAGAGAAGGAAATTTTAGCCGCAAAAGAAAAGGCTGAAAAGGAAAAGGAGCAGAAAGAAAAGCAGGCCCGCGGACCTTTACCGCAGGGTAATTTTGCCGCGCTGATAAGTATGCTCACCACGCAGGCATTATTCGCCCTGGGTCTGCTGCAGGTAAAGGGACAGGAAAAAAGAGAGCCGGATTTGGAACTGGCGAAATACAATATCGATATGCTCGAGACCCTTGAAGAAAAAACCAAAGGCAATCTGACCCAGGAAGAAGAAACGGTCCTTTCCAATACCCTTAATGAGCTTCGTATGGGCTATGTTAAAGTCGCAGAATAATAAAGAATCAAAATGCAAATGTCATTGCGAGCCCGAACAAAGTGAGGGCGCGGCAATCCCTAACTTACGAATAGTTGAGATTGCTTCGTCCCCCGCTGCTTCGCTTTTGCGAAGCAAAACGGCGGGGGCTCCTCGCAATGACAATTTACAACATTTTTGCTTTTAGATTTTTCGATTTCTTTGCAGGATAACCAAATTGGCGAATATATTAGATAAAATAATCGCTGACAAAAGGGTTGAAGTACAATCCCGGCAATCACAGAGAAGTATCGAGAATCTCAAAGAGCAGATACGCTCTCTGGGCAAGTGCCGCAACTTCTACAAGGCCGTCACCAAACCCAACAGCCGCGGCATAAACGTTATCGCCGAGGTCAAAAAGGCCTCGCCGTCGGCCGGCATTATTCGCGAGGACTTCGACCCCGTGGTAATTGCGCAAACCTACAAAAAATGCGGCGCCGAGGCAATCAGCGTTCTTACCGATGAAAAATATTTTCAGGGACGGCTCGAATATATAAACCGGATACGGCAGGTGGTGGATTTGCCTGTTTTGCGAAAGGATTTTATTATCGACCTCTGGCAGGTGTACGAATCGCGCGCCGCCGGTGCCGATGCGATACTGTTAATAGCGGAAGCTCTAAAGCCCGGCGAACTGATGGACATGATGATAGCCGCAGCCGAGCTGACGCTAACGGTCCTTCTGGAAATCCACCGGGCCGATACGCTGTTAGGCGTGCGCAGCCTGATTGGCTTTCCTAAAAAAGGATACAGCGTTCTGGGAATCAACAACCGCAACCTGACAACGATGCAGGTCGATTTGAACACGACCAGCCGATTAGCGGAGTTTATCGATAACAAAAACGAGCTGGTCGCCGAAAGCGGGATAAAAACACGGGCCGACGTCGAAAAGCTGAAGTCCGTGGGCGTAAGAGCGATTCTAATCGGCCAGACACTGTGCGAAAACCCCGACATAGAAGAGAAATTTACTGAGCTGTTCGGCTAACAATCCTCAGCCATCCCCAAGCCTTCGACAAACTCAAGCGGGGCGCTGCGCTTTAGGCTGCCACCCTCCGTTAACTACCTACTTTTTCTTCTGCGCTTTTTTTATCCTGGCCCACGTGTCACGCAGCGATACCGTGCGATTGAATACCAGTTTCCCGTCTGCACTATCAGGGTCAACGCAGAAATAGCCAAGTCTCTCGAACTGGTATCTACTGCCCGGTTCAGCGCGGCCTAAAGACGGCTCAACCCTACAAGAAATTAGAATCTGGCGCGAGTTCGGGTTCAGGTTGGATTTGAAGTCCTCTCCCTCGGCTGTATCATCCGGATTTTCCTTTGTGAACAAATGGTCATACAATCGCACTCGGGCTTCGATCGCGTGGCCGGCTGAAACCCAGTGCAGCGTTGACTTGACCTTGCGTCCGTCCGGGGCGTCGCCGCCTCGCGTGGCCGGGTCATAAGTGCAGTGCAGCTCAACAATATTGCCATTTTCATCCTCAATTACATCCGTGCAGGTAACAAAATACGCATATCGCAGTCGAACCTCCCGGCCGGGGGCTAAACGGTAGAACTTCTTCGGCGGCTCGGCCATAAAATCTTCCCGCTCGATATAAAGCTCGCCTGAGAACGGAACCTTCCGCGTACCGGCGTTTGGGTCTTCGGGATTATTGATGGCCTCAAGCTCTTCTACCTTTCCCTCTGGGTAGTTGTCGATAATCACCTTGAGCGGCTGAAGCACAGCCATTACGCGCGGGGAGGTCTTGTTCAAATCTTCCCGCAGGCAGTGCTCTAATAGTGCGATATCGACAGTGCTGTTGAATTTGTTAATTCCGATCCGCCTGCAGAATTCTCGAATGGCCTTTGGTGAGCAGCCTCGCCTCCGCAGGCCGCAGATGGTCGGCATTCGTGGGTCGCCCCAGCCTTCCACATGACCTTGCTGCACTAATTGCAGCAGCTTTCGCTTGCTCATCACGGTATAAGTCAGATTGAGCCGGGCGAATTCTATCTGCTGTGGGTGATACGCCTCCAGCTCATCAAGGAACCAGTCGTACAGCGGACGATGGTTCTCAAATTCCAGCGTGCAGATAGAATGGGTGATTTTTTCAATAGAATCTTCAAGGCCGTGGGCCCAGTCATACATCGGATAGATGCACCATTTATCGCCGGTGCGAGGATGCGCCGCGTGGAGAATTCGATACATAACAGGGTCGCGCATATTCAGGTTGGGGGCTGACATATCGATTTTCGCCCGCAGCGTACGCGAGCCATCCGGAAATTCGCCCGCCTCCATCCGCTCGAACAGGTCGAGATTTTCCTCGACAGAACGGTCGCGATACGGACTATCTTTGCCCTGCTCAGTCAGTGTGCCGCGAAACTCTCTTGTCTGCTCGGCCGTCAGGTCGCAGACGTATGCCTTGCCTTTTTTTATAAGCTGCACGGCATATTCGTACATTTGCTCGAAGTAGTCCGAGCCGTAATACAGATGCTCTGCCCAGTCCCAGCCTAACCAGCGAACGTCTTCAATGATTGAATCAATATATTCCTGCTCTTCCTTGATTGGATTGGTATCGTCGAACCGCAAATGGCAAACGCCGCCTTTATTCTCCGCTGCAATACCAAAATTCAGACAGATACTCTTAGCGTGTCCGATATGCAGATACCCATTCGGCTCAGGCGGAAATCGTGTTACTACCCGCCCATCCCATTTATTGGTCTTGAGGTCTTCGGCGACAATCTGCCGAATAAAATCGAGCTTGGTATTTTCTTCTTTGCTCGGTGTTTTCACGGGTTATCGTTCCTGCTTTTCGAATTCAATACATCAACATTATCAGCAACGACAATTTAGCATATAGTCACTACTTAGTCCAGTATGTCGTTTCGAACAAAACGGCGCCAGAGGAAAAGCAGGATTATTGAAAAGCCAGCCGCAAGCAGGCAGATAAGCTGTGACAAGGTAAGAGGGCCAACGTACAGATGATGGTCAAAGTCGCCCCTGAAGAATTCGGTGGCTATCCGTCCGAGACCATAGAGAGCCAAGAACCACAATAGCATTGTTCCCTGCCATCGTTCGTATTTTAGTACTTTGAAAATTACGAGAATGCACAGAACAACCAGGATTTCGTAAATTTGCGTCGGGTGCCGCGGTATTCCCGCCGGTGCACCTGCGGCACCTTCAGGGAATGTAATCGCCCAGGGCATAGAACATTTCTCGCCATAGCAGCAACCGTTAAACAGACATCCCAGCTTAACAAAGACCCAGGGGATGGGAATCGACAATGCAACCAGGTCGAGTGCTGCCCATCTGTGTTTGGCTAACACCAAAACCAACGGCACAGCCAGAACAAAATATGCCAGCAGCCCGCCCCATAATCCTCCCTGCATATAGTGACCGGTGCTGAATAGTGCCCGGAAGTCAAATTGAGCGTGCTGAATGTCGTATAGCGCCTTTGCCCCGACGGTCATACCCAGCATATAGCAAATACCGACAACAATCCAAACACGATGCCGAAGCCTTAGGCGTCTGGCTATCAAGCAGGCAATTAGAAAATAGCTCAGAATACTTATGCTATACAGAATGCCAAAAGTTGGGAGCGGTCCGATTCGCGGCCACATCTATTTGAACCTTAATCAAAAAATCAACGGAAGACTTAGCTTTATTAAGATACTAAATTGTTCAACAAATAGATAGAGCAAAGTTTATCAACACCACCTCCGAGACCTACAAATCCGTCAACTCCGGCCTATGACTCTTGACAACAGTTGCAGTATCACTTATCCTTATTTTTTACGTATTTTCCGAAATTGACGAGGTTTGTAATGGTTGTAACACGTTTTGCCCCATCACCAACAGGTTATCTGCACGTAGGCGGAGCGCGCACAGCCCTTTTTAACTGGCTCTGGGCCAGGCGAACGGGCGGAACATTTATTCTCCGTATCGAAGATACCGACCAGAAACGCAACACCCCTACCGCCACTCAGCAGGTTATGGACGACCTGCGCTGGCTCGGAATCCAGTGGGACGAAGGTCCGGAAGTCGGCGGGCCGAACGGGCCGTACCTGCAATCTCAACGAATGGACATCTACAATAAACACATAAAGAAACTGCTCGATGAACAAAAGGCCTATTACTGTTTCGATACCACCGAAGAGCTTGATGCGCTTCGCAAAGAAGCTGAAGCTCAAAAAAAGTCCTTTTCCTATCCCCGCCCCAAAGAGTTCCCAAACGAAAGCGATGTTGAAAAGGCCAAAGCTCAGGGCCGAGACGTAACTGTCCGCTTTGCCGTGCCGCAGGATGTACCTTTGGTGGTTGCAGATATGGTCCGCGGCGAGATTACATTCGCAGCGGGTGAAATAGGCGACTTTATAATCCAAAAAAGCGACGGCTTCCCAACGTATAATTTTGCCTGTGTGGTCGATGACTATCTGATGAAGATTACCCACGTCATTCGCGGCCAGGAACATCTGATGAACACGCCGGGCCAGCAGGCGCTGTGGCGGGCTTTATTCAGCGATACTCCGCCGCCGAAGTATGCCCATATGTCCGTTACCGTCAGCGACACTGGTGGAAAACTTTCCAAGCGCGAGCGCCCGAAGGCCCTGCGAACAGCCATCAAAGCTAAGCAGGAAATCAACCCGGCAAAACTCGCTGAGGTCGCCGACATTACTCCTGAACAGCTCGATTCTTTTATTAAGGGCAAGACTACGCCCGATATGCCCGCTATTGATGCGATGGCCGAATACCTTGGTGTCGCCCTGCCGGAAATTAATATTGTTGATTTCTTCAAAAGCGGCTATCTGCCCGAAACGATGGTCAATTTTCTTGCTCTTTTGGGCTGGAACCCCGGCGATAATCGCGAGATTATGTGCGTTAACGAATTAATCGAGAGTTTTGACCTTTCACGTTTGACCAAGGCCAATAGCCTGTTCGACCGCAAGAAACTTCTTGCTTTCAACACAGAACATATAAAGATGACACCACCGGAAAAACTCTTACAACATCTCAGAGCTTACTTGAAAACCGTCAACTCTCCGGTAAATTCAGCAGAAGATGAGCTTCTTTCAAAAATTTTAAAACTCTGCGAAGGGGCGCGGACCTTAGCTGATATCGAGCGCAAAAGCAGATTTCTCTTTTTGGACAATAACGAAATTGAATATGACAAAAAAGCGGTCAAGAAGGTTCTGTTGAAAAACAACGGCCTGGCTGTCCTAACAATCGTCCGCGACAAACTCGCTGCGATGGAGCAATTTACAGAGCAGGCGATTGAAGATATGCTGCGCTGTTTAGCAGAGGAAAAACAGGTCGGCTTAGGTAAAGTTGCTCAGCCGTTGCGTGTGGCCATTTGCGGAACAACCATTAGCTTGCCAATTTTCGAATCAGTTCAAATGTTAGGCAAAGAAGACACCCTGACCAGAATAGATACTACCCTGAAAAAATTCGCAGAGGAAAACTGAAGGAGAAAAAAATAGGAATGTCATTATTAGTAACCGGCTCGGTGGCAATTGATACAGTTAAGACGCCTTATGGTGTAAGCGAGAACTGTCTCGGCGGAGCGGCTGTATATTTTAGTATGGCAGCGAGTTTCTTTACGCCGGTCCGGCTTGTAGGTGTTATCGGCCCGGACTGTCCGTTTGATTTGGCCGAGGTTTTCGCCGGCAGAGACATTGACCTGGCGGGCCTGGAAGTAAGAGAGCAGAGCAAAACATTTCGCTGGGCCGGCACATATCACGAAAATATGGACAGCAGGACAACGGATTGCCTGGAATTAAATGTTCTTGCCGAAGCCCCGCCGAGGGTGCCCGATTCGTTCAGGGACAGCAAATTCGTATTTCTCGCAAACACAGCACCCAGACTTCAGCACGAATTGCTCGAACAAGTACAGAGACCGGCCTTCGTAGCGGCTGATACGATGAACTGCTGGATTGAAGACAACCTCGATGACTTAAAATCGCTGCTGAAAAAAACCGACTGCCTGATAATCAACGAAGACGAAGCAAGGATGTTAGCGAAAGAACACAACCTGATAAAAGCGGGAGAAAAAATTCTGGATATGGGGCCGGGTGTCGTAGTTATCAAAAAAGGCGAATCCGGCTCAATAATGTGCAGTGCAAGCGGCGACAAATTTATTCTGCCGGCCTATCCAGCCGCCGAGGTCAAAGACCCGACAGGCGCCGGCGACAGCTTCGCAGGCGGATTCATGGGCTATCTGGCACAAAGCGGCAAAACTGATTTTGAGACGCTGAAGGCAGCGGTCGCCTACGGTACAGTGGTCGCCTCCTTTACCATTGCCGATTTTTCGCTGAACGGATTGACCGCTATAGACAGGTATGATATTGACAGCAGATTTGAAACTTTGCGAAAGCTGACGAAATTTTAAAATATCGAAATACGAAGAGCAAAATACGAAACGAATTGTTAATTGGTGAGTGGTTAATTGGTTAATTGACTACTCACCACTCACTACTCACCAATTAACGAGTTATTGTTTCAAATTTCGACCCAGCAACGCCGGGTTTGGATCGACACCCGCCGCTGGCGGGTCGAGTTTCGGATTTATATAAGATGCGAGTATTTATAGCGATAGATATCGATGAGCAAATCAGAAAGGCCCTGGGCAGCCTGCAAAACGAGCTGCGAAGCAAAGTCGATATTAAAAAAAGCGATGTCAAATGGGTAAATCCAGATAATATACATCTGACATTGAAATTCTTAGGTGAGATTAAAGACCAAGAGGCCGTCGATGTCTGCAACATAACCAAGGAGGTCGCGGGCCGACACGAGAGCTTCGAGCTGGATGTAGAAACGGTCGGCCATTTCGGCGGCAGAAGCGCCAGAGTTTTATGGGTTGGCACAGGACAGAATTGCGAAAATCTGCTACAATTACAAAGCGACCTTGAGCAGCGATTGGCCTCGGCCGGCTGGCCCAAGGAAACAAGAAAATTTTCAGGCCATCTGACCCTCTGCAGGGTGAGAAACTCAAAGGCAGGTGTTAAACTGGCGCAAGTGACCGAAGAATACAAGGATTTTAAGCTCGGAACTATCCCGGTTGACTCGGTCTTGGTATATCAAAGCCAGCTAACGCCGAAAGGCCCTGTTTATACCGTGCTGGGAAATTACGGATTGCAATAGCCTCAATTTTGCAGAACTCATTTAACTCTTACGAAATAGGAGAAAAGAAAAATGGCAAAGACAAAAAGAATTCAGGCAGCATCCAAAGGCAAGATAGAGCGTTTGAAACCCGAAGCGAGCGGCAAGGAAACCGCCCTGCAGCGTGTGATTGCACAGATAGAAAAGCAATACGGCCAGGGCGCTATTATGCAGATGGACGAGCACAGATACGCCAGGATTGAGGGCATACCCACCGGCTCATTGTCACTGGATTTAGCCCTCGGCGGAGTGGGCATCCCGCGCGGCAGGGTTGCCGAATTGTTCGGCCCGGAGTCGTCCGGCAAAACGACACTGGCACTTCACGTCATTGCCAACGCCCAGCGGGCAGGCGGCGTGGCGGCGTTCATCGATGCCGAACACGCCCTGGATACGACCTGGG
>Ga0315550_1001040_pt1 | contig 17135 bp, 16 predicted proteins | sample SalMarSW160190MG_2_FD_203100 | JGI IMG/M metagenome (GOLD analysis project Ga0315550, IMG submission 203100) | Salt marsh sediment microbial communities from the Plum Island Ecosystem LTER, Massachusetts, United States - Salt Marsh Sediment SW1601-90 ... | reverse complement strand
CGGGACGGCCGATGCGCCCGGTGAGCAGGTGACAGTTGATGATGGCGTTGACCTTGTCCGTGCCGCTGGAGGACTGGTTGATGCCCTGCGAATAGACGCTCACGGCCTTTTCGTTGCGCGAAAACCAGCGGTAGAATTGCATGACCTCCTGTTCCCCGAGACCGCAGGTGGCGGCGACCGCAGCCGGCGTCGGCGCGCTCGCGCGCGCCGCGGCCAGCGCCGCCGGCAGGCCTTCGGTGTGCGTGCCGATAAAATTCGGGTTACCGTCGCCGTTGTCGTGCAGATAGACCAGCAGGCCGTTGAACAGCAGGCCGTCGGTGCCCGGCTTGAGCGCCAGATGCAGGTCGGCGATCTCGCAGGTCGCGGTGCGGCGCGGATCGATGACCACGATCCGGAGATCGGGGTTGGACTCTTTCGCCTGCCGGATTCGTTGATAGAGCACCGGATGGCACCAGGCGGTGTTCGAGCCGGTCAGCACGATCAGTGTCGCCTGTTCGAGATCCTGGTAATTGCCCGGCACGGTATCGGAGCCGAAGGCGCGCTGGTGCCCGGCGACGCTGGAGGACATGCACAGGCGCGAGTTGGTGTCGATGTTGGCCGAGCCGATGAAGCCCTTCATCAGCTTGTTGGCGACGTAATAATCCTCCGTGAGCAGCTGGCCGGAGACGTAAAAGGCAACGCTGTCGGGGCCGTGTTCGCGTATCACGCGGGAAAAGTTTTCCGCCACGGCGGTGAGCGCGGTGTCCCAGTCGCAACGCTGCCCGCGGATTTCGGGATGCCGCAGACGCTCCGCCCGGCCCAGGGTTTCGCCGAGCGCGGCGCCCTTGGAGCACAGCCGTCCGTGGTTCGCGGGATGGTCCGGATCGCCGCGCACCGCCACGCTCCCGTCGGCGGCCACGGACGCGAGCACGCCGCAGCCGACGCCGCAATACGGGCAGGTGGTCCTGATCGCATGGTCCATAAAATCCGCTATTTGATGATTTTCCGAGGCTACTTCAGCAATCCATGTGCCAGGAACAAAGATGTGGAAAAACAGTCATATAAAACGACACCAAATGCGGGCAGGCACCAACAAGGGGTATGGGAAGGATGCATGCACCAGACTTGTGCGCCGCCCGGCGAAGCATTACAAATAGCTGACACGGAAACGAAAGGGCGAAGGTGAAACGAAGGACGGTTCTGTTGGCGGCATTGATGACGGCCGGCGGCGGTCTGGCCTCGGCGTCGGTCCTCAATGCCAGTGAAACGGAGGTGCAAGCCATGTCGCTGACTCTGACTTCCCCGGTCATCCGCCACAACGCGGATATTCCCGCGCGCTATACCTGCGACGGCGACGACGTCTCGCCGCCGCTGTCCTGGTCCGGCGTGCCGGCCGGCGCCAAGAGCCTGGCGCTGATCATTGACGATCCCGACGCGCCCGATCCCAAGGCGCCGCGCATGACCTGGGTGCACTGGGTGCTGTACAACATCCCGCCGGACGCGACCGGTTTCGCGGAAGGGGTGGACGCGAAGGATCTGCCCAAGGGGACGCTCGAAGGCATCAATGACTGGAAGCGCACCGGCTACGGCGGTCCTTGCCCGCCCATCGGACGCCATCGTTATTTCCACAAGCTTTATGCCCTGGACACCGTGTTGCCCAACCTGGGCCGGCCCACCAAGGCGAAACTGGAAGACGCCATGCGCGGTCACATTCTGATGCAGGCGGAATTGATTGGAAACTACCAGCGCGCGCGCTGATGCAAAAGAGAGCCTTTACACGGGCACCGTCGTTCCATTAGCCTAGGTTCGTGCGCCAATCTTCATTGGTCAGGAAAATAACAACAAACTGCATGTATTTCCTCCGTCACCGTCATATGTGGCTGCCGTTCGCCTGCCTGTCCCTGCTCGGCCTCAGCGCCTGCGGCACCATGTCGCATCGTTCGACGGAAGACGCCGCGCCGCCGGGCATGCAGGCCGAACAGGACAACGCGCACGATCCGTTCGAGGGCTTCAACCGCACCATGTACAGTTTCAACGACAAGCTCGACCGCTACGCCCTCAAACCGGTCGCCAAGGGTTACCGCGCGATCACGCCCGCACCGGTGCGCAAAAGCGTGGCCAATTTTTTCAGCAACCTGCACGACCCGGTGGTAATGCTGAATAATCTTTTGCAGGGCAAGCCGGGACGGGCGGCCTCCGACTTCAGCCGCTTTTTCGTCAATTCCACGATCGGGATTTTCGGCCTGTTCGACGTTTCATCGAAGTGGGGCATGCCCACGCACAAAGAGGATTTCGGCCAGACCCTGGCGGTATGGGGCGTGGGCGACGGGCCGTATCTGGTGCTGCCGTTCTTCGGGCCGAGCAACATGCGCGACGCGCCCTCGCTCGTGGTGGATTGGGAGACCTATCCGCCCAACCGGATGAAGGGTCATAGCGGCACGCGCGACAAGATGTTCGTGCTGGAGGTGGTCGACAAGCGCGCGCAGCTGCTGGCCGCGGGCGATATCCTGGAGCAGGCCGGGGGGCAGGATCCGTATGTCTTCGTGCGCGAGGCCTATCGCCAGCACCGGCGCTATCTGATCTACGACGGCAATCCGCCGCAGCCGCCGCCGCCGCCGGGTCTGTTCGAGGAGGACGAACCGGCGCCGCGTGGCGCCGCGCCTGAAAAAAACCCGCCTCAGTCGAGATAGTCGTACGCGAACAGCGTCAGAAAATCGGGCAGCGGTTCGGCGCTGACCAGCTTGTCGAACAGGCTGGCGGCCAATTCGTATTTGCCGGCGGCATAGGTTGCTTCGCCGAGCGACGTCCGGACGCGCTGGAGTTCTTCCGGGATGAATTTCCGTACCATCTCGAGCGTGACCTTGCGGCCATCGGTGAGCACGCCTTTGCTGCTGTGGATCCAGTGCCACGCCTGGGAGCGCGAGATCTCCGCCGTGGCCGCGTCTTCCATGAGGTGGTGAATCGGCACGCAACCGTTGCCTGCCAGCCACGAACCCAGGTACTCGATGCCGACCTCGATATTGAGCCGCAGCCCGGCCTCGGTGATCGGCGTCTGCGGCGAGAACGCCAGCAGGTCGGCGGCGCGCACGCGCACGTCCTCGCGTTTGCGCTGAATCTGGTTCGGGGCGGGCATGATCCGGTCGAAGATTTCCCTGGCCAGCGGCACCAGCCCGGGATGCGCCACCCAGGTGCCGTCGTGGCCGTCGCCGGCCTCGCGCTCCTTGTCCGTGCGCACCTTGGCGAGCGCGGCTTCGTTGGCCGCGGTGTCGTGCTTGATCGGGATCTGCGGCGCCATGCCGCCGATGGCGTGGGCGTTGCGCCGGTGGCAGGTCTTTATCGCCAGCAGCGAGTACGCGTGCATGAACGGCGCGGTCATGGTGACCTGCCCGCGATCGGCCAGCACGAAGTCGGGATCGGCGCGGAATTTCTTGATGCAGCTGAAAAGGTAGTCCCAGCGGCCGCAATTGAGCCCGGCCGAGTGCTCGCGCAGCTCGTACAGGATCTCGTCCATTTCAAAGGCCGCGAGGATGGTTTCGATCAGCACCGTCGCCTTGATGGTGCCGCGCGGAATCTTCAGCCGCTCCTGCGCCCACACGAACACCTCGTTCCACAGGCGCGCCTCGAGATGGCTTTCCATCTTGGGCAGGTAGAAATAGGGCGCGCTGCCGCGCTCGAGCAGTGCCTGGACATTGTGAAAGAAATACATGCCGAAATCGAAGAGGCTGGCCGAGACCGGCGTCTCGTCGACCAGCACGTGTTTTTCCTCCAAGTGCCAGCCGCGCGGACGGACGAATAGTATTGCCGTGGTCTTGTTCAGCGCGTAGTGCTTGCCTTCCGGACTGTCGTAACTGATCGTGCGCCTGACCGCGTCGCGCAGGTTGATCTGACCTTCGATCACGTTGTTCCAGGTGGGCGTGAGCGAGTCCTCGAAATCCGCCATGAACACGCTGGCGCCGCAATTGAGCGCGTTGATGATCATCTTGCGTTCGACCGGACCGGTGATTTCCACGCGCCGGTCCGCGAGCTCCGCCGGAAACGGGGCGATGGTCCAGTCGGATTCGCGCACGGACCGGGTCTCGGCCGGAAAATCCGGCTTGCTTCCGCGATCCAGTTCCGCCTGGCGTTCCGTGCGCCGCGCCAGCAGGCGCGCGCGCGTCGGGCCAAAGGCGCGTTCGAGACCGGCGATGAATTCGAGGGCCGGCGGCGTCAGGATGGCGGCATAGTCGGCGGGAACGTCGGTCCGGACGGTGATGCCTGCAGGTAAGGATAAGGACTTGGTCATGTTGCCCCCTCGCGGTAAGCCGATGACTGGACCTCTCAATACTTACACTATCGGCCCGGACAGGGGGATTTCCAAGCCTATTTTCACCGGACCCGGTAAAAATGCGGGTTTTCCGGCCATGCCCCTTCATTTCCCCCCGGATCAAGGGTAAAATCGCGCGCTTTCGCATACCCTGCATGGGCCTGTCCGGCCGGACAGGGCTCTTATATCGGAAGAGGAAGAACGAATGGTAACTATACGTCTGGCCCGTGGTGGCGCAAACAAGCGGCCTTATTACCGCATTATTGTCGCCGACCGTCGCCGCGCGCCCAACGGCAACAACATCGAGCGCATCGGTTTTTACAATCCGCTGGCGACCGCGAAAGAAAAGAAAGTGCACGTCGACATGTCGCGCGTGGAGTACTGGCTGAGCAAGGGTGCCAAGCCGACCGAGCGCGTGGCACAACTGCTGAAGCAGGCCGCCACCGCTTCTTGATATCGTATGGCCAATCCGTCGCCTGCTGACGGTTTGGTGCAGTTCGGCCGGATCAGCGGCCTCTTCGGCATTCAGGGCTGGGTCAAGGTTTTCTCTCACGCGCGTCCGCGTGAAGCCATCATCGGATACTCACCCTGGCTCGTGAAGCTGGGTGGAGAGTGGCGCGAAGTGAAGGTCGAGGAAGGCCGGGCGCAGGGCAAAGGGGTGGTCGCCAAGCTCGCCGGTTACGACGATCGCGATCAGGCCGTTCAGCTCGTCGGCGCGGAGATCGCCATCCGGCTATCGCAACTGCCGTCGCTGAAGCCGGGCGAATATTATTGGGCGCAGCTCGTCGGGCTCGAGGTGGTCAACCTCGCCGGACAGCGCTTCGGAAAAGTGGATCACTTGTTCGATACCGGCGCGAATGACGTGATGGTGGTGCGCAACGGGCAGGAACGCTGGCTGCCGGCGACGGCGAAAGTGATCCGCGAAGTGGATCTGGAAGCCGGCGTCATCCGGGTGGACTGGGACGCGGATTTCTAGCGATGAGAATCGACGTCATCAGTCTGTTTCCGCCGATGTTCGAGGCCGTGACCGGTTACGGCGTCACCGGGCGGGCGATCAAGAACGGGTTATTGACGTTGCGCGTGTGGAACCCGCGCGATTACACGGAAGACAGGCACCGCAGCGTGGACGACCGGCCTTACGGCGGCGGTCCGGGAATGGTGATGATGATCGAGCCGCTCGCGCGCGCCATCGGGGCGGCGCGGAGCGAGCAGGGCAAGGAGGCGAAGGTGATTTACCTCTCGCCACAGGGACGACGGCTGGATCACGCGGGTGTGGTGGAATTGTCGAAACGCGAGGGAGTGATTCTGCTCGCGGGTCGTTACGAAGGCATCGACGAGCGGCTGCTGGAGACCGAGGTCGACGAGGAGTGGTCGATCGGCGACTACGTCCTCTCCGGCGGGGAACTCGCGGCGATGGTGATGATAGACGCCGTGGCGCGCCAGTTGCCCGGGGCGCTGGGCGACGAGGATTCGGCGCAGCAGGATTCCTTCGTCGAGGGCCTGCTCGATCACGAACATTACACGCGACCGGAGGATTACGCCGGGCGCCGGGTGCCGGAAGTGTTGTTGTCGGGCGATCATGAAAAGATCCGCCGCTGGCGGCTGAAGCGGTCGCTGGGCCGGACCTGGTTGCGACGGCCGGACCTGCTGGAGCGGCTGCCGCTGGACAATGAGCAAAAACGTCTGCTGGAGGAATTCCGGCAGGAACATCTTAAAGAGTCAGGAGTCGAAAAATGAGCAAGATCATGCAAGAACTGGAATCCCGGATGATGGGAGACAAGAAAATCCCGACGTTCGTGCCGGGTGACACCGTCACCGTGCACGTGAAGGTTCAGGAAGGCGAACGCGAACGCCTCCAGGCCTTCGAGGGTATGGTCATCGCGCGCCGCAACAGCGGTTACAACTCCTCCTTCACGGTGCGCAAGAACTCCTACGGCGAAGGCGTGGAGCGCGTGTTCCCGCTGTACAGCTCGGCCATCGACCGGATCGAGGTCAAGCGCAAGGGTGACGTGCGCCGCGCCAAGCTTTATTACCTGCGCAACCTGGCCGGCAAGGCGGCGCGGATTCGCGAGAAGGTTTAAGTTATCGTCGTCCCCGCGAAGGCGGGGATCCAGGCAGTAAACAATTAAAAGCCGCCCTTTGGGCGGCTTTTCTTTTGTGCGGCCTGCGGCCGCGTCAATTGAATCGGGTTCTCGCACCCGCAGGGCGAGGACCAAGGATGGTCCGAGTCCAAAGTCACCTGCCGTGGGTCAGCCACCCACCAGTATGCGTCGCCGCAGGCGACACAAAATCAGATGCGGAGCCACTCGCCATTGGCTTTTCATCATGCGAGAGCGCACGCAATCCGTCCCGTGGTGGCAATGATCGCCGCGTCCATGGATAATGAATCCCATGCAACGCAAGGGAACACCCGCCGGGGTGACGGGGTACGACGCGGTGATTGCTGCGCCCATCGGACGGCTGGGTATCAAGCTGAAAGACGGCGCGCTCGCCGACGTCAGTTTTCTTGGCGAGGGCGCGGCGCTGCATGCTCCGCGCAGCGCGACGGCGCGCAGGGTGTGCCGCGAGCTGCGCGCGTATTTCGCCAATCCCCGGTTTTCCTTTCGCGTGCCGCTGACGCTGTCCGGCACGGCCTTCCAGCAACGCGTGTGGCGCGCCCTGCGGCGGATTCCCGCGGGCCGGACGCTCAGCTACGGCGCGCTCGCCAGGAAGCTGGCCACCTCGGCGCGCGCGGTCGGCAACGCCTGCCGCGCCAATCCCGTTCCCATCGTCATTCCCTGTCACCGGGTCGTGGCCGCGAACGGGTCCGGCGGTTTCATGGGCAAACGTTCGGGAAGCGCGTTGCGCCTCAAGCACCGGTTGCTGGAGCATGAACGCGCCGGATAAGGAAATCACCGAGCGTTTCTGCGATGCCCTGTGGCTGCAGGAGGGGCTGAGCGCCAACACGCTGGAGGCCTACCGTCGCGACCTCGAGGGGCTGAGCCGCTGGCTTTCTACGCGCGGCGCGACGCTCATGACGGCCACGCGCGCGGACCTGCTGGAATACCTCTCGGACTGCGTGCGCAAGGGCGACCGCCCGCGCACGACCGCGCGACTGTTGTCGAGCCTGCGGCGGTTCTACGGTTACCTGGTCCGCGAGGATCGCGTGAAAACCGATCCCACGGCGCTGATCGACTCGCCCAAGATCGGACGGCCTTTGCCCAGATCGCTGACCGAGGAGCAGGTGGAAAAACTGCTGCAATCCCCGAACGTGGTCACGCCGCTCGGACTGCGCGACCGCGCGATGCTCGAAACCCTCTACGCCACCGGCCTGCGCGTGTCGGAGCTGGTGGGGCTGACGCTGTCGCAGGTGGGTCTCACGCAGGGCGTGGTGCGCGTCATCGGCAAGGGTGACAAGGAACGGCTGGTGCCGCTGGGCGAGGAGGCGGTAATGTGGATCAATCGTTATCTCGCCGACGGCCGCCCGGCGCTGGTCAAGCGGCGCTCGACCGATGCCGTGTTCGCCACCGCGCGCGGCGGACCCATGACGCGCCAGGCCTTCTGGCACAACCTGAAGAACCACACGCGCACGGCCGGGATCGAAACGAAGAAGCTGTCACCGCATACCCTGCGCCATGCCTTCGCCACGCATCTGCTGAACCACGGCGCCGACCTGCGCGTGGTGCAGATGCTGCTCGGCCACGCCGACCTCTCCACCACGCAGATCTACACCCACGTCGCGCGCGCGCGCCTCAAGACGCTGCACGAGCAACATCATCCGAGGGGGTGAGGACTTTCTCCCTGCGGGAGAAAGTAGCCACCAGGGTAATAATTCAGTCGAGCGGCCTGCGGCGACGCAAGATCGAGTGCAGGGGCGGAGCCTCCCGCAATTAGCTTTTCCATTCGTGCGCGGAGCGCACACAGTAATTCCCGTGGGTCAGCCTCCCACAAGTACACGTTGCCGCAGGCCGCGCGAATGAAAAGCCGCCCGAAGGGCGGCTTTGTTGTTCAAAACCTGGATTCCGGCCTTCGCCGGAATGACGCTCTTTCAGTGATACACCCGATCCCCATGATCGTGATCGATGTCGACGTGGAATACCTCCACGCCCGGCACGCGCTTGTAGCCGAGGACGAGAGCGAGCTTGTGGATCAGGGTTTTCCAGTTGAGCGAGTTGACGCGTTGACGCAGGACGTCGTTGAGCTCCAGCGTCTGTTTCTCCAGTTCCTGGTCAAGTCCGGGGAGTTTGTGGAAATAACGCAGGGCGAGGAGGCTGTAGCCCGCGGGCAGGAGTTTGACGGCCAGCGGCGCATTTCCCATGGTGAGCCAGATGATGATGAAGCTGACCGTGGCCAGGATGAAAAACAGGCCGTAACGGATGGACCGCGTGCGCTCGCGGCGGTTCGCCGCCATGGCATTGCGCAGGCGCGTTTCCGCGTTGCGCGAACGGATGCTGTGCGTATAGTGCATGTCCCGCAGCATGCTCAGGATCTTGAGCATGCGTTCGCCGTAACGCTGGTTGTCGATGAACGAGTCCACCGCTGCCTGCAGGCTCTCGCGGAACTGGCGGTAGTCGGGCGTGAGCGGCGGTTCCTTGTATTTATCCACCGTGTGGTTGATGAGGTAACGCAGCTCGAGCAGGTGCTCGACCTTCATCGGGAAACGAAGGTTGATGAACTTGATGTAGAACGCGTGGAGACTTTCCGGCGTCAGGTTGAGCGTCGAAAAATCCTGCGCAACTTCCCACGAACGGTTTTTTTCTCTCTGCCGTCTGTCCATTCTGCCGGTATCCAGGGAAAAATACATTCGTACGTCCATGCCTCAGGTGGAGGACCGCCCGTGTGCGCGCTAGGATAGCCGATAAGACCGGGTTTTTCTACCGAGGCGGCGAGGGAGAGGCAGGGGGGAGGGGGAGACGGGCTAGTGCCGTTCCAACTTATTTTTAGACTGCTCGCTCGGCTTGTGCATTACCGGACTGGTATGAAATCCCGCCCCTGCATACCAGGTGCAACAAGTTGGAGCGGCACTAGCTGCCCAGCATATTCCGCAGGTTGGCGAGGTAGACCTCGGCGCGTCCGAGCATGGCCTGGGGATCCTGTTCATTTTCCGGTTCTTCCCAGCGCAGATCATCGGGCGGCATTTCCTGAAGGAAGCGGCTGGGTTCGCACGCGATCACCTCTCCGCCGCGCTTGCGCCGCTCGACGAAGGAGAAGGTCAGGGTTTTGCGCGCGCGCGTCGTTCCCACGTAGGCGAGGCGGCGTTCTTCCTCCACGCCCTCGTCCGACCGGCTCTGGTGATGCGGCAACAGGCCTTCCTCCATGCCGACGATGAAGACGTGTGGAAATTCGAGACCCTTGGCGGCGTGTAGCGTCATGAGCGAGACGAAGTCGCCGGGATTCTCCTCGCTGCCCTTGTCGAGGATGCCCGCCAGCGTCAGGCGCGCCACCAGGTCGCTCAGTGTCTGGTCCTCTTCCTGGCGCGCCAGGCGCTGAATCCAGCCCACGAGCTCGAGCACGTTTTCCATGCGCCGTTGCGCGATCTTCTGGTCGTTGCAGGTGTCCTTGAGCCACTCTTCGTAATGCAGATCGGCGAGCATGTCGCACACGAGCTTGTCCGGTTCCTCGTCCTCGGCCTTGTCGATCATCTCCATCAGCCAGTGCGTGAAGGCGCGCAGCATCGTCACCTGGCGCGCGCTCAGGCGTTGCTCGATGCCGGCGTCCTGCGCCGCCTGCAACAGGTGCGTGCCCGTCTCGCCGGCGTGCGCCGCCAGTTGCTCGAGCGTGGCGGCGCCGATTTCGCGCCGCGGCGTGTTGATGACGCGCAGGAAGGCGTTGTCGTCGCCGGGGTTGCACAGCAGCCGCAGGTAGGACATGACGTCCTTGATCTCGGTGCGGTCGAAGAATGACGACCCGCCGCTGAGGAAATAGGGGATGCGCCGCTCACGCAACACCCGCTCGAGCACGCGCGACTGGTGGTTTTCCCGGAACAGGATGGCGTAGTCCCGGAAGTCGGTATTGTGCTTGAACTTGTGGTACAGCAACTCGGAGACGACGCGCTCGGCCTCGTGCTCGTCGCTGCGCGCCTTGAGAATGTGTATCGGCTCGCCGTAATCGCGTTCGCACCACAAGGCCTTTTCGAAGATGTGCGGATTGTTCGCGATCAGGGCGTTGGCGGCCTTGAGGATGCGCCCGGTCGAGCGGTAATTCTGCTCGAGCTTGACGACCTTCAGCGAGGGGTAGTCCTGTTGCAGGTGTTTCAGGTTCTCGGGGTGCGCCCCGCGCCAGGCGTAGATGGACTGGTCATCGTCGCCCACCACGGTCAGCGCCCCGCGGTCGCCGGCGAGCAGTTTGACGAGTTCGTACTGGCACAGGTTGGTGTCCTGGTATTCGTCCACCAGCAGGTAACGCACGCGCCGCTGCCACGCCTCCAGGACCTCGGGATGGTTCTGGAACAGCCGCACCGGCTTGAGGATGAGGTCGTCGAGGTCCATGGCGTTGTAGGCCTGCAGGTGCCGCTCGTATTCGCCGTAGACCCGCGCCGCGACGTCCTGGACGGACTCGCCGCCGGCCGACAGCGGGGCTTCCGCCGGCGACACCAGGTTGTTCTTCCACAGGGAGATCTGCTGGCGCACGGCCTCGGCGGGATTGTTCTTGCCCGAATACTGGCCGCGCAGCAGTTTGCCGAGCAAGGACTGGCTGTCCTCGGAATCGTAGATGGAATAGCCCGGACGGTAACCGATCTCCTCCAAGTGGTCGCGCAGGATTGTCAGGCCCAGCGTGTGGAAGGTCGAGATGAGCAGTTCCTTGCTGTGGTCGCCGTTCAGCAGGTCGGCCACGCGCGACTTCATCTCGCGTGCGGCCTTGTTCGTGAAGGTGACGGCGACGATGTTGCGCGGCGCGATGCCGTAGTCGCGGATGAGCCAGACGATTTTGCGGGTGATGACGGAGGTCTTGCCGCTGCCCGCGCCTGCCAGCACCAGCAGGGGGCCATTTATGTACTGTACCGCCGCTTTCTGTTGCGGGTTCAGTTCAGGCAATTCCGTCGATACATGTTAGGAAGTGTCATAACTGGACGGGCATTCTAACCTCATTCCGGCACGGTTTGAAAGATGAGTTTGCGAAAATTTTTTTTGCCGGCGATGGACATTCACCGGCGCATGTGATCGAGAAAGTCGCGCATCTGTGCCCGTGTCGAGGCGGGGTCGGCGAGCAGACGTCCGACGAGATCGAAGAGGGGATAGCGGCGTGAGTCGAACAGCCCGTGGACGCGGATCATTTTCAGCGTGTGCACGCCTTCGCCCGTGAGCGCCCCGGCTTCGCCGCGCGCCAGCCGGCGCCCCAGTTCGTGATGATGGGAGCCGGCGCTGGTTGCCGTGGTGATGAGATCGCCCAGGCCGGCGAGTCGCCGGGCGGCCTGCGGCGAGCCACCCAGACCGCCCACGATCCGGTCCAGTTCATCCAGCACCGCGGCCGCGAGATAGCCGCGCATGTTGTCTCCGAGCTGCAGTTCGTCCGCGACGCCGAAAAGCAGGGCAAAGACGTTCTTCAACACCGCCGACCAGGAGATGCCGGTCACGTCGGGGGTGTGTTCCAGGTAAAGCGGCGTCCCGGCGAAGAGTCGGCGGACGGACTCGTAGTTTTCGGTGCGTGCCGTGCCCACCTGGGCGAATCCCGGACGGCCGGCACGGATTTCCTCCGAGATCATCGGCCCGTACAGCACCGCGAAGGCGTCGCCGGATCCAAGGGCGTCGGTCAAGGCCTGGGCCGAGGTGCGGCCGCGTTCATCGAGCCCCTTGGCGATGCTGAGGCACAGGCAGCCCCGGCGCAGCCGCGGACGCAGGCGGCTGGCCAGGTCGAAATGCGGATTGGCCGGCAGGCAGAAGAGCACGAAATCCTGTCGTCCCGCGACGGACTCGAGGTCGACGGGCGGACCGCCCGCTTTCGGATGACGCTCCCAGACGGTGAGTGTGTGACGGTGCAGCAGGTGTTCCATGGCATGGCCCATTTCGCCGTGGCCGAGGATGAGCACGCGGAATGATTGATTATTAATTGTCACCGCCAGGACGCCAGGGTCGCCAGGAAAATCTTACTTTAAGGTAATACCGATGTAAAAACATCTTCGTCTTTTGTTTTAATCTTGCAGTGGAATTTTCATCGGGAAAATGTCAGATGGAGTTCCGGCCATATTCTGTAATTTCCCTGGCGACCCTGGCGCCCTGGCGGTTATATAATATATATATAGAGTCAGCCTGACTTGCCCGCGAGTCACCCCTTGGATACCGCCAACCGCATCCTGTTCATTCCCGGGAAAAACCCCAAGCCGCCGCCGGAAGAGCACCGGCGTCAGCTTTTGCGCGCCTTATTGCGCGGCGTCGAACGCGTCGACCCCGCGGCGGCGGGTGAAATCGCAAGGAACGCCGAGGCCTTCAGGGTGATCGCCTGGAACCCGCTTTACTACCAGAGCTACAAGCCGCTCGATCAGGACCTGCGGTGGATCGACGCGCTGCTGCAGCGGACCGGCCCGAGTGAAAAGGACCTGCAAGAGGCGCAATCCTTCCGCCGCCGGATCGCCTGGCTGCTGTACACCATCGCGGACCTGTTCCATTTCCTGATTCCGCTCCTGCCGGACCCGGCGGTGAAGGCCACGGTTCTGGAAACCGCGCGGTATTTCAGCAACGAGGGCGAGATCGGCGAGCAGGTGCGTGAGCTGCTCAAGGTGCCGCTGCGGCGGATGTTGGCCGAAGGCCGGCGCGTCCTTATTATCGGCCACAGCATGGGTTCCGTGATTGCTTATGACGCCTTGTGGGACCTGACCCATATCGAGCAGAACCCGGAACGCATCGACCTTTTTCTGACCATCGGCAGCCCGCTCGGGATGCGTTTCACGCAGCAGCGCCTGCGGGGCGTGCATGAAAAGAAGACCGGGCGTTACCCGCACGATATCCGGAAATGGGTCAACGTCGCCTCCCAGGGCGATCTGACGGCGCTCGACCCGACCCTGCGCGACGACTTCCAGGATATGATCAGGCTGGGACTCATCGAGTCCATCACCGATGTCAACGGCGGTGTCTACAACTACTTTCGCAACGATCAGGGGCTCAATGTGCACCGTTCCTACGGTTATCTGGTCAATCCGCGCGTAGGCGCGGTCATCGCCGATTGGTGGACGGGGCGCATGAAATGAAGCGCACGCATTGGCGGAAATCCGCCTTGCTCCTGTTGCTGGGCCTGTGCTGGCTCCCGGCGGTATGGGGCGCGTCCCCGGTGCCGGACAAGCTGCCCGCGCCGGTCGCCGCGGCCCTCAAGCGCAACGGGATGTCGGCGCGCGGCCTGAGCCTGTACGTGCAGGAAGTCGGCCAGGGGCAGCCGGTATTGGCGGTGTCGGTGGACACGCCGCGGCATCCGGCCTCGACCATCAAGATCCTGACCACGGTCACCGCGCTCGAGGAACTGGGGCCGGCTTACCACTGGAAGACCGAGGCCTATGCGAACGCGCCGGTTCATGACGGGCGGCTCGACGGGGATCTCTATCTCAAGGGCTACGGCGATCCTTATATGGTGATCGAGAACTTCTGGTTGTTCCTGCGCGCGCTGCGCGCCCAGGGGCTGGAGACGATCAACGGCGATCTGGTCCTCGACCAAAGCTATTTCGCGCGCGAACCGGGCGATCCCGGCGAATTCGACAACCAGCCGCTGCGCGCCTACAACGTGCTGCCGAACGCGCTGCTGGTGAATTTCCAGGCGGTGAACTTCCGTTTCATCCCGCGGCCCGGGGCCGGCGGCCTGCGTATCATCGCCGATCCGCTGCCGGCGAACGTCGAAGTCGAGAATCGCGTCCGGCTCACCAAGGGCTCCTGCCGCGGCTGGTGGGCGCACGGCCTGGGTTTGAGACTGCGGCATAATAAGGATACGACGCGGGTTGTTTTCAGCGGAACCTATGACACCGCCTGCGGCGAGAACGGCCTGTTCCGCGTCGTGTCCGAACCGGCGCCCTATCTGCTCGGCCTGTTCCGCACGCTGTGGTCGCAACTCGGCGGACATTTCACCGGCGGCGTGCGCGAGGGCACGGTCCCGGACGGCGCGGCGTTGTTGTATACCGGCTACTCGCCGCCGCTGGCGGACATCATCCGTTCCATCAACAAGTACAGCAACAACGTGATGGCGCGCCAGCTGCTGCTCACCCTGGGCGCCGAGCACGCCGGTCCGCCCGGCACGACGGAGAAGGGCGCCGCGGTGGTGCACGAATGGCTCAAGCAACGCGGGCTCGACTTCCCGGAACTGGTGCTCGACAACGGCGCCGGGCTTTCGCGCGAGACCGCCATTTCCGCGCGCCACCTGGGGCAGGTGCTGCTGGCGGCGTGGCGCGGCCCGTACATGTCGGAATTCGTTTCCTCGCTGCCCATCTCCTCGATGGACGGCACGCTGCGTAAACGGTTCAGTGACGACGCCGAGCTCGAAGGGCAGATGCACCTGAAGACCGGAAGCCTGAAAAACGCGCGCAGCCTGGCGGGCTATGTGCTGGACCGGGCCGGCCGGCGCATGATCGTGGTGTGCCTGCACAACGGTCCGCGGGCCGACACCGCCGCCGGCGAGGCGGTGCAGGAGGCGCTACTTAAATGGGTATATGAACGGCCCTGATTCCGGGACGTCCCCGGCCTTGATTTCTTCGGTTGGTGTTTGAAACTCGACTTTAACAGGGAAAACAACGTGAGGCGGGCCAAGGTACGGGGCTGGACAGTCCCGACCGGATGGTCAATCCTTACATCTTTGGCGCACGAACCGGACGAACAACATGACAGACAAATACGTCAACGCGGTCATCTCGGAAGCACACGACGAAAACAGCCTGCCGGTGCTGGATGGCACGCTTGGGCCCAGCGCCGTGGACATCCAGACGCTGTATGCGCGGCATAATTTGCTGGCCTTCGACCCCGGCTTTCGCTCCACCGCCTCATGCAAGAGCGCGATCACCTTCGTCGACGGCGACAAGGGCATCCTGCTTTACCGCGGTTATCCCATCGAGGAACTGGCGGAGAGCTCCGACTTCATCGAGGTCGCCTACCTGCTGATGCACGGCGAGCTGCCCGCGCCCGCGCAGCGCAAACAGATCGACCTCGCCCTCGGCAACCACAACCTGCTGCACGAGCAGGTGCTGTCGTTCTACCGCGGCTTCCGCCGCGACGCGCACCCGATGGCGGTCATGGTGGGCGTGGTCGGCGCGCTGTCGGCGTTCTACCACGACGTCATGAACATCCGCGACGCCAACGACCGGCAGCTCGCCGCCGTGCGCCTGATCGCCAAGATGCCGATGCTGGCCGCGGCCAGCTACACCTATTCCATCGGGCGGCCGCTGCGCTACCCGAAAAACACGCTCGACTACGCCGCGAACTTCCTGCAGATGATATTCGGCCACCCGGCTTACGAGTATGTGGTGGACCCGGTGCTGTCGCGCGCTCTGGAGGTGATCTTCATCCTGCACGCCGACCACGAGCAGAACGCCTCGACCTCCACGGTGCGGCTCGCGGCGTCGAGCGGCGCCAATCCCTTCGCCTGCATCGCCGCCGGCATCGCCAGTTTGTGGGGCCCGGCGCACGGCGGGGCCAACGAGGCGGTGCTCAAGATGCTGATGGAGATCGGCTCGGTCGAGAACATCCCCAAGGCGATCGACCGCGCCAAGGACAAGAACGATACTTTCCGTCTCATGGGTTTCGGCCACCGCATCTACAAGAACTTCGACCCGCGCTCGCGCGTCATCCAGGACCAGGCGAAGAAAGTGCTGGCGCACCTCGGCAAGGACGATCCGTTGCTCGACATCGCCATGCGTCTCGAGGAGATCGCGCTCAAGGACGAATACTTCATCGAGCGCAAGCTGTATCCGAACGTGGATTTCTACTCCGGCATCCTGCTGCGGGCCATGGGCTTCCCGATGAACATGTTCACCGCCGTGTTCGCGGTCGCGCGCACCGCCGGCTGGGTCAGCCACTGGCTCGAGTTGCAGGGCGAGTCCCACGGCATCGACCGCCCGCGCCAGCTCTACGTCGGCAAGTCCCTGCGGCATTATCCGGGGAAGAAATAACCCTCTCCACGGCTGACGGGGTTATCTATAATCGGGTCTGTCAGCACCCAAGGGGAGGAACACCGTGTACAAATACTTTTTATTCCTGTTGACGGCGTTGATGCTGGGCGGCTGTGCGTCCTATGTCGCGACCTCCGGACGGGTGGTGATCAAGGACGATACCAGCACAGTCGACGTGCGCATCAACGATCATGACCGCGAGCAGATCCGGCATTACTACGAAGGTTCAGGAAAACACCGCAAGGGCCTGCCTCCCGGGCTGGCGAAACGCAACGGCCATCTGCCGCCGGGACTGGCGAAGCGCGACAAGCTCCCGCCCGGACTGCGGAGCGAACCGTTGCCGCATGATCTGGAACGGCGGCTGTCGCCGATTCCGTCCGCCTACGTCCGCGTGCGGATCGGCCAGGACATTGTCCTGATGGACCGGAAAACACGCGTGGTGCTGGACGTGATTTACGGCGTGGCGGATTAGCGGTGGTCGAACGTAAACCGGGGTCAAATCATACGCTATTGTCGCGGATGAAATCCGCCAGGCGCGCTACCCCTTGCTCGATGGCCTGCGAGGAGGCGGCGTAACTGATTCGAATGTGCTGGCCTTCATCCGGCACGCGCGAACCGAAATGAATGTCGGAGAGAACCGCGACACCGGCTTCGTGCAGCAGGCGCGAGCGAAATTCCTCCGAGTCCCCGGCGCCGGTCAGCGCGCATGCCTCGGTCACGTTCGGCCACACGTAAAACGCGCCGCCCGGGTTCCGGCAACTTACCCCCGGGATCCGGTTGAGCAAATTGACGATCAATTCG
>Ga0315550_1001039_pt1 | contig 17136 bp, 14 predicted proteins | sample SalMarSW160190MG_2_FD_203100 | JGI IMG/M metagenome (GOLD analysis project Ga0315550, IMG submission 203100) | Salt marsh sediment microbial communities from the Plum Island Ecosystem LTER, Massachusetts, United States - Salt Marsh Sediment SW1601-90 ... | reverse complement strand
GATGGTTTTGTTTTTACTTGAAAATTCCGTTGAAACTGTGATTGTTTGCTAAGTATATTGAATGTAGAGCGTAGATTCATAAATGATTAATTAGCGAAAGTTTTCATTTATCATGTTCCGACAGGTGTTATCTTTGACTGCGATTCCAGAGGTTCCCGAAAATATTACACAGAGAAAGGTTATTGTCTACAAATCTAGGGTAGACCCTTCTATGCTAAAACAAAAAGCGGAAGAAATGAAGAACGAACTGTTCGTTAAACGTTTCTCGAAGCCTAAACCCGAAGACATACATGTAGTTTCGGTTGACAAGCATTATGAACCCTACGTTCTTGTTGACGCGAAGTATCGAATCGAATATTTCACGAAGAAACTTTACACTTTCGAGGTTGCCGAGAAAGCTAAAGAGGTTAAGATTCTCGGAGAATCCTTCAAACCTCAAATGATGGCTATTCCCGATACTGAGCCTGAGCAGTTTCGCAAGGTTATCAGTCTTGAAGGTCACGAATGGTCTTTCTACGAAGACAAAGCATATTTCATTCTTGACAAGACCGGACACGAAATCTTGCCCGATCAGGTTCCCATTGCTCCCTCTGAAGATAATCCCAAAAAAATCTTGAAGGAGTTCGGAAAGAAGGCTGAAAAGGTAACGATGTCTAATCGAGAAGTGTTAGCGATGGCTAAATCCAAGCTTATCAAAAGGCCCTCTGATGTGGACACCATTGAAGATGAGATATTTCAGGTCACTGAATACGCTATAATCTATAATCCAATCTACAAAATCACGTTCAGGAACTTGAAGAACAAAGAGGAAAAAACCGTCAGCATAGACGGCGTCTCCGCTGAAATAATCAAGTAACATGCAGACGTTCAAACGTCGTCAAACAAGTGCTTTTACCTGTTTTAGATTAAAAGGTTAGTTTAAATTTCGCGCACTTTAGGACTATGGATGCGGCAAGTCACGTGGAGAACCTTTTGCTCCTCTTTTTAGTCTGTCTCTGTTTGCCCAAAGAAGACTGAAAGCAACAATAGCGAAACCTAACCATTGAAACGCCAAAAACATGTTGGTTGCGCCGTTCAGCGCGACATGATTAAAGGAGTAACCCATTTCTCCCTCCACGTTAAATCGTATCCAATTTTGCGTGGTGTAGGCGTTCAAAACCTGAACGTTTTGAATCATCGACAGAACTATCAAAACTAATCCAAAAAGCGTGACGAGAAAAATCAGTTTGTTTCGTTTGCCCCTTAAATTGGCTAAGTCGAGTGAATAGAATTTGTTTAACAGCGAAGCAGCAAGTAGGCAGAACAGCGGCAGAAACTGATACTCATACTTGATAGGATTGTTATAAGGGCATACCAAATTCTTACCGATCACCAAGAACATGTTCACGCCTGCAACTGCGGCAACGGTTGCCAAGCAAATCAGATCAGAAGCGAAGATTTTTCCAAGAGTTTTCCTGCGTGCAAAAGAAATCAGCAGAGACACGGCGCTTGCAGCCAAGAAGAACACGCCTAACGCGCCCAGCAGATAGTTAAGAACAAAAAAGGGTGAGGGTGCAGCGCCAGTGATGGGAAAGTTGAAGTCATCATGGGTGAAAGCAGCGAAGAATCCTCTTGTCGATACTATTTCGTACCACAAGTAAGTGAAGATTAATGCGGGCACAAAAAACATTACCCCCATAAAAGTGCGCCTAAGATTTCTTGGTCCAGCATAAAAGTAGAATATCACGAGCGGAACCAGCATGAACACGGCAAACGCCTTAGTCAGGAAAGCAACACCGAAAAAAACCCCTGACAACAAAAGGAGCTTCATCGAATTCTTCTTTGTTGCATAGATGCCCACCAGCAAGTAGAGCAGACTGAAGAAAAGGCACTGCGCATCGATGAGGAAACTTCTGGAGAGCACAATGTGCCATGGAGTCAATGCAAAAATGGCTGCCGCGAACAAGCCTGTCTGCTTTTCATAAAGGACTCTACCGATTTCGTAAAGCAAGAATATGCATCCGGCACCGAACAAGGTCGGCACGATTACAGCTACAGCGTAGGACGAACCGAAGCATCTAAGAAACAGGGCTCCAATGTAGAAGCCCAGCGGCGGTTGATTGATAAGGGTATAATTGTCGTAAGGCAACTTGTGCTCGATCACACCAAACGGGGCACTGCAATTCAAATCCGAGTCGAAGTAAGGCATCTTGTACTCGGTAACACCTAACGCGGCACTGTACTCCACCTGTGAATCGTAGTTGCTGAATTGTCCTGTAGCGACTGACATCAGGATGAAGCCGAGTAGAATCGCAAGCAAAGGCAGATTGTTCTTCAGAACAGTTTTCAATTGTGACAGATTTAGTTCGCCTGAAAATTGTGCAGCCTTCACAGCGGTTACTACTCCAGATAGATTTAACGTATTAACTAGAGAACTGAGGACTTTAGAAATAAAACTTTGTTTAGTAACGAAAAAAATTTGACTGAAAACGAGACCCATTAATCCGCGCAGATAAGGAGTTTTACTAAAAAATTGAAGCCTTGAATGTCAGCACGTAAACTCTAACATTTAATGGCTCCATTATGTTTGTTTGCTCAGTTTTCTGTTAGTATGCAGTCGTCGTATTCTTTTTCAAGCTTGTTCTTGTGCGACAACTCTTCCTGTGCCAGTTTAAAGAACAGTTCACCTATAGGTGTTCCTTTGAGTCCCAGAGCCAATGTTTTGTAGTAGTCATAGGTGCTTTTTTCTCGTTTCGCCGCATACACAAGTATAGCCTCGTAATCCGCGCCCTCAGACAAAGGAGTGTCCTCCAGCATGTCAACGATCTTGAGGTCTTGAACAGCACCACCGTGCGAACCCAGTTCCGAAAGTTTCTTTTCGTCGTTCATTATTGCTTCAAGTTTCTTTTTGTGTCCCATTTCTTCTTCTACCAGTTGTTTGAGGAAAACTTTGGATGATGGGTATTTGGCATTCTTGAGCGCCATAGTGTAAAGGGCGATGGATTGTTCTTCAACTTTTACTGCGGCTTCGATAATTGCTTTCCAATTTAGTTCAGACAATGATGAAACCTCAAAACTTTTTGTGGTCACTTTAAAACATAAAGCTTTCGAGATTCTTAAACAGTCCCATCGACTCTAGAAGCTCAGCCCGCCTATCTTCGGGTCCTCTCTCTTAAGCCCATCCAAAACTGACCATTATATTAAATGGCATCTGCACTCCATTCTATACCGTTAAAAGAAATAGTGGCTGATTTATCAAGAGCCAACATTACTGTCATATTGAATCCGCGTTAATACAGTTTATAACTTTGAGAAAAACATGGTTGTATGATAATTTGGCGATGTAAAGAACCTAAGAAAGGGAAAAATCAAATGAAGAAAACTGTTGTCCTGATCTTCTGTATGTTGCTTTTGCTGTCCTTGGTTTTTTCAATCCTTATCTTGTCTATTGGAAACGAAACTGGTTCTCACGGAGACGGGCAAAACGAGGACTCTGCCTTCATTATCTGGGGCACTCGAGATTACGCTGATGAAACATATATGGGCGAAGAAACCGAACGCAACGCGTCTAGAGACGTTTGCAATACTATTCACGGCTTCTTTGTTGATACACAGCGATATGATTACTGCAAAAACTTTTGGGGACCCGATACCCAACCAGACCAAGTTTACAGTAATGTTAGTTATTGCGAGGAAAATTACAACTTTACGGCAATTTTTTACAAGGGGCACAGCATAGGCACCTATTGTGACGTGGAGGATTGCGAGTTTGGGGAACATTGGACGCTTTATGCTGACGAGGGCTACGGAGAAGAGTATATCATAGATTATCTGATACATGACAGGATGAGCTCTGGGACACACGATTTTGCGTTCCTTTGGACATGTGGCTACGGATCAGAAGATATGATAGGAGAAATAGACGAGAACGGTCACAGCGTTGGCATGTTAGCATCTTGGATGGACACAACAGACTTAGAGGATGATGGCTACGCATCCCCTGACGGCAGCAATCATTGTTTCATTGGCTTCGATAATTACTCGATTTGGTTCACCAACAAAACAACGTATGGCGGCTTCGATTACGGCGATTTTGTGTCTCTATTCTTTGAGTATGCGTTGTATGATGGCTGGACAATAAACGATGCTCTTGATGCAGCCGCAGAGGAGACGCATTGGCAATCATCTTTCGGAGACTGCCAACTTTACACGGGATATCTTATGCCGGACCCCCATGGTCCGGGGCAGTCTGTGATGTGTTACATGCGTGTGTGGGGCGACGGAAACCTTAGGCTACTAAGAGGAGAGGGGTGAAAGGGTAGATGAATCTGTTAACTAAAAAATTTTGTTTGCCTCTGATTCTTGTTGTTGTTTTAGCGGTTTTGTTTGCATACTTGCCTACCGTATACGTGACAGAAAACTCTGACGCAGATGATGTGCTGGTCTTCTTGGAAGAGGTGGTTAGCCTAGATGTGACAAAATATGATGTGACCTTATTGGGTGCTTCAGTGACGTACCCCGAATGGCTGGATGGTCTTGCACAATTAACTGGAAAATACACTCTTGAATCCGAAACAAGCAAAATAGACGTGCTCTTCAAATTCAGAAACAGCACTCTGTCTTGGTGTCTTGTGCGCATAGTTGAAGGCTCACCACACTATCTTAACGAGCCATCTGCAAACATTCGTGACTTGGCATGCGATTTTCTTCAAAGATATCAGGAGTACTCGGGAGATTTGGAGTTGGAGGCGATGAGGGGCATGTTAGATGTGGTTGATGTTACAGAGAACTCTACAAAAACGGTGGGTAACATGAAGCTTATCGTGTCGGTTACGCCGTTTTCTTCCTCTTTTGATTGGAGGTACACCCTTGATGGTGCAGACTGTAGTGGAGTGGATGTTAGTTTCCGAAACGGGCACTTCTATGCTTTCGGTGACGACAGGAGCTACTATCAGATAATTACGCAATGAATGTGGGCAAAGAAGTAAACCTGCAGTTTACGTGTTTTTGTTTCGTCTATAGAATGCTGCGCCAACTACGATGGCTAACCCTATAACAGCGGCTATTGCGATCAGTGTTAGGTCTGATGTTGCCTGTTTTTTGCCATCAGTGTCTTCTGAAGTTTCATATGGGTTCATGAGTGGATAGTTGTCTTGGTTGTTTTCGTCGATAACGTATGGTGTGTCTCCTATGCCGTCGCCGTCACTGTCTGTGTCAGTGTAGTTGCTCCAGTGGTTTCCTTCTGTGCCGTTATCCCAAGTGTTGGCGAAAGTAGAGTTGTAGTTGATGATTTGAGTTGGGTTGCCGATGAAACTATTATGGACAAACGTGTTTTCTGAAGAGTGGTCCAGCTGAACGCCAAAGTCGCAGTCGCTTATGAGGTTCCCAGAAACATTGTTGCGCAAAGAGCCTGGACGAACCCCGGGAGTGTAGGGATACATTACTACGCCATAGTCTGGCTGTCTAGCGAGATTGATGCCACAGGTGTTATTTGTTATTGTGTTTCCAACTAAACAGTTATCCGAGGATTCTTCAAGATGGATGGCTGTTGTGCTGTTTGAGATTTTGTTTCCAGAAATGGTGATGTTTGAAATATCAGAGAGGTGGATGCCGTCGCCGTTGTTTGTCAGGTAGTTTTTGGAAACTATATTGTTTAAGGAACCGACAGTAATTCCCCAGTTATTGTTGTCTGTTATGGTGTTTCCGATGACGGTGTTGTTAGAGCCACCGCCCAGATCGATACCGTTGCCGTTTTTGGTTATGTTATTTTCATTTATTGTGTTGTTTGAAGATGAGATGCGAATGCCCTGCCAGCTGTTTGCTGTTATGTTGTTTCCAGAAATGATGTTGTACGACGATTCATAGGTCCGGTATTCATAAACTGTGGCGTTTGGGTCGGGGTCCGAAATTCCGCTAATCGTCAAGACAGAATCAAGCTCAATGCCACAATTGCTGTTGCTTATGCTGTTTTCGGTGATGTTGTTGTGTGAAGAAGCTGAAAGCATGATGCCACACGAGTTGCTTGTTGCGTTGTTTTTGGTTATGCTGTTGTTTGACGAAAAATAGAGGTCAATTCTGCACGGGTTGTTTTCGGAGACAATGTTGTTTGAGGAGTGATACAGGCGGATTCCATACCCGTTTATGAAGTTCTTTGTTATGCACGAGTCTGTTGTCCAAGCGAGATGTACTCTACTTCCCTCACCTATGTTCAAGTTTTCAATTCGTATGTTCGTGCAGTTCACAAGCACTACGTGCCCAGCGTCGGATGGCACAGTCTTGTCCTGCTCGTTAACCCAGTAGATTACCGGTTTACCATCCACCGTGTTTGATGCATCCACATCATGAATAAACCTCAAAAGCCCATGAGGATAAACGCTGTCACCGCAGTAAACAACCAAATGTTTTTCGTTGCCCGCCATAACGTTTCTTCTTAATGTGTTGTTCGAAGATTCACGGAGGTAAATTCCTTGATCGTTGTCTGTTAAAGTGTTTTCAGAGATTACATTATCGTCCGAAGAGTCTTTAACTGCAATTCCGTCTCTACTGCAGGTAACCATGTTTCCAGAAACACTGTTGTTTACGGAGCCGATAAGGCATATTCCTTGGTCACTGTTTTCTATGCTGTTACGGGTCACCGTTGACTCTGATGTGGAAACAAGCAACACGGAGGCTTGCCACTTCTTGGTGAGATTCAAGTCTTGAACCGATATGCCTGTGCAGTTTACGAGAGCAACCCATCCTGCATCGGAGGGAACTGTCAGGTCTTTCCTGTTAACCCAATAGTATACGGGTTTGCCCTCTGCGATGTTTGTTTCGTCTATATCTTGAAGGAAATCGGGCAGCAAATGCCCCGAAATATATACGCTGTAGGTGTTGGCGCTGAAAACATTATTTCTGAAGGTGTTGCGGCAGGAGCCGTCAAGCTGAATGCCGTGGTCGTTGTTTGTTATCATATTTTCTGAAATGTTGTTAAAGGACCAGACAAGCTTGATGCCGTAGCCTCTGTTGTCTGCTATGGTGTTTCCAGAAACCTTGTTGTGTGAAGCCGTGAGGCTGATGCCGTTACTGTTGGCTGTTATGTCATTTCCGACAAGGCTGTTGTTTGACGAAGAATGAATCCACACGCCCTGAGTATTGTTTGTTATTTCATTGTCGATTATGCAGTTGTCCGATGAATATTCAAGTTCAATGGCGCACCAGAACTCCGTGATTTTCAGGTTCATTATGGTCAATTTCTGTGCGTAACTGTATATTCCAGTGTTGTTCGATTCGGGAATAATTGTCTCATCATATTTTGGAATAGCCGTCGGATCCTTCCTCCAATCAGTAACATTGAATTCTGGAATGGCAGAACGGTAATCGTCAGCTCCTGTTCCTTGAAGAGTAAAACCTGCACCATCAATCACAACATTGTCTTTCTCCACAATAATTGACCCCTGAACATCATCAGTGAAAGTGTAGACGTTCCCGACCCGTTGAATAGGGGCGGTTGAGGGCTCAACTGAACCATCCGACCTTACGTAAATCAGGTTTCTTGTTGCAGATGGACTTGCGGAATCCACAACCATTACTGTTGAAAGAAGCAAAAACATGGAAAACAGCAGAAGAAACGCCTTTTTCATGTTTAACCAGCACACTGTTTTGCATCTACGCAATATAAGCTCTATTCAGCTCTTGCTACAAGTTTTATTAGCATTATAATAATAATATTTCGAAGAATTCAAATGAACACCAGACTCGTTGCAATAGTGGCACTGCTGATTCTTGGTTTTGCGACTCTGTCCTCAAATCTGACTATAGCTGACGGAACAGCCAACCCAATCGAGTCAGATGAAGAATCGGGAACCATGTTTATTTCTACTGACAACCCTTTAAACGAAAACTTCACCATCGTCGTTCTTCCTGACACGCAAGGCTACACCGAGGGCTATCCTTGGCTTTTCGATAACCAAACCCAATGGGTCGCAGACAACAAGGAAGCGTTGAACATCGTTTTTGTTACACATTTGGGAGACCTAGTCAACAGCTACGGCAACACAACACAGTGGGAGTATGCGAACTGTAGCATGAGCAAGTTAGACGGCAATGTGCCTTGGGGTGTGCTACCCGGAAATCATGATGGGTATTATGGAGAGCCTAATGACCTAACAAACTACAACAATTACTTTGGGTACGAAAGATTCAGCGACAAAAGCTGGTACGGTGGAACCTACAAAACTGGAGACAACACAAACAGTTACCAGCTGTTTTCTGCTGGAGGCAACGATTACCTAATCTTCCATATACAATACAACCCAAGCGACGACATACTATTCTGGGCTAGCAACGTGATTGACCAGCATCCTGACAGCAGGGTGATTGTTTCAACCCACGACTATATCAGGGGTCCTTATAATCCCGATCGGAGGTCAGATATTGGTGAAAGAATATGGTACAGCCTCATAAGACAGCATGCAGACCAGATTTTTCTTGTCCTTTGCGGTCATGCAGGCACACAAAGCAGCATCACTGACACGGTGAACGGTCACGTTGTATACCAACTGCTTTCAGACTACCAAAATGCAAGCAATATCGAAAGTGGGTGGCTAAGAACACTCGAATTTTGTCCTGCACAAGATAAGATATACGTGAAAACCTATTCGCCTTACCTGAACGAATACAAAACCGACCCACAAAGCGAGTTCACCCTAGACTATAACATGACGGGCGCATCCATCTCGGTTTTCAGTAACTGTACAGTGTCGCAGCTAGTTTTTGATCAGACATCAAATCAGATAAGTTTTGAAGTTTCAGGCGAAACAGGCTCAGTATGCTATTGCAACGTGACTGTCCCTAAAGCCCTTCTTAAAGGCGAGCCGTGGACTGTAACAGTAGATGATGAGGTTTGCAGTTACACATCCTCCGAAAACGCCACACACAGCTCCATATACTTCACCCGCACTTACCAAAGCACGTTCCATGTTGTAATTAAAGGAACATGGGTCATACCCGAATTTCCATCATTTCCACTTCTACCCATATTCATGATAGTGACGCTACTGGCAGTCATAGCCTACAGAAAAACCGTTAAACCTAAACGTTAGCTTCCAATTTTTCTTTAAGACCAAAACTATATCATGTATTTATTCTTGGTAAACCCTTTAGAAAACAGATCACTAGACGTTACCCGTGATGCAAAGTGGCTGGCAGATACAGGGCTGTTGCGGTTGAATCCCGATACTGGAAACCGGGAGACAATTACATCCAAGACATAATTGAAGCTATAGAAAACATAGTGGCTGACAGAGACTTCGTAACTGTCTCCGAAAAAGCGGTCTCCACAGCGCTTGGAACCCTAATTGACGAAAAAAGCGTCAAACCAAGCAGGCTTGCACGTTTCATAGCCAAATACTGGATGCAGCTTGTCTGGCCCTACATTCTGGGACCCACATGTCACCTGAGACAGAAAACCATAGAGTTTCTCAGATCGTACCCCACTGAGGAGGGGAGCCGTCACAAGCAGTTAGCCCTAGAGCAGAGCGGTTTTCTGCAAGCCCTGATGCATGGGTCAGAGGGCGGCATCGACGGAAGCAACCTGCCCTACTCCTATGTGAGCCTTCCATTAGAAAACGCCCAAGCGATTGCTCAGGAACTGCGAGAGCGAATAGAAACTGAGCTTGGAAAAAGTGTATCCGTTGTTATCGTGGACACCGACAAAACTTACTCGCTGAAGGGATTCCATTTCACTCCTCGCCCAAAACCCCTAAAAGGAATCCATTCTTTCGGAGGCGCCTTAGCCTACGTGGCTGGCAGATCTCTTAAATTAAAGAAACGAGCCACTCCCCTAGCAGTTGCTGGCTCCCGGATAACAACCGAAGAAGCTATCGAGATCGCTAAAATAGCTAACCGAACACGCGGAACTGGAGCGGGAAGAACCGTCTGGGACATGGCAAAAACCTTCAACGTTACGTTGACGAGCGTAACTTGGAAGATGCTTGACACTGTAAAACATCGTCCCATAGTAATTATAAGACCCAAAACGCAAATGAAACAGTAACTTGGAATTTACCTGTTCAGGAGCGGAGAAAAATGGAATCGACCGTAGAGCAGATGCATACTTTCTTTGAGCCGCGGGCAGTTGCGGTGATAGGTGCCTCCCGCAGAACCATGAAAGCAGGACACGTTATCTTCAAAAACTTCGTCATCAACAAGAGAAGAAACCTCTTCAAAGCAAAACTGTACCCCGTTAACCCTAACGAAAAAACCATCCAAGGCTTCCCCTGTTACCCCTCAATACTGGACATAAAAGAAGAAGTTGATTTGGCTGTCATAGTTGTTCCAGCCAAAATCGTTCCAAAAGTTATGCAGGAAGCCGCCACAAAAGGAGTGAAAGCAGCTGTAATAATCACATCCGGCTTCAGCGAGGTTGGAAACCATGAACTAGAGGCGGAGGTAACGGCGATTGCCAAAAATGCGGGAATTCGAGTCCTCGGTCCAAACTGTCTAGGCGTCTACGACTCCAAAACTGGCGTGGACATGCTGTTTCTTCCCGAAACGAAGACCCTTACTACAGGAGATGAAGTTGTTGCCACACCCCGCCCAATGGCAGGTCCCATAGCTATAGTGACGCAGAGCGGTGCCTTCGGTGCTGCCGCCCTAGACTATCTGACGGGTAAACAGATGGGAGTAAGCAAGTTTGTAAGCTTCGGTAACAAGGCGGACGTCACTGCGTCGGAGATGCTCGCTTACCTTTTGCATGACAATAGAACGCAGGTTATTCTCTTCTACGCTGAGAGCATAGACAATGGAAGAGAGTTCATGGAAGTTGCGAGGAAGGTCACCTGTAAGAAGCCTATTGTTGCTTTAAAGGTGGGGAAGTCAGAGGCGGGAGCCCGTGCAGCTGCGTCCCACACAGGATCCATTGCTGGTTCTGACAACATCTACTCCAGCGCCTTCAAGCAGGTCGGAGTTCTAAGGGCAGGAGATCTTGAGGAGTTTTTTGATATGGGTAAAGCTTTGGCTTTTCAGCCGCCGGTTGCTGGAAGAAACGTTGCGGTGATCACTGATGCAGGCGGACCGGGCATCATGGCTGTTGATGAGTGTGTGGCTCAGGGACTGACCGTGAAAAGGCTTTCTGATGAGACCATCGAGAAGTTTGAGGTGCTTAAGAGGGAAGGAAAGATTCCGCGTTTTGCAACCAACCTGAATCCTGTTGATCTAACTGGATCAGTGACTTCTGAAATGTTTGAGCGTGGCACACGGATTCTTCTTGAAGACCCTGAAATCGATGGTCTCATAGTTTTGGGTCTGCATCATCTTCCAGCCCTGCAGGAGGACTTTGTTGACCGGGTGGCAGAGTTGACGAAAAATTGCGTCAAACCTGTTGTTGCTTGTGATGTGGGCGAAACTGAAATGGCTCTTCATATACGTTCAAGGTTTGATAAGCTTGGTATTCCTGCCTATTTCTCGCCTGAGGATGCGGCTCGTGGCATGGCTGCCCTTGTCAATTATGGTTTATACTTGAAGAAGTGCGGAAAGTTCGATCAGTACTTAAAGTCGTTCATGAATCGATCAAAAAGGCGGTTCTCTCACTAACCCAGCTATACACAAAAAGGTTGGCTGAAAAAATGTTTAAGGCTGTTCCTTTAGCCATTGAGCAACCTTGCTAAACAGGTTGCTGGTGGTCATGTTGATGACGGGAACCATGATTCGCTCTTTTGTCTCTATTATCAGCCGGTATTCTGGCATGAGGGCGTAACTTACGAAGGCCCAATAAACCTTTTTTTCTTCGATGAGCGCCTTTGCGGCAACCTCGGTTGATGTGGGTAATGGATAGTAGATGAATACGACTCCGTTTGCCCAGTAGACCCCTGTTGTTTTTCCTCCCACAGCGATGCTTGCGAAGCGTGCCAGATCATCCACAGTTTTGAATTTAGTGCGCTCCAGTATAATGATTTCTTTGAATGATTCGCCCTTAATCGTTGGACCTTCCATACCTGATACATCCACAGCACAGTTCTCGCTGGACAAGATAATAAGAATTTGGGTAAAACAGTATTCTTCCATTAATATCTGGTTGATTCTGCAATTAACTAAAAAATCTAACCGAACATAAATTCTTAATATTTTTTGTTATACTGGAGCAGCTTTGGCGGGAATCTTCAGTCTTTTCTCGATTTCTCTGGCGAAGATGTTGGCGGCTTCGGACCTGTGCTTGTCGGTTATAACCATTCTTGGATTGCATCTTTCCACGTATTCTAGCAACTCATTGAAGTCAGAGTGGTCACTCAAAGCAACTACATACTTGTTTGCTCCAACTTTTCGGCATGGCTTCCTGAACTCCCAGCCGCTCGCATGAATCTGTAAAGCTTCGCCTTCAACCTTTTTCCGAGAATACGAGTGATAGAAGACAACGCAAGGTTCATTTTGGCTAAGCATTGATTGAGCCTTTTCGCCGTCAAATGGGATAAGCTGTCTCCCAAGTTTCATTCCATGCCGTTCACAAACCTTTGAAACACGGCAAATCTTTTCTGGAACAATAAACGGCGCCTTTATTTTTGCCGCATACAGTATCTGCATCATCTTCTGAAGCTTACCATGATACCCAAAAACGTAGACTGGACCCCGCTTCAAACCTTGCTCCACCAAAGAAACAAGGATACCCTCAGCCATCATCCCGAAGGGTCTAACCCGAACCGGATCCCCGTAGGTAGCCTCCATAACCAGTATGTCCGCCTTAACCAAAGGCGTTCGGGAATATCTGAAGTCACTAGTGTATAATATCCGCGTTTGCTCCTTATCCTCCACGAGAGCCTGAGCCGTTCCCAAGATATGATCTGCATAATGCAAAGTCAGGGTCTCATCCTCATACGTGAACGCTTCCCCATAATCAAGAGTTTTCACGGTTCCCCTTGATAAAAAGCGGGGACCCTTCAGGGCATCTATCATATCCTTCGTAGCCGGAGTCATGATCGTTACTTCACAGTTCTTTAAGCTCTTTCCCAGACCCACCATGTGGTCAGCGTGAGCATGAGTGACAACTCTTATGGGTCTAGCCTCATCGTAAGCGTCACATGCAACATGCTTTCCCAAAAGAACTGCACCCAATTTACTTACTGTAGCCTTCGACTGCATACGCGACGCCTCAGACAATTTCAGCTTCTCCGATCGAACGAATCTCATATTTCCTGTAGAAGCTTTTAAACAATTCTTGAAATATTTGTGCCTATCTTTCTGTTCTCGGCTAATCTGGACTGTTCGCTGCAAAAACTTTTGTTAACAAAAGAGGGATTTAGCTCGTTTCGTCTATTTTTGGACTTAGCATACAGTCCACCATTTTTGGGCAGAGCAAGCACTCTTGAGGAATAGGAGTTTCTGGGGGTCGGTTAGCCAAATATCCGAAAGATTGAGGGCAACCTGAAGAGCCGCTTTCTTTTTTGGCAGATGGCTCGGTTTTAGCTTCCTTTTTCGTCGCTTTTTCTTCTTTTTTGCCAGCGGGTTCGGCTTGAGGCTCCTCAGTTTTTCGCTTCTTTTCTTTTTGAGACCCGTTAGATCTGGGAATCAAAGATTTAACTTTCTTCAAGAACCGAGGACCAGCCTTAACCTTTTCTAAAACCGAGTTCTCGGATTTAATGGTAGGCGTAACTTCTTTCTCCTCCATAACTTCTTCCTTTTCAATCGTGGGTTCTGGAACATCCTTTTGTTCAATCTTGGGTTCTGGTTCTAGGTTGGTAAAGCAGTAGGGGCAAGCTTCGTATTCTTTTGGCGGTGTGACAGATAGTATGGTCAAGAGGATAGGCTCTTCGATTTCTCTTCGGCATTTTGGATTTGGACAAATAACCACTACGGATTCTTCCGACAATCTTGCTGCATCTCGAAGTTTCTTTGATAGAACTTGCTCTGTTCAGAATATATAGGTTTAATGAATCCAAAATCTAGACACTAAATCTCCCGTAAAATTCATCTTTTTCTGTTTTAAAGTCTTTTTTAAGGCTTATTTTCCAAAGTCAAAACAGGATTTTCTGCATGCCAACATTAACTTTGTAAACCATGTGAAACGTGATGGCTGATCTCTGATTAAGTTTAAATCATTGGTAGCCTCTAAGTTTTTGTTTGAGGGCTTGGTCATCAATTAGAACTGTAAATCTTTGTTTATGGGTGAAATGGGATGGTTTTGCGGGTTTTCAACACGATGAGCGGACAGATGGAAGAGTTTAAGCCTCTGAGGAATAAGAATGTTGGGTTGTATGTTTGTGGACCCACGGTTTATGATTGGTCTCATTTGGGTCACGCCAGAACATACATCGCCTTTGACGTTATTGTTCGTTGGCTGGAGTTTAGGGGCTACTCGGTCTTCTACGTCCAGAACATCACGGATGTGGGTCATCTAACCCCAGACACGGCTGAGGACAAAATTGGGAAAAGGGCGAAAGAAAGGAGAATTGAGCCCATGCAACTGGTGGAAGTTTACATGAGAGAATACTTCAGAGACCTCGATTCTCTTGGAGTGAAGAGACCAGACATTTCTCCCAGAGCCACAGGTCACCTCATCGAAATGATCGCGGCAATCCAGTCTCTGATAACGAAGGGATACGCCTATGAGGTTAACGGAAACGTGTTCTTTGACGTGTCCAAACTGGATGATTACGGGAAACTCTCAAAAATCAAGCTTGACGAAATGCTTGAGGGTTCCAGATTTGAGGTTCATCCGGACAAGAGGAACGCCAGAGACTTTGCGCTTTGGAAACGGGCTGAGCCGAACACAGTTCTAAAGTGGTGGAGTCCATGGGGCACCGGTTTTCCGGGCTGGCATATCGAGTGTGCGATCATGGGCTTGAAGTATCTGGGAAGCCAGTTTGACATTCATGGTGGTGCTCGTGACTTGATTTTTCCTCATCATGAAAACGAGATTGCTCAGAGTGAGGCTATGACGGGTAAGAAGCCTTTTGTTAAGTATTGGTTGCATACTGGTTTTCTGAAGATTAATGGAGAAAAGATGTCCAAATCTTTAGGGAATTACATCACAGTCAGGGACGCATTGAAAAAGTATGATGCTGAGGCTATCCGGCTCTTCGTTTTGTCCACCCATTACAGGAGCGAGGTAGATTTCACTGACGAGAGGCTCAAGGGCGCTGAAGCCAGCTTGAGACGGTTCTACAATACTTTGGATTCTCTGGAGGATGCCAAGAAAGATTCGGTGAAACGGGAGCTGACTTCAGGGGAGAAAGATTTCGACGATATAGTAAAGAAGCTTAGAGGCGAATTCGTGAAGGCTATGGATGAAGATTTTAACACTCCGCAAGCGTTAGCTGCCCTCTTTGAGATGTCGAAGGAGATTAACAGGTTTCTGGATGAACAGAAACAAGTGAGCCTTGAGCTTCTGGAGAAGGTTTATGACTGTTTTTCGGAGCTGGGGAAGGCGCTGGGTCTCTTTCAGAAAGAGAAAACTAAGCAGATTGGCGAGAAGATAGCTGATGATCTGGTGCAGCTTCTGTTTGATTTGAGGGAGGAGCTGCGCAAGAAAGGAGATTACAGTTTTTCGGATGAAATCAGAGCAAAGATGAAGAAGTTAGGTTTGGTGATAGAGGACACTGCTGAGGGACCCAAGTGGAAACTGCCCTAAACAACGTTTACGACTCCGTTATTGTTCGCTTCAGCGGAGAGCTGTGGCTCAAAAAGGTTTGGACCCGAAAATATTACGAGAAGCGGCTTGCCAGAAACCTGAAGCAAACATTGAAACATCATCAAATTCCCTACAGTGAGCTTGTTCGTAGACACGGCAGATTCTACCTGAAAACCAGTTCAGCAGTGGATGCAGCACAGATATTGGCAAGGGTTTTCGGAATCTCCTCAGTCTCTCCAGCGATGGAAACCTCCTCTAAACTTGAAGAAGTAATCGACAAGGGCATCTTCTTGGCGGGCATTATGTTAAAGGAAGGAGACCGTTTTGCTGTTAAATGTAAACGCGTTGGAAAGCAAGGCTACTCAAGCGCTGATGTCCGCAAGTTGCTGGGTCAGCGTGTCTTAGATGAGTTCGGTGAGAAGCTGGGCTTAAGCGTTGATTTGGGTAATCCTGACGTTGTTTTGGGTGTTGAGGTTAGAGATGACCAAGCCTTTGTTTACTCGCAGGTGATTGAGTGTGTTGGCGGCATGCCTCTGGGCACTCAACCGAAACTTGTTGGCTTGTTTAGTGGAGGAATAGATTCAGCGGTTGGGTTGTGGCTGGTTATGAAACGAGGCAGCCCAGTTGTGCTTGTTTACTTTGATAATGGGCCTTTCACGGATGAGGCAACAACGGAGAGAGCCTATCGGGTCGCTGAGGTGCTGTTCAGTTGGGCAGTTGGGTTCCCCAGAAAGGTTTACGTGGTTCAGCATGGCGAAAACCTGAAGCAAATCATGCAAACCAACAGGAAATACTCGTGTTTGCTCTGTAAACGTATGATGTATCGGGTTGCTGAGCGGCTTGCAGAACAGTTGAGGGCTGAGGGAATCGTTACTGGAGAAGCTATAGGCGAACAGGCTAGCCAAACATTAACTAACTTGAGGGTGCTTAACGCTGCGGTCAAAGAGTATCCTGTTCATAGACCCTTACTGGGTTTTGACAAGGAAGAAACTGAGGCAATCGCAAGGAAGATTGGAACATACAGGTTTTCGAGCAAGAAGGCGGGAGCATGCACAGCAGTTCCTTACAGTCCATCCACCAAAGCAAAGCTAGAAGATGTGATTAAGGCTGAGGAGAAGCTGGACATAGAAGCGATGATTGAGCGGTCACTTGACTCCATCAAAATCGTTGAACTGTAAAATTAAACTGTCCCTTGTTTCTGGATTAGTGGAAGCCGAGTTTTGAGCCTAAGCTGTCAATCTTTTCGGATAAAACTGGAATCGTAAAATCAGACAAAACGTGATTAATGATTAGTTTGTATGTGAAGAAAAACCGTTTTCTAATTTGGAGTTTACGCGGTTACGCATACGGTCCATAATGTTTCTACTCTTCTACATATGTCGCATCTGTATTGTTTCATGTAGCCGCATTCTTTGTCTATTTTCATTTCCGAGTTACAGTTAGGGCATCTCATTCCATACTCACCTCCAACTGTGTTCATTTTTGTTTTCTGCATGTTTTTCAATAACTGAGCGGATAATATATACATTAACCCAGTAATCTATATAGACTATAGA
>Ga0315550_1001038_pt1 | contig 17137 bp, 15 predicted proteins | sample SalMarSW160190MG_2_FD_203100 | JGI IMG/M metagenome (GOLD analysis project Ga0315550, IMG submission 203100) | Salt marsh sediment microbial communities from the Plum Island Ecosystem LTER, Massachusetts, United States - Salt Marsh Sediment SW1601-90 ... | reverse complement strand
TTTGAATCTCAGATTTTTTTGACTTTTGACTTTGGACATAGGACTTTTAGACTTTTTTAAAAACCCCTTGACAAATTTCAAAAAAACGTTAAAATCTTTGTAAGACAAAGAACTTTGAAGGGAGGTCTAAAAATGAATAAAAAAGAAGCGGAGAAAAGTTTTGAGGAGATAAAACGTCATCTAATGGAAACGGAGGAAGACTTAAGGAAAACAGGGATTTATGCCGTAGACATTCAATTTTTGTTGGGTATTCTAGTGCTTGTGGGTCTTGGTTTGACGGTTTTTCTTCACGGGCAGGCTTTGTATAATCTTATATGGGTAGTGTGGGCTTGTATTTTTGTTGTAGGGTTTTTTTTCGGGTACAGGCTCGCTAAAAGAATACCTCGCATGACCGGAATTACGTCTTTTGCCGGGAAGTTAATAGGCATGGTTTGGTTGGGTATAACAATAAGTCTTGCGTTGGCGATGTTTATTGTTTGGTACTCCGGATATACTCCTTATTTGGAGAGTTTTATCGCTTTGCTTGTGGGGCTAGGTTTTTTTGTGGAGTCTTTTGTTTCCTGGAAGGAGTTTCTTATCGCGGCTATCCTTTACTGGATAGCAGCCTTGGTCGACGGTTTTTTCCCCGATGTTACTAATTTAGTGTTCGCTTTTCTTGTTTTTGCAACTATGGTTGTTCCGGGAATAGTGGTCAAAATTCGTTTCAGGGGGAAGGAAGTATAAATGGAAGATTTTAATCCTTCGGAAGTAAATAAACTGATTCATGCTCCTATAAGGCTTGGAATTATGACTATCTTAAATTCGGCAAAGAAAGTTAATTTTATTTATCTTAGAGAAAAACTCGATGTTACGGATGGTAACTTAAGTAGTCATATGGAAAAATTAGAGAAAGCGGGCTACGTAAATGTGAAAAAGACGTTTGTAGATAAAAAACCAAATACGGTTTACAGTATAACGGAAAAAGGAAAAAAAGCTTTCAGGGGGTACCTAGAGCATTTAGAGAAAATTCTTGAGGAAAGTTAAGATTAGTATAATGAAAACCTGCTTTATTTTTTTTCTGCCGGTATTGCTTCTGGGCAATACAGTTATTGAGGGACGGGTAACAGGTGAGAGAAAAGAAACGCTTGTAGGAGTGAATGTATTTTTGGAGGGAACTCTCGATGGTGCTTCTACGGATGAAAAAGGTAATTTTAAATTTACGACCAGAGAAGCAGGCAAGTTTAATCTTTTGATAAGAATGATGGGCTATAAAGAATTTATACGGGAATTATTTCTTGAGGGAAAGCCTATCAGGATAGAAGCAAGTTTAAAAGAGGAAACAATTAAAGGTGAAGGTGTTACAGTCAGAGCTTCTTCGTTTACGACCGGGGAAGAAAACGGTGTTACTCTGACGCCGCTAGAGGTAATTACGACTCCGGGAGCTGCAGCAGATGTCTGCTGGGCTATTAAGTCTTTCCCCGGAGTTCAGCAGGTGGAAGAAGGCGCAGGGCTCTTCGTTCGGGGAGGAGAAGTTGCTGAAACTAAATTTCTTCTTGACGGAGCAAATGTTTATCATCCTTATAGGTATGAATCTCCTACCGGCGGGTTTTTCGGAACTTTTAGTCCTTTTCTTTTAAAAGGCACTTATTTTTCTTCGGGAGGGTTCGGGGCCGAATACGGTAATGCTTTGTCGGGAGTTTTATCGATGGAAAGCCAGGATTTACCTTCGAAAAGGACTGTTAGTTTAGGTATGGGTCTCGCGAATTTTTCGATAGCGGGAGCTGTTCCTTTTGGAGATAAAGTAGGGATGAATTTTTCGGGTAATCAGAGCAATACAAAACCACTTTTTGATTTCAATAATGTCGATGATGACTTTACAGAATATCCTTTCTCCTATGATGTGAACTTGAATCTTTCGTGGCGGTATTCGGAAGAAGGTCGTGCTAAAGCGTTTTTCTTTAGAGAAAAAGATAATGTGGGTGTTTCTCTCGATGATCCGACCTGGGGAGGAAATTATTATGGAACTGAGAATAGTAATCTGTATAATTTAAAAATAGATCACGCTCTATCTGATAATAGCTTTCTCAATTTTAATGTATCGCGTACTGATTTTGAGAAGGAAATGGAAATAACTTCCGGCGATAAATATATTCTCGATTTAAAAGAAACGGATAAAATTAGCCAGGCAAAGGTACTGTTGGAGAAAAAAACATGGATGTTTTTTAAACTGGGAGGCTGTTTTGAACAAAGGAAAAGTTATTTCGAGGGTTTCGTTCCTTCCGAGGAAGACTCTTTAGACCCATCTATTCCCAGTAATTATTATGATAGGGAATACGAAAGTTATATAAGTTCGGTTTTCGTAGAAGGGACATCTTTCTTTCCTTATAATTTATCTTTGACTTCGGGATTAAGGTTCGACCGTGATTCAAAAAGCGAAAAGAATGTTTTTGATCCGAGATTCTCTTTATCCTGGAAAACCACTGATGCAATTACCCTGGCTTTTGCCACCGGAATATTTCACCAGTTTTATGAGCCCTGGAGATATGATCCGGATTACGGAAATCCTGATTTAGAACCCATGGATGCAAGACATTATATTATTTCCGGAACATGGAAAAATGATGGAGGGATGGTAAGAGTGGAGGGTTATTACAAAGATTATGAGAAGCTAATGAGAGAAGATGACTCTCTAAATTATATTTCTTCCGGGTTTGGTTACGCTAAGGGAGTCGATTTTTTCATAAAGAAGAATTTTGAAAAAATCGAGGGAAGAATTGCTTATTCTTATCTTAAATCGGAAAGAAATTGGCAGGATTATTCTGGTCTTTTTCCTCCTGATTTCGATATTACGCACAATTTGAACGCTATTTTAAATTTTACTCCGGTGACATTTTTCCAGTTGGGAGTAAAATGTATGTACGCAACAGGAAAACCTTTTACCGCGGTGGACGGAGATTTTCGTGCGGAACGGCTTCCCTCTTATTGGACGCTTGACCTTAGCGCATCTTATTTGTGTTCATTCTTCACCAATAATTTAACAATATTCTATTTTTCAGTTAATAACGTGACAAACAGGAACAACATTTTAGGTTACTACAATGGGGATAGAGATGAACCTATAGAGAGTTCTTATGGTCGACTCTATTATTTTGGTGTATCTTTTCAAATGTAAAGGGAGGTTAAAATGAAGAAAGTTTTATTAGTGATGTTCATATGTATAGTAATGGTTTTAAAGGCGGATGATAAACAGACGGTAGATGAGCATCTGTTGACAATAAAATCAGCGCAGCAAGAGGCTGTCGATAAAGGAGATATTGACAAATTAAAAGAGATTTCTACGAAGTTAGAACGTCTCTCCACTTTTGGCGATAAAGAATGGTTGGTTAATTATAACCTTGCTTTCAACAATTATAGAATCAGTACGATTTTGTATGAAAAGAAAGAGGAAAGTCAAAAATATCTCGAATCGTCCAAAGAAGTGATTCAAAAGTCGATAGAAGGTAAAGATGATTTTGCTGATTCCCACGCGCTCCTCGCCTCTATTCTTGGAATGGAAATAGGTTTTAAACCTCAGCTTGGGATGACCAATGGAATGAAATCCGCACAGGAATTAGAGAAAGCGAAAAAGCTTTCTCCTTCCAACCCCAGGGTTTATATGATCGAAGGGACAAGTAAATTGTATACGCCAAAAATGTTTGGTGGTGGGGTGGATAAAGCGCTTGCATTATTTGAAAAATCGGCAGAATTATTTGAAAAAGAAAAAGATAGAGGAATTTATCCCGATTGGGGAAAAGATGAAGTGTATGTATGGATTGGAAATGCTTACAAGGAGAAGAAAGAAGATTCTACAGCGACAGAATTCTATAAAAAAGCTCTCGAAGTTAACCCGGAATGCGGTTGGGCAAAAGTTCTTCTTGGAGAATTCGAGCAGGAAAAGGAAGAAGCGCAGTAAAATCATTTAAACGAATCGCCATCATAATAAGTATCTAAATAAGACGATTCATAATCCGTCTCGAAAGGAATCATCCAAAAACATAAAAGACAGGATGCTTAAGAGCTCTATTAAGGCTTTTATGTCGAGCGTATAGATAATGAGGGGTTGACAAAATTTAGTTTTGTATTATTACATTAATACAAAATGTTATGGGTCGTTGGTTTCTTTGATAGGGTTTTTTATATTGGTATGGGGAGGGTTTGTATTTAGAGCTATTGAGATTGTGTTTGGGGGTATGTGGAACTTTTTTTATTATTGGAGGGTCTTAATGGAAAATTGGAAGATAGGCGAGTCGATTTAGTAAAGGAGTAGAGGTGTTTAATTATGTTATGTGCTTTTTGTTTGATGTTCCTTGTTAGTCAGTATAATGTTGTTACAGGGCAAGTTTATGATGCTGCCACAAAAGAGCGTTTACCCATGGTAAATATAGTCATTATGGGTACAGAGCAGGGTACCGTAACGGATAGTGATGGTTATTATAGTATAATAGTAGGTGATACTCTTAATGAATTTAAGTTGAGGTATTCTATGATGGGTTATGGACAAATAACAAAGGATATAAAATTTTCCGGGCGTGAACATCTTAGTGTAGATATTGCTATGCATATGGAGCCTTTAAAGGCTCAAGGTATACTTGTTACCGCGAAAAAAGAAAAATTTAGGAATACGGCATCTATTACTCCTCCCTCATTATCTCAGAAGGACTTAATGATGTTGCCTTCTTTTGTAGAGGGTGATTTGATGAGGACTATAGAGGCTCTTCCCGGAGTTACTAAATCTTCAGATTTTTCGACTTCCATTTCTGTTAGAGGAGGAGGTCCGGATCAGAATATGGTTCTTGTGGATGATGTCCCTTTGCTTAATCCTTTTCATCTTTTCGGTCTTGTTTCCGCTTTTAATTCTAACGCTGTTAAGAGCGCCGAATTGTACGTAAGCGGTATACCAATAAAGCACGATGCGTCTTTATCTTCGGTCCTGGATATCAGAACAAAAGGAGTAGACAAAGAAATAAAGGGGCTTTCAGGAGTTGCCTCTCTTAGTGTTTTATCGGGCAGTATGGCACTGGGAAGCAATATTCCTTCTTTGAATAGTAATTTTCTTCTTTCGGTAAGGAGAACGTATGCCGATAAAGTCCTTGCTCTTTTCGATTATGATTTGCCTTATTATTTTTATGACGGTTATTTGCATTGGGAAACTGATATAAAAGATTGGTCTTTAGTGCTTAGTGGTTATACGGGTAAGGATTTTCTCGACATCAGGGATGAGGACGATGAATCTATAAGGATAATATCTTTTGATTGGGGTAATGAAGTTGCCGCTTTAAATTTATATCGTTCGAATACAAAAGGAGATCTTTTCCATATATACGCGGGATACAGTAATCATGATTTCTTTTTAAGAGTTCTGGATACTCTTTTCTTAACGGATGGCAATATCGATGTTGGCACTATAGGAACAGAATATACAAAGAAGTATGGAGATCATGAGATTGCAATTGGATTAAATGAATGTTATCGTCCGTTTGAATATAATGTTAATTTTAATATGGGGTTTGAATATTCATATAGTGATATTTGGAGCAATAGAGCGTCTATATATGCTGAAGATCAATACAGGTTATCGGAAAATCTTCTCTTGCTGGGTGGGTTTTCTCTAACTCATTATTATTCCGGTAGTGAAGAATTCGATCTCACAAATCAAGATTATTTAAGAGCTTATAGGCTGTCGGCAAAATACTTTTTTGATGATCTGCGGGCTGTGTCGTTTTCTTTCGGAAATTTTCATCAGTATATTGTACCGGGAGGCTCGGTTATGGGTAATGCCGGAGTAGATATTCCTGTTTATTACTGGATTCCTCTCGGTGGCGAATATGATCCTGAAGAAGCGCATCACTTCAATCTTGGATTGGAAGGCTGGCTAAAAGAAGATATCTACTTTTCTTTAGAGGGATATTATAGAAAGTATAACAGACTGCTTAATATGAAAGGTTTCGAAGATATTGAAGTCGCGAATGAAAGAGAATATTATGAATCGATGCTGGAAGAGGGAGATGGAAGAGCGTATGGTTTCGATTGTCTTTTGAAAAAAGAAATCGGAAATTTGAGGGGTTGGTTGAGTTATTCTTTTCTTAAAACCGATGTTGCTTTCGGAGATGAGGCTTATCCGACCGATTGGGATAGGAACCATAATTTTCATGCTACCCTTCTTGCGTTATTGGGTAAGAAATATGAAGCGGGAGTACAGTTCGCTTTTTGTACCGGGAATCCTTACACTACTGATCTTGCCCGTTTTCGATATCGTGCGGAATTCTTGCCATACGAAAATAAATATTGTGATCCTTCATGGATAGAGCTGGAGGGAGATAAAAATCAGGTCAGATATCCTCCTTATACGCGTTTAGATGCCAGTCTGGCGAGGTCTTTCTATTTCGGTAATAATGAACTGGATGTTAAGCTTAGTGTTTACAATATATTGGATTCCAAGAATGTTTTTATGTACTATTATGATTATGATGAAGAGCCTCCTGTTAAGGAACCGTTTTATATGCTTCCTCGTATTCCTTCTATCGAGTTGATTTATAAATTTTAGGAGTGATTGATGAAAAAGTTAATATTTATTGTTTTGTTTTCTATGCTGTTTATTTTTTCCTGTAGTACAACTGATGCGCCTTTTGAACATAGATATGTAGTTAGTCTCGTTTTGAAACCGGACATGAAGTTTCAAAGAGCTTATGTTGATTCCACTTACAGGTTAGATGCTTATATCGACAGTAATGTAACAGGTATATCCGGAGCGGAGATTTTTATAGTGGATAACAATTCAGATACTTTTAGATATAGCGAATCTGATACTTTGACAGGGCTTTATTTTAGTTCTGATAGTTTCTGTGTTAAATATGGAATGAAGTATTTTGTCAATGTGATTGTTAACGGAGAAGAGATATCCAGAGAGGTTCAGGTTCCCGGTTCTCTAACAATATGTGCGCCGCAGCATCTTGACACGATTTCATTAAGTGATCCGCCGATCTTAATCTGGAATACCTGTGAGAAGTGTTTTGATAACACGTATATGATTGCTTCGTATATTGAAAAGGATACTTTGATGTTTATTCCTATGTTAACTCCGGATACTACCATGGGTATTTTTTATAATAGGTTTTTGTTCGAAGAAAAAGATACGAATTATACGGTTTTGGTCGAGGCCATGGATTCAAATTTCTTTAGTTATTTGAAATCCTCGAGTATATACGAGAAGCTGGGTGATAATAACGCTATCGGTTTAATAGGAGCGATGGTTTTCGATACTATAAGAGTCTGGGTCCAGGAATAAGATAAATAATTCAAAAATTAAATATCAAAATGTAAAATTACAAATAAAAAATCAAGAATTTATTTGACTCTAGTGAGGCAAAACCTCTAATTAGTTATTACAATGACACTAGATCGCATACCCAATTTATCATATTTTTTTACTAAGAAAATCAAATTATAATACTTGTAACAGATTTGATAACTACAAAATAAATCTTTTAATATCCAGAATAGTAATGCAAATCATAAAGATGAGCATTGCCACCCACCCGCATATAGTTAGCGGGATTTGAGCCTTAATTGTTTTAGGACTTATTTTTTCTAGAAGATAAAGAAATATTTTGCCTCCGTCTAGAACGGGGATTGGAAGAAAATTTAAAACGGTAAGGTTTAGAGACAACATAGCCGAAAAACTTAAGAGACCGGTTATACTCGTACCTATAAAGCTTTTACCCTGAACGAAAATTCCCACTACTCCTGAAACATTTTTGGGGTCAGAGAAGAGCCCGGGAACGGAGCAGCAAAATCTATAAAAAAAGTCCGCGGTTTGAGCTAAAGGGGCAATAAAAATATTGCTGAAAGTGAAGCCGGAGTTAAAAATGTTAAGAGCAGTTAATAATATTATAGCGAAAAGTATATTACTTAGAGGTCCTCCGAGAGCGAAAAAAATCCTTTTATTGACGGAGATATTGTAGAAATCTTTTTCGTCTATTATTTCCGGTAAAACATAACCGCCGAGAGGGATAAGAGAAATCCTGTATTCTGTTCCTCCTTTTCTTATACCGAGTAGTTTAGGTCCGAAACCGACGGAGAATATCTCTATGGGTATGCCAACAAGATACGCTGCTATAAAGTGTCCGGATTCGTGTATAAATATAAGTGTGCTTAATACTAAAAGAATTATTAAATATTCCATGATTATTTTAATCTCCTTTTATCATTGGGACAAATCTTACCGGTACTATACTTTTTTCCGATAATCCTGAGGAATCTTTTGTTATAAGAAGTAATTCCTGGTAATAAGAGCCTACCGGTATGACCATTCTTCCTCCTATGCTGAGTTGCTCTAACAGTAGAGGGGGAATTTCGTCTGGGGCGCAGGTTACAATGATTCCGTCGAAAGGAGCGTGTTCTTTCCATCCTTTATATCCGTCGCCGGTTTTCACGGTGACGTTACGGTATCCAAAGACTTTAAGCTTCGCTTTCGCGCGAAGGGCAAGTGAGTCTAATATTTCGATTGAAAAAACCGAATCCGCGAGAAGTGAAAGTATAGCTGCTTGATATCCGGAACCGGTTCCCACTTCGAGGACCCTATGGGTCTTCCTTACTTCAAGGAGTTCCGTCATGATTGCCACGATATATGGTTGAGAAATAGTCTGCCCGTAACCTATTGGTAGAGGCCTATCTCTGTATGCTAATTGCATAAAATTTGCAGGGACAAAGAAGTGTCTTTTAACCGTTAACATAGCATTTATAACAAGTGAATCGCTTATCCCTCTTGCTATTATTTGTTCTTCTACCATTTTTTTTCGGGAGGGCTCATACACATCTTTTATATCCTTAACAGAATAAGAGAGAAGAAAGAAAAGTAATATCATAATATATTACCTGTTGTATTCCGAGAGTTTTTGTATTCTTTTTAGCATATTGGGGTGAGTACTTAAAGCCTCCATTAATCTATCTGAAAACTTCAATTCTATTTTTTTCGAATTCAAATATTGAAGTTCATTCGCGTCTATAGTTCCGCTTCTATCGAGATCCAGCTGTACCAACTCTCTTATTTCTTTGTTTGCCCTGGAAGGATCGTTGACAAAAAAGGCTTTTAGTCCTTCTACGTCTTTTATCGATTGTTTACTTGTTTTTGCCGAACCGTAAACAAGCTTATAGAGAGCTGAAGCGAGCGCGGAAGGCTGGTTGCCCAGTTCCACGGAACCCTTATCCGCGAAGTATTCCCGTATTCTGGAAGCGTAAAGTACCAGAAGATTTGTTATAAAATAAAATATTAAAGCGGAGAGTCCGATAAGCGCCGTGTAAGCAGCTCCTTCTCCTTTTCTTCTTCCTATGTTTCCGAAAAAAAGAAAATGCCACGCGATTCGATACATAAGCATAGGTATTACGGAGAGCAACGTAATCGTTAACATATCCCTGTTTACTATGTGTGTTATTTCATGTCCGAGTACCGCTTTAAGTTCCTCTCTATCCAGCAATTTTAATATCCCCTGGGTTACGCATACTCTTCCGTCTCTTCGACTTTTCCCGAAAGCAAACGCGTTTGGAAGATTTACTTGAGAGATTCCGACTTTTGGTTTTGGTATTCCCGCGTTTCTTGCCAATTCTTCTATCATCTGATGTAACTGGGGATATTCTGATTCATCCACATATTTAACCTTCATAGACCATTCTACTATTTTGGGGCCGACAAGATATTGTATCACCATAAAAACCAAAGCCAGGATCAGATAAAAGTAGAAATTGGTAATTCCCATTGCTGTTCCGATCATGGTAACTGCCGCGTAAACAATACCGAACAAAACGGCAACCAATAAAAACATTCTTAATTTTAATCCAAACATATTTCTCCTTTTTTCATCTAATGATATTGTATTTTTAATTGAAGTCAAGATTGCCTTTATGAATAATGGGATAGATAGTAAATGTTAATTGGTCGGTTTTTAAACCCAATTAACTCTGGCGACCTAACTATCCAACGTTTAATATATCCTTGACAAATTAGATGTTTAATTTAGAATAAAAGTGCGTTTTTCGATACTAAAAATTAAAAAAGGAGGTCTGATTTGAATAAGTCAGCAGCGATATTTGAACGTATTAAAGAAAATAGATTAGTCGCGATATTAGCTCCTAAGGAGACCGATGAATGTATTAAGGCATATGAGATATTGCACCCTCTCGGTATTACTCTGGAGATTGTTTTTCGCTCTGAGATTGCCGCGTTAGGTATAAAAGCCGTACTTGATAAATATCCCGACGCGTTAATACTCGCCGGAACAGTAATGACCGAAAAACTGGCAGAAGATGCTATTGGTCAGGGTGTTGTCGGTATAGTGTCCGCCGATTACATTCCGGAAGTTTTGGAAGTTTGTGTTTCTAAAGATATAATGTATGTGCCGGGTGGATTGGGTGATGCCGGTAAGCAGCTTGTAAAGAAAGCAGAGCTTTATGGTTGTGATTTCGCGGAATTAAAGGAAAAACATTCTTATCAATGGGTATATAAACTTTTCCCGACTGTTACGGCAACGAATTCATTTTTTGGCATTGCAAAAGCCTGGAAAGGACCCTATAAGGATTTGACCATATTTTATACAGGTGGAGTTTCCGCGAAGAATCTTTCTGATATTGTAAAAAATGACCCGGATGGAGTATTTTGCGGTTCGGCGTTGGCAAAGAAAACAGATGATCCACAGGAGATGGAAAAAACCGCCGAGGAATGGTTATCTATTATCTATTCTAAAAATTGAATTAATTAGCCCTCTATATAATCTCTACAGAAATCGGAGAATCAAACTCTTGTATGACTTTCTCAAGATAAGCAATAAATTCTTCCTCGTTTTTTATCCCTTCAGGCTCCTGTTCCCAGGCGGCGAGGAAGTAGTAAGTTAGCTGGCCTTTTGTGGGTTTTAGTACTACTACATTATTTAGCTCATCTTCTGTTATCCATTATATATTCAAAAAAGTAGATTATTTAACATCTTTTTACCACGGAACACACAGAGAAAAGAAGTAATGTTATTTAAAACTCCTCCCCCTCCAAAAACAATATTTCACACAGAGTACACTGAGAACACAGAGACCACAGAGAAAAATAACAAATTTTATATTTCTTTAACCTCCTAACCTCCCAACATCCTAACTTTCTAACTATAAAATTGCCACGGATTCACACGGATATACACTGATTTTTTTAAGTTGTCTTTTTGACTGTTTTCAAATTTACAGTTTGCAATTCCCAACTTACAATTTAAAAATAAAACACTACATTCCCTACAAGTTCTACATGTGAATATTAGGGTTGGGGGTGTGGTGATTTTCTACCTACAGGATATCTATCAAAATCGGTGAATCGAGTCCTTTTATAATTTTCTTAAGATAAAAAGAGAATTCTTCTTCACTTTGAATACCTTCTGGTTCTTGTTCCCAGGCGGCGAGGAAGTAGTAAGTTAGCTGGCCTTTTGTGGGTTTTAGTACTACTACATTATTTAGCTCATCTTCTGTTATCAATAATTTATCTTTATTTCTAAAAATAATCGCCATTCCGAGTTTGTCGTTTATTATACTTTGATTTCCGTAGGAAGCTAAGTATCCCCAGTCTTCTTCTTTATCTTCCGATTTTAAAATTTTGTTATTTTCGCTTTTTACAATACCTGTGCATAGATTGGGAATATTTTTATCGACTGTGATATCGTTTTCGGTTAGCCTGCTTCCGGCTGCAATGGAAAGTTTAGAGATTAAGTCGTTTTTTCCTGAATTTGTTTTCCATCCGAGGTATTTTATTTCTATGACTGAATATAACGTTCCGTCTGTTAAAATATCACAGATTAGACTATCTGTTTTGGATACTCTTTCTACTTTATCATTTTCCCATATACCAACAGCTCCGATTCCAAGCGCGTCGCCCACTTTCAAGATATCCTGACCCCAGTCCGAGGTTTCATGGTAAGATTCAAATCCATCCAGCCCGACATCCTGGAGTACCGTATTGCCGGTTTTCTTTCCGAAAATATCTAAACCGTTTCGCCAATCCAGGTATAATCTGTAGCCAACTTTATCGGATTCCCAGCCCACACCTTCAAACCGGATAAATTCCGAGTGATCTGTGTGTTGCGCCGGAATTTTTAAATAATTTGTATCCTTAAATGTTCCTCCCTTATATATATTTTCAACCCACTGGCCTCCGGTTTTTATCGATAATATACTTTGTGTCCTTTTAGGGTATTCTCTGTTTTGACTTCCTTTTTTCGCGTATCTTATAGATAGATTTTTAACCTCTTTTGGGGAAAAATCAGCCAGAAAAGCTATTTTTCCCTCTTTGTTTTCAATATTTATCTTCTGGCTTGGGAGTTCTTTTTTATTTTCAATAATCACAAAAGCCTGGGGATTGAAATCCGGATGTTTTTCTTTTATCGTTTCTATATTCAAAAAAAGACAAGCGTCTTCTCTATCGATATTAAGTCGATTTGTTGCTGTAATGGAAAAAGATTCGGGGTATTCACTCATAAGTCCCTCACCGGCGCATCCGTACAAAACTATTAATAAAAAAAACAGAAAAAATTTAATTGATATATTTTTCATATACTCCTCCGATATTTTTGTCTATCTTCCCGTCCATCCGCCGTCTACTGTTAAAATGGTACCGCACACATAATCCGATGCGCTTGACGCGAGAAATACAACTGCTCCTTTCAAATCTTCAGGAGTTCCCCATCTGCCCATAGGAATTCTGTTCAGTATTCCCTGATTCCGTGTGTTATCTTCTCTTAAGGCCAGCGTATTATCTGTTGCTATATAACCGGGTGCTATAGCATTTACATTTACTCCATGTTTTGACCATTCATTGGAAAGAGCTTTTGTTAATTGTCCGATTCCTCCTTTGCTTGCAGCGTAACCGGGAACGGTTATGCCGCCAAAAAACGCCAGAAGAGAAGCCGTGAATATAATTTTTCCATAGCCTCTTTTTATCATATCCTTGCCGAATTCTCTTGCCAGTATAAACTGAGCGTTGAGGTTCACTTCGATTACTTCATCCCAATATTCGTCAGGATGTTCTTCTGCGGGTTTTCGTTTTATGGTTCCCGCGTTGTTTACCAGTATATCGATCTGTTCGAATTCAGTCTTAACTCTCTCTATAAAATTATATAAGGCCTTTCTATCTGAAAAATCGCAGGCGTAACCTTTAAAATCTCGTCCGTTCGATTTTACTAATTGTTCTATTTTGCTTCCTTCTTCGAGTGAACGGCTTACTCCTATAATATTCGCGCCTGCCTGTGATAGAGCCTCTGTGAATCCAAAACCTATTCCCCTCGCGCAGCCCGTTACCAGTGCTGTCTTACCATTCAATCTGAATTTATCCAATATATTTTTATCCTTCATTTTAATTCTCCTATATCCAGATTATCCATATCGTCGAATGATTGATTCTCTCCGCCCATACCCCAGCAAAAACTATAGGAAGAGGTTCCGACTCCCGAGTGGATAGACCAGCTTGGTGAAATAATAGCCTGTCTGTCAGCTACGGTGATGTGACGTGTTTCATGAGGTTGTCCGCAGAAGTGGAAAACCCTATCGGAATCTTCTATATCGAAATAAAGATAAACTTCCATCCGGCGTTCGTGTGTATGAGGAGGCATGGTGTTCCAGACGTTGCCGTTGGCCATTATAGTTACGCCCATGACCAGCTGACAGCTTTTGATTCCATCAGGATGTATATGCTTGTAGATGGTTCTTTTATTCGATTGTTCATCCGACCCGAGATTTAGAGGCTCCGCGTCTTTCTTTTTGGAAAGCTTCGTCGGGTATTCCCTGTGAGCGGGATAACTCAAAAGATAGAAAACCGCGGGGTTATCTCCCTTATCACTATTAAATGAAATATTTTCTTTACCTCTGCCTATGTATAGGCAATCCAGTTTTTCCATTTTATATTTTTTTTCGTCGACTTCGATAGTCCCCGGCCCTCCAATATTTAATGCTCCTAATTCTCGACGCTGTGTAAAATAGGAAGCTCTTAATTCTTCCGCCGCGGATAGGATGATAGGATTATCGAAAGGGACCGCGGAACCGATGATAACACGATCGGTATCGGAGTAGACCATTTTAATTTCACCTATTTTAAAAAGTGATTGAATTAAAAAATTTTCTCTTAGTTCTTCTGTTGTCATATGGCAGAAACGAATGGGATCTGCCGCGTATCTTATTTCCATTATTTGGGACCTCCTTAACTTTAAATTATACTTCAATCAATTACTACAAAAACTTTTAATCCACTCCGGTTTTGCGGGAGTTTTTCCGCTCTTTAGTATTTCTCTCCATTTCTCATCGGTAAGCCTATCGTTCATCGGATGTTTAAATTCATAATAAGAGAGGATCGGACCTACCGCTAACACAATATCTCCCGAGGGTCTTTTATAAGCTACGATAATATGATCTAAATATCCGGAAGCTTCTTCCAGGCATTTTTTTGTGTTTATATCGGTATGCACATCCGCGATTATAGTGGTTTTTAAACCTTCTTCTTCAATATTACCTATAGCATTTTTTAATTTTTCAGCAAAGTTGCCGAGAAATCTGTTGTCTTCTTCATTTAAAGGTTTGTTCTCTACCTGTTTTTTACATATACTGTAAAGTTTTTCAAGAAGACTGATTAAGGATGTTAGTTTCTGTTCCGATGACGGAGTCAGGACGTTTAAATCTTTCAATCCCGCGTAAGCCATTTTCGAAGTGGTCAGTATATTCTTGTAGAATTCCGGTAATGGTTCGAGTAGTCCTTTTGGAGGTGGAGGAGGTGTGGGGGACGGAGTGTAAGAAGTAATTCCTACGTGAACGGGTGTATAGCTTTGTTTCGCGTAGAGGATAGTATTGTGACGTAGCGCCGCCCAGGAAGCAAGCCCGGTATTTAATTGTCTGTCGAGCCAGGCGTCTGTCTGCTGATATGCCTGGTAACCCTTTCCTCTTTCGCCTGTCAAAGTTTTAAGCGCGTATAACCAAGACCAGTAAAGGTTTCGGTTCCAGTCTTTATCGGTAAGTGAGGAAAATTCTTCCCTTAAAACTTTTAGCTGTTCGTAATATTTGGGATATTCATCATCTGTGTAATCTCGTAAGTGCTTTTCCGCTCTTTTGCTGCCGAAAACACTGAAAACATCCAGACCTCGCGGAAATCCTCTTATAGAATAATGCAAATCGGGTTGTATGCGTTCATCCGGAATGTAAACAACCGTAAACCTTTCAGGAATCTTTCGGGGGACAGTTCCGGCTGCAGGGGAAACCAATTGTCCCAATATATAAGAGTCTGGTATATACCGTTGTCCCATGAAACGCAAGCCCATGGTTTTTGTAAGTATAGAGTCCAATTGTTCTACGGAAGTTAATTCGTGACCTTCAATATTTCCGGGGTCGATACCAGCGCCTCCCGTGCCGGAATAGATTGCGGGAGGAGTTAATTTTGAAAGTTCTAAAAGAAACTGTGTGAATTTTTCTTCTTTTTCCAATTCTTTTGTTGTGAATTCGCTGCCGAATACTTTTCGGAGAGTTTCGCTGTAGTCATAAATGGTTAAATCATCCGAAAACCCTGAGTAAAATGCGGATACCGCGTAGATCCTATCCCATACTTCCGAGACATTTCTGTCGTCATCTAATTTTAATTTACCTGAATTTATCGAAATTAAAGAAGCCTGAAGGGTTTGAATTTTTGCTGTCTCCCTGTCTGTTAGTGCTTTCGCGGGAGGACTTACGGGTCCGAATTTTTCGTGTCCTTTCATAAGAAAAGTCATTCTTCCGTACCACATCATTCCTTTAAAATATTTTTTAAGGTTTTCGCTTCTTGTGTAATGTCCTCTTGGTTTATATTGACTGTAATCCTCGGGTATTTTAAATAAAGCTTTTTCTCTCGCGGTCGGATAATCGGGTAAACCAGAGTGTTTTTCTATTTCATCTGTTTCCCATTCTACCCATTTTTGGACATAACGGGGCTCGGAAAAATACGGATTCAGTAATTTCATAGCTACCGAAAAATAAGCTACGTTTCTCTTTGCCGCTTCTTTCAAGTATCCGTCAAATTTGTTATAGTTTTCTTCTGATTTCTCCAGAAGTTTTTCCGTTACAGCTAATATATCGGGATAGAAAATCTCCTCTTCTATTTCTTTTAATGTTTCATCGAACAGTATATGAAAAAGATGTAGAGGCGTATCGGAGGTTACATAAATCGGAATATTTTTGTCGAGTATATTCTTATAGAATGAGGTTATATTATCGGTTTTGCCTTCGTCTACAACAATAAAACCATTATTTTTTAAAATATCCCTTTGCCTTTGGTCCTTTAAATATTCATTTGAAACGGAAAGAAAATTAGTGATTTCTTTAAAATCTAATGGAAGAGAATAAGCCGGCATGTCTATTTTATAATCTTTTTCTATCGGTTCATAATATTCTAAAAATGCCGAGCTTATGTTTTTATTCTTTGATAGAGAAGTTAGTTGTAAATTTTCTCCGTTCGAGGACGCGCATTTTGGTAAGTTTAATAGAAAGAAAAAAGATATAAAAATTTTGAAAAATCCGCTTTTAGAAAATCGCATAAATATCCTCCTTTATTATTACTGTAAATTTATTAAAGGAAAAAGTCAAGTCCCCTAAGATCCTTCGAATCAGTTAAATGGTTAAATTAAAAAATAGTTAAATAGTAGAAACAAAAAAACAATTTGTGCTATTTGTTGTTAAAAAATCCTTAAAATCTGTGTCCCATTCTGTTGTTGATATTTCTTCTTTTTTATTACACGGATAAGAAAATGTGAGAAATTCAGCGAAAAAACCCTTGACAATTTTATTTAATCTATTATAATGTTTTAAACGACTGCATTTTAAAAATAAGGAAGGAAAGTCAAATTTTTTAAGATATAACGCATTTTAAAAGGAGGTTATATGAGTGAAGATTTTTTGACTTCTGGGACAGCTTTATATAGATTTATGTATTGTTTAGAGTTTAATATTGACGTAAATAAAAAAAGGAGGTTCTTATGAAATGTAATATTTGGAAAGTGTTATTCGCCTTTTCAGTACTGCTTATGTTTGCTTTTGCAGGCGAATTAGCCGCCCAGCCAACCGAACTTACGATAACTCCGGTAACGACATC
>Ga0315550_1001037_pt1 | contig 17138 bp, 11 predicted proteins | sample SalMarSW160190MG_2_FD_203100 | JGI IMG/M metagenome (GOLD analysis project Ga0315550, IMG submission 203100) | Salt marsh sediment microbial communities from the Plum Island Ecosystem LTER, Massachusetts, United States - Salt Marsh Sediment SW1601-90 ... | reverse complement strand
GCCAGGCTCTGGAAAACCTCGGTGCCGTGCTCAAGGCATCCTGTCCCAACGGGTGTGTTAGTTATGAGCACGTGGTCAAGACCACCGTCTTTTTGCAGGATATCGGGGAATTCACTCGCATGAATGCGGTCTATGCCCAGTTCTTCCCGGAGAACCCACCCGCCCGCTCGGCGGTGCAGGTGGCCGCACTGCCGCTCGGTGGACGGGTCGAGATCGAGGCAGTGGCGGTGGCGTGCGAGTGCGAAGGCGGCCAGTAACAGCAAAGGTTCCCGGCAAGCAAGCAAACTGCGCTCCAAAGCCGTCTGTGGACCTTTGCAAGACTTCATCTACGTACTTTCTACGTACATCCCCCCCTTTTCCTCCGTAGCATCTACCCAGTAATACATCTCCCGAAATCTTGGTTTTCTACGCTTCACAACCGTTCTCCCATTCTGTATACTGGTTGCAGTAGTTGAAATCACCAACCCTATGAGGCGGGGAGAACATAAATGGAACCCATTTCCATCATGCTAATAGACGACAACCCCGGTTTCCTACGCGCCACCACCCAGTTCCTGGAGGTGCAGAAGGACATGACCGTCGTAGGGACGGCAGAGGGCGGCCTCGAGGCTCTGGAAAAGGCCCAAGAGCTGCAACCCCAGATCGTCCTGGTCGACCTGGCCATGCCCGGCATGCCCGGCCTGGAGACCATCCCCCGCTTGCGGCAACTGCTACCGAGCGCGGGCATCATCGCGCTGACGGTGATGAACACCAGCAGCTTTCGCAGGGCCGCGTTGGACGCTGGGGCGGATCACTTTATCCCCAAGCCCTCCATGCGCACCAGCCTGCTGCCGACCATCCGCAAGATCGCCAAGAACGGCCAAGGCAAGCAAGCTGGAAAAGCGGTCGCTGCCATACCCATCGATGACGTCGCCATCGTGCAGCGCCGCGTCCTGCTGATGGAGGACGACGCCGGCCAGCGCCGTCTCTACGCCCGGGTGCTGCACAGCGCCGGCTTTACCATCGCGGAGGCCGGGACGCTCCAGGAGGCGCGCGATCATCTTTCTCAGCAGACCTTTGGCACCTTTCTCTGCGACATCCACATGGGAAACGAGCGCGGTACTGACCTGGTGCGAGAGCAGAAGGAATTACTCACGGAAAACGGCACGCACGTCATCATGATCTCGGCCGACACCCAGTATCGCGGCATCTGCAAGGAAATGGGCGTGGACGAATACCTGGAAAAGCCCATCTCCCTCATGCAACTCGTGCAGGTGCTCAATCACGTAACCGGGAGAAAGGTATGACCGCCCAAAGTACACGGATAAAACACGCAAGACCCAAAACCCAGGCCAAGCCGAGGGTAAATAGCCTGACGATCTTGGTACTTTTCGCGATTTATAGCACGCCCGCACATAGAGCGCGGTCGTTATCCAGCAAGTCAGTCGCCAAGAACAGTCAATGGTTAAGGAGATAATATGGTCCAAAATATCGTGAATAGGCTCGCATAGGTAAAAATAGAAAGTAGAATCAATTATCAGGAGAAAAAACATGAAAAACAAAAATCTTTGGAACAAAATCGGAAATCGCTGGATTACTCTCACCCTGGCAGTCGTGCTTGCCATGCTGCTGAACGGCTGCTGCCCGGAAAAGCCCAAAGTGTACAAGGTGGGCATTCTGGCTGGCCTGGAATATGCGAGCGTTGCAGCCGACGGCTTCAAGGAAGAAATGACCGAGCTTGGTTACATCGAGGGCGAGAACATCACCTATGATATCCACGTTACAAACTTTGACGCAGAAACATACCAGACCATCCTCCAGCAATTCGTGGCCGATGAGGTCGATTTAATCTATGCCTTCCCCGCCCAAGCAGCCACGGTGGCAAAGACAGTCGCCGAGGGAACCGACATCCCCGTGCTCTTTGCCATCGCCAACATAGAAAACACCGGCCTGGTCAACAGTGTGCGCGAGCCTGGCGGAAATATCACCGGCGTGCGCTATCCTGGTCCAGACATCGCGCTCAAGCGTTTCGAGATCATGCACGAGATAGTGCCACAAGCCACACGAATGTGGATTCCCTATCAAAGGACCTCGCCTATGGTCGAAGCCCAGCTAGAGGTATTGTACCCGGCTGCCGAAGCAGCGGGTGTAACGTTGATAGAAGCTCCCGCCGACGATGCAGCAGGACTCGAGGCCGACCTGCAGGCGCGGGCACAATCGGGTGATGACATTGGCCTGGATGCCATCCTGTGCATACCCGAAGCTCTCTCCGTAACGCCCGAGGCTTTTCTGGTCATGGCCAAGTTTGCGGATGAACACGAAATTCCAATCGGCGGAGCCATGATGGAGATCGAGGGGTATGCGTCTATTTTTGGCGTGACTATCAACATGCGCGACGTAGGCAGACAATCGGCCCCCTTGGCCGACAAAATCCTCAAAGGCACACCGGCCGGCACCATACCCGTCGTCTCGCCCGAGAACTATATGCAGATCAATTACCGGGAGGCTCAAGAACTGGGACTGACGGTGCCCGAGAGCCTGTTGTTGCAAGCCGCAGAGGTCGTTCGCTAGAATTAGTATGCAGTATACAGAGACTTTGAGAGGCAAGGAACAATGAAAAACAAGAACCTTTGGAACAAAAACAGAAATCAATGGGCTATTCTCACCCTGGTAGTCGTGCTCGCCATGCTGCTGAGCGGCTGCTGCCCAGAAAAGCCAAAAGTGTACAAGGTGGGCATTCTGGTTGGCCTGGAATATATGAGCGCTGCAGCCGACGGCTTCAAGGAAGAAATGACCAAGCTTGGTTACATCGAGGGCGAGAACATCACTTATGATCTCCAGAGTACAAACTTTGACGTAGAAGCATACCAGACCATCCTCCAACAATTCGTGGCCGATGAGGTCGATTTAATCTATGCCTTCCCCACCCAAGCAGCCATAGAGGCAAAGATAGCCACCGAAGGAACCGACATCCCCGTGCTTTTTTCCATCTCCAACATAGAAAACACCAGCCTAGTCAACAGTGTGCGCGAGCCTGGCGAAAATATCACCGGCGTGCGCTATCCTGGCCCAGACATCGCGCTCAAGCGTTTCGAGATCCTGCACGAGATAGCGCCACAAGCCACACGAATATGGGTACCCTATCAAAGGACCTCGCCTCAGATCGAAATCCAGTTAGAGGTATTGTACCCGGCTGCCGAAGCAGCGGGTGTGACGTTGATAGAAGCTCCCGCCGACGATGCAGCAGGACTCGAAGCCGACCTGCAGGCGCGGGCACAATCGGGTGATGACATTGGCCTGGATGCCATCCTGTTCATACCCGAACCTCTCTCCATAACGCCCGATGCTTTTCTGGTCATGGCCAAGTTTGCGGATGAACACGAAATTCCGGTCGGGGGAGCCTTTATGGAGGCAGAGGGGTATGCGTCTATTTTTGGCGTGACTATCAACGTCCGCGACGTAGGCAGACAATCGGCACCCCTGGCCGACAAAATCCTCAAAGGCACACCGGCCGGCTCCATACCCGTTTTCTCGGCCGAGAACTTTATCCAGATCAACTACAAAGCTGTCCAGAATCTGGGGCTGGAGGTGCCCCAAGGCCTGTTACTACAGGCGGACGAAGTCGTTCGCTAACGCACCTGAAGAGCGTCGCCCCGAGGAGGAATACGCGCTCCCCGAACATGCTCTCCTCCTCGGGGTAGATCACAGATCGTAAAAAGTTGCCCATTAAAGCACGTGGGGATGGGCGGGCATCCCCACAAGCACGTGACACCGTACGAGGTGAAAGATGCCTATGCAAGAAAAACAAAAATCTTCGCGTAGCCTAGTGACCCTATTGACCTTTGCCTTCCTGGCCCTGAGCCTGGCCGTCCTGGTGGTTGCCATCACCAGCCAGATGGTCTTTAACCTCCAGAGCCAACAGCAGACCATTGCCGGCGAACAGCAACTTATCGCCCAGGACGCGGCCAGCACCGTCGCCGCCTTTATACAGGAGAAATTCAACAGGCTGGAAACGGCCGCCAGGCTCAGCAGCCCAACGTCTGTCTCTCAAGAAGAACGGGAGAGCATCCTGGGGAACCTGATGGGCCTCGAGCCGGTCTTTCGCAACCTGATCCTGCTGGACTCGCAGGAACAAACACTGGCCCAGGCCTCCCGCATATCACAGGCCTCGGTGGAAAATCTCCTCCAGCGAGTCGACAGCGAATTGCTCGTGCAGGTCCGGCAGGGGAACAGGTACATCAGCTCGGTATACGTCGACGACGTAACCAGCGAGCCGATGGTGGTCATAGCCGTCCCGGCCACAAATGCCTTTGGGGATTTTCAGGGGACGCTGATGGCCGAGGTAAACCTGAAGTTCATGTGGGATTTGGTGGACCAGCTGGAGATCGGCGAGACCGGCGTGGCCTATGTGGTGGACAGGGAAGGCAACCTGATCGCCTTTGAAGACGTCGCCCGCGTCCTGCGCGGCGAAAACGTAAGCGACCTGAACGAGGTCGGGGAATTCGTACGCAGTTCCGCGCCCGTCGACGAGACCGGGACGAGTGTATACTCGGGGATCGACGGAAAATCTGTCGTTGGGACCTACGTGCCCCTGGGGACACCCGACTGGGCCGTCGTGACCGAGGTGCCGGTAGCGGAGGCCTACCGAGACTTTATCCGCAGCGCAGGGGTGTCGGCGGTCGTCATGGTAGCCGTAACTGTACTGGCCGGCTTCCTTGGCATCACCGCGGCACGGCGGCTGGCAGTACCCTTGATCAACCTGACCGAAACGGCCTCCCGGATCGCCGAGGGCGAGACGGACCTGCAAGCCAAGGTCGAAGGCCCCAGTGAGGTCTCCACCCTGGCCAGCGCGTTCAACCACATGACCGACCAGTTGCGTGAACTCATCGCCGGCCTGGAGAACCGTACCCGCGAGCTGGAGGCCAGCCAGCGCGTGACCTTCGCCGCCAGCGAACGCGTCACCCCCGACGAACTCCTCGATCTGGTGGTGAACTTGATCCGCGACCAGTTCGACCTGTACCACGCCCAGGTATACATCATCAACGAGGAACAAGACGCAGCGGTGCTGCGACAGTCCACCGGCTATGCCGGACGCCAGCTCCTGCAGCGCGGACACAAAATCCCGCTGGATGCAACCGCCCTGGTCACCAAGGCGATCGAAACCGGCGCACCGGTGCTGGTTGACGACACCTCCCAGGACCCCGACTTTATGTCCAACCCCCTGCTCTCAGAGACCAAGTCGGAGCTGGTGGTACCGCTAAAGCTCAAAGAGCAGATCATCGGCGTGCTGGACGCGCAGGACCGCACACCGGGCCGGTTCGGCGAAAGCACCGTCAACCTGTTCCGGTCGATGGCCAACCAAATCGCAACCCTGTTCGAGAACAGCGAGCTGCTCGAGCGCGTCACCGAACAGACCGAGTCGCTGACCATCTTTACCAACCAACTCCGAACCGCCGCCGACATCGCCCGGCGGATGGGTACCATCCTCGATCCCGAACAATTGCTCAGCCAGACGGTCGAGCTACTCCAAAGCCGTTTCGGCCTGTACCACGCCCACATCTACACACTGGACGAAGCAAACGGGCAGCTAGTCATGCGCTCGGGCTCCGGCGAGGTCGGCCGGGTGCTGCGCAAGCAAGGCCACTCGATCCCGCTCGACGCGGAGAAAAGCCTGGTAGCCCGCGCAGCTCGCAGCGAGGAGGTCGTGTTGGTGGAAGACACCAGCCTCGAATCCGACTTTCTGCCCAACCCGCTCCTGCCACAGACGCGTTCCGAGGTGGCGATCCCGCTGATCTCGGGCAACAAAGTGCTGGGCGTGCTCGACATCCAGGATAACCAACCCGACCGATTCACCGACGCGGACATCGATACCTTCCGCACCCTGTCCGGGCAGATCGCCACCACCCTACAGACCGCCGGCGTCTTTGAGCAGACGCAACTGCGCCTGCGGGTCAGCCAGGCACTAGCCAGCGCTCAAACCGAGGAGCAGGTGCTGGACGCATTGATCCAGCAAGCGGGCCTGTATCCTCAGGGCGCAGTTGTCATCCAGTCCATTGACCCGGAGGCGCGTGAACTCACGGTGATCTCTCGCCGAGGTGCGGCCTTCGACAGCGGACTCGAGATACCCCCAGACGGGTCTCGCCTTACGACCTCGGATTTCCCGCTTCTCCAGCACGTCTCATCCGACACGCCTTTTGTGACGTCGAATCTGCTCCATGACGAGCGTATTGACCCTACGGCGCACGGGTTGTTGAGCCAGATGGGGCTTGTCAGTTTTGCTGCCCTACCCATCACGGCTGGAACTGAGTGGCTGGGGATCGTTGCCGTATCGTCCAAGGAAGAAGGGTTCTTTGACGAACGCAAACTGAATCTCTACCGCACCCTGGTCGAGCAAGGCGCCACGGCACTGCAGATCGCCCGCCTGAACGACGCCACCGAGCAAGAGAGAAACTTTTCCGACACAGTGATTAACAGCCTGCCAACGACCTTCTTCATGTTAGATACCCAGGGAAATCTGATCCGCTGGAACAACAAGTTCTTGGAAATGTCGGGACTCTCACCGAAAGAGCTAAAAGACGTACAGGTAACCGACCTTGTTGTGGAAGAGGACCAGGCAGTGGTCTTGGAGACCGTACAAAAAGTATTTGCAGAAGGCCAAGCAGAGGTCGAGGCCCGTGGCCTATCCAAGGACAGGGGAGCTGTTCCCTATCACTTCACGGCAGCGCGCGCAATTGTAGATAACCAAGCATACCTCGTGGGAGCAGGGCTCGACATCACCGAACGCAAGCGGGCCGAAGAGGAACGCGAGCGCTTTACCAACCAGCTCCGCACCGCCGCCGACTTGGCTGAGCAGGTTAACGCCATTCTCGACCCCGACCAACTGCTGCCCGAGGTGGTGAACGAGCTGCAAAACCGCTTTGGCCTGTACCACGTGCACGTCTACACGCTGTCCGAGCCAACGGCCGAGCAACTGGTCAACGCCGACGCCGCCGAGGTGTCTCGCCTCATGCGCGAGCGGCCCCTGACGCTGCGCGCCGGCTCCGGGGAGCCCGGCCAGAAGCTGCTCGAACGCGGGCACACCATCGCGCTCCACATAGAAAAGAGCCTGGTGGCCCGCGCTGCCCGCGACCGCAGGCCGGTCTTGGTGAACGACACCACCGAGGATCCGGACTTTATGCCCAACCCGCTCTTGCCCGAGACCCGCTCGGAGGTGGCGGTTCCGCTACTGGCAGGCGAGAACGTGCTGGGTGTGCTCGATGTACAGGATAACCGGCCCGACCGCTTCACCCAGTCCGACGTCGACGTCCTGGTCACGCTGGCCGGGCAGATCGCCACCGCGCTGCAGAACGCCAGCTACTTTGAAGAGGTGCAAAGGACCGCCGAACAGCTGCGCGAGGTCGATCGGCTCAAGAGCGAGTTCCTGGCCAGCATGAGCCACGAACTGCGCACACCCCTCAACTCGATCATCGGCTACACCGAGATCATGCTGATGGGGCTCGACACCGACCTCAGCCCGGAGACACTCGAGGACGTGCAGGCCATCTACGATAACGGCCAGCACCTGCTGCACATCATCAACGACGTGCTCGACCTGGCCAAGATCGAGGCCGGGCGGCTGGAGCTGAACAAGGAGGAGGTACCGGTCGAAGTACTGGTCGACGCCGCCAGCTCCAGTGTCACGGGCCTGCTGGTCAACAAGGAAAAGCCGGTCGAGTTCAAAGTCGAGGTCGAGAAAGGTCTGCCGACGATTTATGGTGACCAGGTGCGCCTCAACCAGGTGATCAACAACCTGGCCTCCAACGCCGTCAAGTTCACCGACGAAGGCCACATCACTATGCGCGCTTTTAGAGACGATGGCTGGATCTGCCTCGAGGTCGAGGACACCGGCATCGGCATCGCCGAGGAATACCTGAACAAGATCTTTGAGCGGTTCCAGCAGGTCGATGGCTCCAACGCGCGCAAGCAGGAAGGCACCGGCCTGGGACTGGCCATCACTCGCCACCTGGTGCAGATGCACGGCGGCACAATCAAGGTCAAAAGCAAGCTCGGCAAGGGCTCCACCTTCACCGTGCGGCTGCCGATCGTGGAAAATAGTACACAGGACGCTACACCTGAGGTGTCACAGGAAACGACAGCACCGGAGAAAGCAGCAGCCAAACCCAAGAGCAGCAAGAAAAAGAAGTCGACAAAGGCACCCACGACGTAAACGGGCGACATGCTGCCAAAGTAGCAAGGGTGTAATGTGCAACGCACTTCCAAGGATCAAGAAACGGGTAACTGAGAACGTGAAAAACCTAACACGGTTCCAGCACAGCGGAAGTGCGTTGCACCACCCATTGAGCAAAAAAACTATGAAAGAGCAGGCGCGCATTCTAGTCGTCGACGACAACAAGCACAACGTCAGGCTCCTCCAGTCGCTGCTGACCAAGCAAGGCCACGAGGTCATCACAGCCAACAGCGGCAAGCAGGCGCTGGCTCGGGTCACCAATACGCCACCCGACCTGATTCTGCTCGACGTGGTCATGCCGGAGATGGACGGCTTTGCAACGACGCGAGCCCTGCGCGCCTACTCGGCCACAGAGACCATCCCCATCCTGATGGTCACCGCTCTGAACGATACCCAGGAAAAGGTCAAGGGATTCGAGGCCGGCGCCGACGATTTCGTCAGCAAGCCGTTCAACGGCATCGAACTGCTGGCCCGCGTGAACTCGCTACTGCGCATCAAGCGGCTGCACGATGAACTGGTGGAAAAAAACAAGCTGCTCGAGCGGGTCCTCATGCGCTACGTCTCCGAAGACGTGGCCCGCGAGATACTGGACAACCCGACAGAAAACCTACGGCTGGGAGGAGAGAGCTGCGAAGTGAGCGTGCTCTTTGCAGACATCCGCGGCTTTACCCGCTTCTCTGAACGGCGCCAGCCGGCCCAGGTCATCGAGCTACTCATCCGCGTATTTAGCCAGCTCACCCCCGTGGTGTTCGACTACCGAGGCACCCTGGACAAGTACCTGGGCGATGCACTTATGGCCTTCTACGGTGCTCCTGTGCCATCATCGGACGGCCCGGCCCAGGCCGTGTGCTCGGCGTGGGCCATGCAGAAAAAGTTCGCCCAGCTCAAGCGGGAGAACGCGATAATGGACAGCCTGGGCCTGGGCATCGGGATCTGTACCGGCGAGGCGATAGTGGGCAACGTGGGCTCGGAACGGATCATGGACTATACCGTGATCGGCAACACCCCCAACACCGCCAGGAGGCTGCAAGAGAGCGCTCGCGCCGGCCAAATCCTGGTCGACGAAAAGACCCATAGCGCCATCCAGGGAGCTTTCAGAACGCGCAAAATCGATCTGATGGAACTCAAGGGATACAGTCAACCGATATCGATATACGAAGTAGTAACCGGTCAGGAGCCCACTCCTGAGGAGGCCCGCGACCAAGGGGACTGCATCCCGATAACTTTGGAAGAATACCATGAAAACGACCTTCAAATCTATCCGCTGCCTCCAGTGCGGGCATGAATTAGAAGCCGATCTCTTCACCACCGGGTGCGACGCCTGTGGTGGCCTGTGGCTCGACGCGCGTTACGATCTAGACGCGCTCCCCGACAACTGGCCCAAGGTGGTCGCGCAGCGACCTGCCAATCTATGGCGCTACCGGGAGCTGCTGCCCTTTCCCGAGGAGTTTAGTTTCGTCACTATGGGTGAGGGCTGGACGCCCCTCACCCGGGCCCCCGGGCTGGAGTGGGAAACGGGACACGGCGAGACGGGCGGCGAGATCTGGATCAAGGACGAACGCCAGTCGCCCACCGGATCGCTCAAAGACCGGCAGGCGACCTTTACCGTCAGCACACTCAAGGCGCAGTCCATCAAGGAAATGGTGCTGGCCTCCACGGGCAACGCCGCAGCCGCCTATGCCGCCTACTGCGCGCGCGCCGGAATCAAAGTGTGGGTCTTTTTGCCCAGCAGCGTCCCCGCCGAGAAAATGCGCGAGCTGGCGCTCTATGGCGCGGAGGTGATCAAGGTCACGGGTACTTACGACCAGACCAAAAAGATCGCCGCCGATTTCGCGGCCCGGCGCGGTATTTACAAGGACGAGGGCGCCAAGGCTATCCCCGGCAAGGAAAGCATGAAGACCATCGCTCTCGAGATCGCAGAGCAATTACCCCCTCTGTCATCCCCCCCGCTCGCGGGGGGGACCGAGGGAGGGCGAGGGTGGCAGGCCCCCGACTGGTACATCCAGGCCGTCTCCGGCGGCATCGGCCCGCTGGGCGTGCTCAAGGGGTTCACCGAGCTATACGCGGCGGGCCTGATCGACCGGGTGCCCAAGCTGGGCATCGTACAGGCCGAGGGCTGCTCGCCGATGGTGCAGGCCTGGAAACAGGGAAAGGCGCAGGCCGACCCCGTCCAACCCGATACCCTGATCACGGTGCTATCGACCGGCGAGCCCGGCATGGCTTACGAGATTTTGAAGCAAGCGTGTGATCAATACGGCGGCGCGATGGTATCCGTCAGCGACGGCGACGCCTTCCGCGCCATGCGCCGCGTCGCCCGCACCGAGGGCTTTTCGATGGAGCCCGCGGCGAGCGTCGCGTTCGCCGGGCTAGATAAACTATTGGCCGAATCCTATATCCGGCCTGGTGAACGCATCGTTGTCAACTGCTCCGGCCACACCTTTAGCGCCGAGAAACACGCCCTGGAAGATCGGCACGTGTTCCACCTCAAGACAGATATACCCGCCGCCTCGCAGCTCTCGCCCGAAGGTCTGGCGATGACGTTGGAGCAGCTCGACGAGCAGATCACCAGCATCGTCGTCATCGACGACAACCCCAACGACAGCCGTCTCATCCGCCGCCTGCTGCAATCTTACAAGCAGTACCGTGTCTTTGAGGCCAATAATAGCCTGGACGGCATCGACCTGGTGCGCCGGCGGCAACCCGATCTGGTCATGCTGGATCTATCGATGCCGGACACCGATGGCTTTGCCGTCATGGAGGAACTCAAGGCCGACGAGCGCACCCACGAGATCCCGGTGGTCATCGTCTCGGCCAAGACGCTCACATCGGACGAATGGGAGTTCCTGCGCCGTTACACCAACTCTATTTGGCAGAAGGGCAATTTCAGCGCCCGCGAGCTGGTCGGGCACGTGGCCGAGATGTTGGGCGATGAAGTCCGGTCAGGCAAGGCGGCGCAGCAGACATCACCGCCTGTCTCACCTTCAACTCAGCTCGACGAACACCCCTTGGAAGCCTTTGGACAGGATCAACGACCCAATATCCTCGTCGTAGACGACTATGTCACAGACGCACGACTGCTGCGCCGCCTTTTCGAAGCCGGTCATCGCTTCAGCGTCACCGAAACCCATTCCGCCACCGAGGCTCTGGACGCGATTGAAGAACGGCCGCCCGACCTGATCATCCTGGACTTGATCCTGCCAGACATCAACGGCGAGGAGTTGCTGAGTATGCTACGCCAGCGCAAAAGAACGCAAGACGTCCCCGTCGTCGTCGTCTCGGCCAAGGACATCAGCCCGCGCTTGCGCGCGCAACTGGCTGCACAGGTCGACTCCGTGTGGTCAAAAGCGGTGCTGGATCGCAGCAACCTGCTGGCTCACGTGGAGACCATCCTGCCGGAGTAATAAATATGAACTGCGTTCACTTCAACGACGAAAATGTAGGTCACGTTAAAAACGTGACGGCGCCCTCAAGTGTCACGCTGGTAGCGTGACTACAAGGTATATCTTCGGGATAGAGCTATGGAACAAAAAACCATCCTGTATATCGAGGACAACTTTCACAACCGCCGCATCGTCCGCAAAATCCTACAATCGCAGGGGTACAGCCTCATCGAGGCCGAGGATGGGATCAGCGGTCTGGCGATGGTGCAGGAGCTAGAGCCGCCGCTGGTGCTGCTCGATATCGGATTGCCCGGTATGGACGGATTGGAGGTCGTCGGACGCATCAAGGCAGACGAGAGGCTACGCGAGATTCCCGTGATCGCATTGACGGCCTCCGCTATGCGCGGCGACCGGGAGCGCTTTCTCGCTGCGGGCTGTGACGATTACTTATCGAAACCCATCCAGGCGATGGAACTGATCAACATGGTGAAAGCATACTATCCCTCCAACGGAAAAAAGCCCTGACCCCACTTCTTGGACCGGGCTTGCCCCGCGTGCCACCCCGCTGACGCACCATCGCTGCCCGGGTGGCACGTGGGGCAAGCGGCCTCTTTTGCACAAACACACGTGATAGAGTCTTCCAGCGGAGATACCAAGTGAAAACAATCCTGCTCATCGAGGATAACGTCGACAACGCCAAGATAGCGATGCGCTCCCTAAAGCCACACAGCTACCGCCTGCTGCACGCGCCCGACGGCGAAAGCGGTCTGGTGATGGCGATGGAGGAGAGACCTGACTTGATCCTCCTCGACCTGGGCCTGCCCGACGTGGAGGGACAGACGCTGGCCGCCCTGATCAGGGGCTCGGCAGAGATCGGGCGCGTGCCCCTCGTTGCCGTGACCGCTTGGCCCCCCGAAACGGCCGCCCAGATGGCCAGGGCCTACGGCTGCGATGGCTACATCTCCAAGCCCATCAGCCCGCGCCAGTTCCCGGCGCAAATCGCCGCCTACTTTGCAGAAGGGAATGATGATGACGTCGAGTGAGTCCGTCACCTCCGTCGTCAACATCGGTGAGCTCGTGACCGCCTCCCAACAGTGTAAGAACGGCAAGGGTTGGGTCATCTATCCTTACCCCGATGCCCCATCCGTCAAACTGGTGTCCGCCATCCAATTCACCTACGACGAGCTCGTCGGCGCCTACAACCAGACGCGGGTGGATTACATCGTGCCGATGCCGATGAACACCGCCCGCCTGCAAGAATACGTCCGCACCTACGACGTCGACCTGGAGCTATCGGGCGTGGCAAGGGAGAACGGACACGTCTTGGGGCTGGCCATGCTGGGCGTGCGCCCGGGTCACACGTGGGTCACACGCCTGGGGGTCCTACCGGTGAAACGTCGGCGGGGCACAGGGCAACTGCTCATGGAGTGCCTCATCGAGCAATCGCGCAATTTAGGCGTAGGTTACGTGACCCTGGATGTGATCAAGCACAACGACCCGGCGCTCAAGCTCTTTCTCAAACTGGGCTTCCGCGACGTTCGGGAATTGCTCATCGTTCGCCGCCCTCCCGGCCCGCCCACCCTCAATGTCGGCCCGTACACAGTGCACCCCTTCGACTGCCACGAGGCCATCGAGCTGCTGCACCAGCGCCGGAGCGTCCCTTCCTGGCTGGACGAGAGGGAGTCGCTGGTCAACGCCGGAAACCTGGCCGCCCTGCGCGTCGAGCTGCCGACCGGCGCCTGGGGTTGGCTGGTGTACCAAGAGACCCCCTTTCAACTAGCGCGCTTGGTCCTGCAGGCAGAAACGGGAGATCCACACCGGGTTGGCCTGGCGCTCATCCACGCGCTACACACCCTCCACCCGGCCCTCGATACCAAGAGTGAGAACTTGCCCCTCGATAGCCCCTACTGGCCCACGCTACAAGAGCTGGGTTACATCGAGTCCTTTCGCCGCATCGAGATGCGACTGGACTTTGCATAGCCGCCGCGAGGAACAATCCTTTCACCCCGTGGGATGGGCTTTTCGTGTCTTTCACCGTGGTTGACAACACAGGACATTTGCGGTATCCTCCCCGCCAGTGGATTTTCACAGTACGTAGTAAGGATTCGAGTTTAGACAAAAGCCAAGAAACCGGGTTTTTCGCTACTGAATCGCCTTTTCTGACACGTTTTGCCAGGTTTTCGAGCGTGCTTTTCGCAAGATGGAATCAAAAAAACCGGTTTCTGTCGCGCTTTTTGATTTTGTCTAAACCCCAGTAAGGATTATGCTCAAACAACTCATTCACAAAGGTGTCCTGGTCACACAGGTTCCGATACCCTCTCACCTCGAACTCACGATTCGGGGCGAACGCAGGGAGCTATCGCCCATGCAGGCCGAGATGGCGACAGCCTGGGCCAAGAAGCAGGGCACGCCATACGTAGAAGATTCGGTATTCGTGCGCAACTTTATGCAGGATTTCAGCGCTGCGTTGGGCATCGAGCCACCGTTGAGCGTCGAAGAGGTGGACTTTGATCCGGCGGTGGCCATCGTGCAGGCCGAGCGGGCCGCACGGAAACAGTTGTCCAAGGAGGAGCGCAAAGCGCTGGCGGCGGAACGCAAGGCCAAGCGCGAAGCGCTCAAAGAGAGGTACGGGCACGCCATCGTCGACGGCGAGCGCGTCGAGGTGGCCAACTACATTGCCGAACCCAGCAGTATCTTTATGGGCCGCGGCAAGCATCCCCTGCGCGGCAAGTGGAAGGAAGGACCACAGCAGAGCGACGTCACCTTGAACCTGAGCCCCGACGCACCCCGCCCCGAAGGCAATTGGGAAGAGATCGTGTGGCAGCCAGAGTCACTGTGGGTGGCCCGCTGGCGCGATAAACTCTCCGGCAAGCTCAAATACGTCTGGCTGAGCGATACCGCCCCCGTCAAACAGGAGCGGGAGGCAGCCAAGTTCGATCAGGTGACGGCGCTGAACGAGAACATCGACCAGGTACGGGCGCAGATCGAACAGGATCTGACAGACGACGATCCCAAGCGGCGGAAAGTAGCCACGGCCTGCTATCTCATCGACGTACTGTGCCTGCGCGTGGGCGACGAAAAAGACCCCGACGAGGCCGACACCGTGGGCGCGACCACGCTCCGCCCCGAGCACGTCACGCTGCACGTGGACGGCACGGTCGAGTTCCGGTTCCTGGGTAAGGACTCGGTGCTGTGGCACAAGACGATCTCGCTTCCTCCCGCGGTGCGTCAGAACCTGGAGGAACTCTTGCAAGAAGCCCGCCCGTCCAACTCGGCCAACCACAACAAGCCGCAGATCTTTCCGGAAATCAGCAGCAGCGACGTCAACGCCTACCTCTCTGAAATCCTGGACGGGCTGACAGCCAAGGTCTTTCGCACGCACCACGCCACCCAGGCCGTCCGCGAAAGCCTGATCGCCTTGGAGGTCGAGGCCGACGATCCGGAGTACAAGAAATGGCACGCCGCTTCCATAGCCAACCTGAAAGCGGCGGTGCTATGCAACCACTACAAGACCGCGCCCTCTAACTGGCGCGAGCGCCGCCAACGCGCCCGGGAGCGGCTGCAAAAGAAAAATGACAAGGTCGATCTGCGCCGTTGCCAGGTGCGGGAGGCCAAAGAGGCCTTAAAGGCCTTGCGACAAGAAGCCCGGGAAAAACGCCAGGAAGCCAAAACAGACAAACAGCGCAAGAGGGTGCGCACCCGTTATGCCAAAAAGGTCACGCGCGCCAAGAAGAAAATCAAGATCACCGAGGATAGATTGCAGCGGGCCCGAGATGCCTTGGACAAAGCCCAAGCCAAGGACGAAGTCACCGTCAAGAAACGCACCTGGAACCTGGGCACCAGCCTCAAATCCTACATCGACCCACGCGTCTTTTACGAGTGGGGGCAGCAAGTCGACTATGACGTCCTGGAGCGCTACTATCCCAAGGCCCTGCAACGCAAGTTCGCCTGGGTGCGGGAGGAGGACGAAGCGGACGACGACGAGGCATCCTGAGCCTCCAGATTGACAATCGCGCATTTGCCAGCCGCGTGGCTCGTGTTATACTTGAATACGAGAGCCACGCGGTTTTGTCGTGCGCGGAGCACAATTGGGCGGGGGAAGAATGAAATTACGCCAGGTCGTCGCGCAGAGACCTACAGTCACGCCTCAACTGGTCTTGGCCAACAGGCTGCTACAGCTTTCTTCCACGGAGCTAGAGCAGGCCATCCTCCAGGAGCTGGCCGAAAATCCGGCCCTGGAGCTGGTCGAAGCGCAACGCTGCCCCAAGTGCGGCACGCCTCTCCGCGACGGCGACTGCCCTTCCTGCAAGTCCGAAAGGGAACTCGCTCAGAGGGAATACACCACCGCTGGCGCGCCATCCGAGTACGCAGACGATAGAGACGACGGCACCGCTCGACTATCCGCCAAAAGCACCCTCGCCGAGCACCTGCTGACCCAGGCGCGATTGAGCCTCTCTCCTCAAGACATGCCCATCGCCAGTCACCTGGTGGAGAGCCTGGACGGCCACGGCCTCCTGAGCTGCGCGCTCGACCAGGTAGCATCCCACCTCAGCGTGGATCGATCCCAGGTCGAGCGCGTCGTATCCACCCTGCAGGAATTGGAACCGGTGGGCATCGCCGCCCGAGACGCGCGAGAATGTCTGCTGATCCAGATCGAGCACCTGCGCAGCCAGGGGATCGAGCAACCCCTGGCGCAGGCGCTCATCAGCGAACATTGGGAGACTCTGAGCGGACAACCCCTCGCCAAGGTCGCCCAGGCCGCAGGGACAACCGTCGACGAGGTTCAGGCTGCTCTGGAATTCATCAGGGACAACCTCAACCCGTTCCCCGCCCACGCCCACTGGGAAACCTCACAGGAATCGCCGGCCCAGGAGGACACCGTCTATCTCCAACCCGACGTCGTCATCCAGGATGGCGGCGAGACATCCGGATATGACGTCGAATTGCCCAGGGCACGCGCGTACAAGCTGCGCATCAGCCCGTCGTTTCTCGAGGTGATCGAGACCGGCAAGGCGGGCAAGGTCGCGTTCACCCAACAGGACGTCGAGGAGTGGAAGGCGTTCTATGCCCGGGCGCGCCTGTTTATCACGGGCGTCGAACACCGCTGGCAGACGCTCCAAGATGTCGTATGTCGCCTGGTCGATTACCAGGGCGACTTTTTGACGCACGGAGATAGACATCTGAAACCGCTCACCCGCGCGCAGTTGGCCGAGATCATGGACGTCCACGAATCAACGGTCAGTCGAGCGGTAGCGGACAAACACGTCCAGTTGCCCGATGGCAAGATCGTGCCGCTGGCCAAGTTCTTTGACCAATCCATCCCGGCCAAACGGGCGCTAAAGGAGTTGATTGCCCAAGAGGACACGCCGCTAAGCGACCGGGCGTTGGCCGAACTGCTGGCGCAGCAGGGGTATCCCGTCGCCCGGCGGACGGTGGCCAAGTATCGCGAGGCGCTGGACATCCCGCCATCGCCGGTGCGTCGCCGCAACAGGCAGCTATCCCGAGCAGGAGCGAACGGGAAGACCCAAACCACCGACAACTAGGAGACTGCA
>Ga0315550_1001036_pt1 | contig 17142 bp, 17 predicted proteins | sample SalMarSW160190MG_2_FD_203100 | JGI IMG/M metagenome (GOLD analysis project Ga0315550, IMG submission 203100) | Salt marsh sediment microbial communities from the Plum Island Ecosystem LTER, Massachusetts, United States - Salt Marsh Sediment SW1601-90 ... | reverse complement strand
CGAATGGCAGCGTGGCGAACAATGGGACAGACGTGACGTACACGCCGGGCGCGGACTACAATGGAGCGGACAACTTCAGTTACGTGGTGACGGACGGGGTACTCACCGATACGGCGATGGTGACAGTGACGGTGACGCCGGTCGTGACCGCGTGTGAACTTTATCCGATCGCTCTGAACATAGAGACGCTCGACGGTGTGCAGGTGGGCGGGGAGATAGAGGACATCTACAACGGCGGTGGTCCTGGAAACTTTGGCTGGCTAAGCTGGACGGGCAATCCGAGTGTGCCCACTTTGGTGCAGAGCCTCACACCTCCTGGCGATAGTTACACGTACGTGAATCCCTACAACCCTGCCGACAACACGCTCTCGGTAGGGGACTGGGTGTATGGTAAGCCCGGTGTTAGCAACAGCAAGCCGGTGCGTGATGCATTGGATACGCTGAAAGACTATGTCATCACCGTGCCGGTTTGGGGCTTGGCGGATGCTCAAGGTGGCAATTTGAAGTATCACATAGCCGGATTTGCTGACATTCAGATCACTAGCTACCAGCTTTCAGGTCGTGACCGCATCTCGGCGATCTTTTTGGGATACAGGGCTTGTGGCGAGCAGTGCGAGGATGCCCTCCCTGTCGATCTCTTGTACGTGCTCGACGTCTCTGGAAGCATGGACGGGTCCTATCACGGGATGGGGACCAAGCTGGGGGCAGCCAAGCAGGCGATTCTGACATTGAGCAAATGGGTAGGATTGCAGGATAACGGCAGCCGTGTGGCCTTGCTGACGTTCCAAGGAGATGGGCAGGGACATGGTTATCCGCCCATTTATCCCACAGATATCCAACTGGTTTCGGAATTCACGACGGACACCGTGGCATTCGAGGCCATCGTTACGGGGATAGATGCGTCGGGTAGCACGCCGACGGCTGCGGCGCTGGAGGAGGTAGCCGATTGGTTACCGGGTGCTGTGGATGCTGATCACCAGGTGGTCGTCATTCTGATCTCTGACGGCGTGCCGACGGTGGATCTGGATCTGCATGGGTTCGCGGATCAGTATGTGCAGATGATCAGCCTGTACGATTTCTATGGAGAGTTTCGCACGCCGGATGCGGTGCGCAGTAGCGGATGGTACTATGGGGCGTATGGAGAGAGAGCTGGGGAGCCCCTGGCCGACGCGATGTTGGGCATTGAACATCTAAAGGTCGAGATGCCGGATGCAGTGGTGCATACGATAGCCGTGCAGGCAGAGTATGGGGGGATCTTTAATGACGATATTTTGCAGTACGTCGCCGCTCATGGTGATGGGGAGTTCTTTACAGCCTGGGATACACTAGAGTTGGTCAATGCGTTGCAACAAGCCTACGTGAATAGTGTCTGCGGTTCGGATTTGGGGAGCGGTGTGCCAGAGGCGGACGACGACAGCGCGATGACGGAAGAGGGCACGGCGGTAACGATCGACGTGCTGGGCAACGACAGCGACGTGGACGGCGATACACTCTCCGTCGACTCGGTGACGCAGGGTGCGCACGGCAGCGCGGTGAACAACGGGACGGATGTGACGTACACGCCGAGTGTGGACTACTGCGGCGGGGATAGCTTCGACTACGTCGTCACGGACGGCGTGCTGACGGACACGGCCACCGTGGTCGTGACGGTTACCTGCGTCAATGACGCGCCGGAGGCGGAGGACGACGCCGTGACGACGGCAGTGGATACGGCGGTAACGATCGATGTGCTGGCGAACGATGGCGACGTGGATGGTGATAGCTTGAGCGTTGACTCAGTGGTGCAAGGTTCGCACGGCTCCGTGGTGAACAATGGGACGGATGTGACTTACACACCAGATGCGGATTATAGCGGCGTGGATAACTTTGCCTATGTCGTGACGGACGGAGTGTTGACCGACACGGCGACGGTGAATGTGATCGTGAGTCCGACCGCTGCCTCGCTGGCCTGTCTCCATGCCTCCGAGTACATCGACGTACGGGATCGGGCCGTCGTTATGGCGGATGTCTGCGGCGGCAGGTACCTAAAGTTGAGCGCCGACGCGCGGATCGAGGGGGATGTCATCGTTGATGGCAACGCCTTTCTGCGCTCGCGGGCGCGGGTGACGGGAGACGTGACGCTGGCGGGTAGCTTGCGAGAACAAACAGACGTGGTGATTGATGGGACCCTTGAAGAGGGGGCTACAGTCACCTTGCCGGATATTCCCGTGAAGGATGTGTCTTATGGGTCGCACAGTGTGACTGTGAAGAATGGGCAGCACGAGACCTGGGCACCCGGAGACTATAGGGATGGTAAGGTGCGCGCACGAGGCTCCGTGGTGCTCACAGCAGGCACGTATAACTTTCGCAGGCTCGAGATCGAGCCGAACGCGGAGTTGATCCTGGACACGACTGGTGGCGAGGTCGTCGTGAACGTCGACAGGCAGCTCGAGTTTGGGGATCGCTCTCTGATCAGCACAGAAGGAGATGGACCTGTCACGTTCTATACCAACAGCAGGAGGACGTTGAGGATCGGTACCGACGTGACGTTCCGAGGTGCCATCGTCGCGCCGTATGCGAGGGTTCATGTGTTCTCTCGCGCAGAGGTCAACTGTTGCATCGCCGCGAGGCGAATTATCATCGCGCCCGACACGACCATGAATCCTTCTCGTGGGGAAGGCGCTACAGTTGGCTGGCCCAATTCGATGGCGGCAGCAGAAGGGTCTGGGAATCCCTTGGCAAAGGTGGGTATGGTGGACCTCAGCTATCTCTCAATGGCGATGGTCGTTGGGCTTTTTCTGCAAAAGAATAGAGCCGGTCTGAGGAAGTATGGAACACGGCGAAAGAAAAAGAGTTGAGGCGCATTACGTTATCAAGGAGGTTGGGTTGTGAGTACGATGGGCAAATACTGCAAGGCCTACCATTTAAAAGCGCTGCGCGCGTTCAGTGGTTGGAGCGAGAAGGCGGAGAATGCCAGGCGGGAGACAGAGACGGAGGATGGCAAAGAGGTTGAAGTCGTTCGAGAACTTACCGATGATGCCATCGTCTACGTGCAGGAAAACTATGTGGTCACCGATGGCATTTTCAAGGATGAGAATATTCTCTTCGATGACGTGACGCCAGAGTGGATCGCGTATTGCCAGGAGGAGCTAGCGTTCGAGATTCCCGAGTACGCGCGTAATGAACTCGATCCCGTTGAAGCTAAGGGCGAACAGACTGGATGACGGAGGGAAATCTGATGGATGAACTGGTGCAGCGGCTGGCTGAGGGAGATCATCCCGTGGTCACACGCCGGGCAGAGTCGGTCGAGGAATTGAAGCAGAGCATCGACCGAGGTTACGTCCTGGTCACGTTCACAGATACGCGCGGCGGGACAGAACTAGGTGTCAGGCTCGATGATGCGCTTACTGATTTGAGTGGCGCGGATTTCGAGCAGGGCGATGGCAGTGTTCACCTCGCCGGTAATCTAACGCTCAACTATGTCAAAGTGCGCTGCGTGGCCGATATCGACCTGGCGACTTTGCAGGGCAAGGGACATCTTGAAATCTTGGAGGAGTAGGGCGGTATGTACAGAGATGAACAAGAAGACACAACGATCTACAAGGTCGTCGTGAATCACGAGGAACAGTACTCCATTTGGCCCGCGCATCGGGAACTGCCGCTTGGTTGGCGTGGGGTCGGGAAAGAAGGGCTGAAGGATGAGTGTCTGGCCTACATCGAAGAGGTGTGGACCGATATGCGGCCACTGAGCCTGCGGAAAACGATGGAGGAAATGGAGCGGCAGAAGACCCAGCAAGCAGAGCGATGAAAGAGTGGGTGACGTATCCCCGGCCAAACCCGGATGCCCCTCTGCGGCTGTTCTGCTTCCCGTACGCGGGCGGAGGGGCTTCTGTGTTCTATTCTTGGGCGGAGGGTTTGCCTTCCAAAGTGGAGTTGTGCCCGATTCAGTTACCGGGCCGAGAGAGTCGGTTGAGTGAGCCGCCGTTTACCCGGTTGTTGCCTCTGGCGCAGACTTTGGCGCTTGCTATTCGACCTCATTTGGATAAACCGTTCGCCTTTTTCGGGCACAGTATGGGGGCGACGGTTGCCTTTGAACTTGCGCGCCGATTGCGCGAGCAAGACGGGCCAACACCGCTGTATCTGATCGTTTCGGGTAGCCGGGCGCCACATTTACCGGACCTGAGTTCGCCGATTCATCACCTGCCAGAGGAAGAATTCATAGCAGGACTCCGGCGCTTTAATGGTACGCCAGACGCGGTGCTGCGGCATGCAGAGTTGCTTCAACTGTTATTACCTCTTCTGCGAGCCGATTTGGCCGTGCACGAGACGTACGAGTACGTTGCTGGCGAGCCGCTTGAATGCCCTGTCTTTGCCTTGGGCGGGTATGAAGATGAGTTGGTCGATTGGAAAGGTCTGTCTGCGTGGCAGGAGCAGACGAGAGGGCCGTTCGCGCTGCACATGTTCCCAGGCGATCATTTCTTTCTCCGCAATGCTCAAAAGGATCTTTTACAGACCATATCGCGAGAGCTGACCAAAATCTCGATCCAGCCGACTGGCGTAGGCATGGAGCGTGTGCACGATGGATCCGGACGGGTGCTGGGAGATTTTTTCTTCTGATCTGGCTCTACCCGTCTCCACCTATAACAAACGGCCATCGCCGTCATCGATTGGAAGAAAACGCTCTCGGACCGCCCAATTGACCAGGAGGATGAAGAAGCAAGGCAGGTCTGCTCAGCCCTGGCTGCAATCGATGACTCTACGGAATTCCACGAAATAATCGCCCTTTGCAGGGAATTCAACAACCAACAGAAGGGTAACTAGCAATGGATACGCACATGGGGCTGCTGCTCGTGTCTGGCGTGTTCTGGGTGGCGACGTATGCCCTGATCATCAAGCGTGGATTCCAGGAAAAGACGTTCGGAATGCCACTCGTTGCGCTCTGCGCGAATATCTCCTGGGAGTTCATCTTTGGGTTTGTGTGGCAGCACCCCGTGCCATACCGGTATACCAACATGGTCTGGTTCGCGTTCGACGCGGTAATCCTGATCCAGACGTTGAGATTCTGGAGAAACGAGTTCCCGGATCTATCGAGCAAGGTTTTCTATCCCAATCATACCCCCAGATGTCATAGTGTGCATCTGGGACGATTGGTTTAGATGTTTGTGTGTTGTCAGCCGGTCTGCTGGCCCGGCCACAGTAGTGCAACATCAAATCAGGCGTGAGAGGGAGGATGTATGTCGAGTGATCAATTGCAGGAAGAGGGTAAACGGTCCCTGTTCAAACTTTTGTGGGGCGGACTTTTCAAGCCTCGAGAAACCTTTGCTTACCTCAAGGATTATCGAAAAAGAGCGTGGTGGATCCCGGCGATCCTGATTCTCATCCTGGCAGTCGCGCCTTTGATCGCCGGCAGTGTCGTGGCGAGCCGACAGGCCGTCGGTTCAATGATGATGGGAAACGAGACTCCAATCTATGCGGAGCAACCCATCATTGTTGAGGGTGATTTGGATTCGGATATGAAGGGACTGCCACAGCCGCCGGTCTCTCCGTCAGCTATGGGCCCGGGAATTTTCCGGATCGTGGGGGCGATCCCGGGCACGATCATCGCTTGGTTGATCTGGGGCGTCGCGCTTTATTCGGCTAGTGTTTTCTTGGGGCGCTCGAGCAGCTTTTGGCAAATGTTCCGTTTGGCCGTCTGGGCGTGGATGCCCTATGCTGTGCGTGGGCTGGTCCAAACGGTCTATATTCTCACGACCGGCGAGCAGATCGTGAACCCTGGATTGGCCGGATTTGTGGTCGACAAGCGCTCTCCATCCTTGATGCCGGTTGGCCCAGGTCAACTGGCCCTGGCCAGTGCGCTGGGGCACGTCGATATCTATCTTTTCTGGAATCTGGCCCTGTTCGCGGTTGGGCTGATGGCTTTTACCAATTTGCCACGCAAGAAGGCGCTGCTTGCCGTGTTGGTCATTTGGAGCGTATTGACGCTGCTGGGCGTCATCCCTGCGGTGCTCGGCGGTGTCTTTGGCCAGTTGGGCGGCATATAACAGCGGGGTGTGATGCGTACTCACGAACCCATCATTCGCACGCGCAATCTGCACCGCGATTTTGTGATGGGCAGCCAGACCGTTCGCGCCCTGGATGGTGTGGACATTGCCATCCAAGACGGGGGTTTCATGGCCGTCCTGGGGCCTTCGGGCTCTGGCAAGTCCACGCTCCTTCACTTGCTGGGCGGGCTGGATCGTCCTACCGCGGGCGAGATCTGGGTCAACCAGCGCGAGATCACCCAATTGGATGAGAACGACCTGGCGAATTATCGCGGGCAAAAGGTCGGCTTTGTATTTCAGGCCTTCTATCTCATCCCGACGATGTCCGCTCTGCAAAACGTCGAATTTCCAATGATCTTTGAACGGGTCCCGCCAGCCTTGCGGCGCGGGCGTGCCCAAGATCTGTTGGAGCGCGTAGGTCTGGGAGACCGAATGACCCACAAGCCCATCGAGCTTTCTGGCGGGCAGCAACAGCGAGTGGCCATCGCTCGAGCCCTGGCCAACGATCCCCAGATCATCCTGGCGGACGAGCCGACGGGCAATCTGGACACCCAGACCGGCGCCGAGGTTTTGGAGTTACTCAGGCAGCTCAATGAAGAAGAAGAGCGCACGGTCGTCATCGTTTCGCACGATTCGCGAGTAATGGACTATGCGACACAAGCTGTCTACTTGTTGGACGGCAGGGTCGTCGATCACAGTATTTGATGAGGGGGATACTGTATATGGCAAAAAAGGCCAAGTGGTTTCTTTTGAGCGTGGTGATCGCCGTCACGTGGATGATTCTGATAGCAGCTGTGAGTGCCCAAGCACCGGTGCTTACCGTCGAGCCTAACAGGCTGCGCGCCGACCGGGGTGGCACTGTGAGTCTTTACGTCACGGGGGCGCTGACCTTTACGCCGACGGACGTGGTGCGCCTTGTAGGGCACGGGGTCTTGCCCACCACCTATGTGAACGGTACCGTGCTCCAAGCCGAGGTGCCTGCCGGGTTGGACGCCGGAACGTACACGTTGCACGTGCAGGATGATCAGGGGGATGTGATAGGCACGGGCAGCATCAGGCTGGTCGCCCCTCCCTCGCCGACAAAGACGCCCAAGCCCAAATCCCCACCGCCGCCCGGGCAGCCGATTCTCACCATCCGCAATTACAGCGTGACCCCTGTACAGGTGCGACCGGGCCAGGAGTTTACTGTTACCATAGAGGTGTACAACAACGGCAGTCGCGCAGGAGAGAACACCATGGCTGTCATTCCAGGCGGCACGTTCTTGCCGGTTGGGGATAACGGTCACATGTTTGGGCAGGTTCACATCAACCATACTTTTTTTGTCGTCCAGCGCATGCGCGTTCCCTCCGGAATGTCTAGTGGTGTCCAGAATCTTGAGGTGAACCTTTCTGCCAACGACTATGAGGGGAACCATTACGAGTTTCCCCAGTCGATCGCGGTCGAGGTAGTGGGCGGGAGCGGCGGCACGGGCACGTACAGTGGCAAGCCGCAGATGTTGATCGAGGCGGTCTCGACCGATCCGCCGGTAATCGTTCCGGGCATGCCGTTCACCATGACCCTACGTCTGACAAATCACGGCAATCGTTCGGCGGTCAATGTTCTGGCCGAGGCCGATACTGAGGTCATCATACCGGCACAGGGGGGTGGGGTTGCCGCTATCGGCACCGTTCGCATAGACGAGACTATCACAATGACCTTACCGCTGCTGCTCAAGCCCGGCAAGGAGGGGGGTCGCCAGGGCCTGGCGATCACGGTCGAGTATGAGGATTATGATGGGGGTAGCTATTCCGATCAGCAGATGGTGGGCGTGGCCATAGATTCCAGCTTGGCGAACCAGCCGCAGTTGCTCATTGATTCCTATCACACGATTCCAGATGAGGTCTCTCCAGGCGACCGGTTCACGCTGACACTGGGTCTGGCCAATGTGGGCGGAGGAGACGCGCAGCGAATCACGTTGGCGCTGGGCGGCGAGGAAGGAGACAAGTTGGGTGTGTTTGTTCCCGTCGAAGGCAGCAACGTCACCTTTGTGTCCAGTGTAGGTGCAGGCGAAACGATGACGGTCGCGTTGGCGCTTTTGATCTCTGGAGATGCGGAGACAAAGGCGCACAACTTGCCCGTCGCTTTGGCGTATGATACCGCAGCTGGTACGCGGGAGAAGGACACTCAGCAAGTAAGCTTGATGGTGCGTCGCCGGCCCGAGTTCAGGGTCGCTTTTTACCGACCGGTCGAAGGGATGGCCATGGCCGAACAACCGTTCCAGCTTCCTATCGAGCTGATCAATGCCAGCAGTGCGCGCTTTGTCGTCTCGGAACTGGAGGCCACCGGAGACCGCCTGGAGTTTCTGGAGGAATCCAGTGTCTACGTGGGGGCGCTCGAGTCCGGGGGGTCGTGGACCCTGGACACGATGGCACTGGCGATGGAACCGGGCCCGGTCGACGTGATCGTCAACGTGTATTACGTGGACGACCTTAATCAGACCCGGGTTTTCAGTCAGGTACTCACCGTCGATGTCATGGAGATACCGGGCATGATGGAGGATGAAGAAGGCGGGAATGGATTTCCCAACCAGCAGCCCGTTGAGCCGCCGAGTTTTTGGAGTCTGACCCTGCGTTTTGTCAAGGGATTACTGGGGTTGGGGAGCTGAGATGACCGTTCGTGACTTGCTTGCGCTGGTGCTGAGCAACCTGCGGCGCATCAAGGCGCGTGTGGGCATGACGGCCATTGGTGTCGTCATTGGTACGGCGTCCGTCGTCGTTTTGGTCTCGTTAGGCGCAGGATTGCAAAAGCAGGCGACGGAGAGCCTTTTCAGCATGGGCGGCTTGGACGAGCTCGTCGTGCGAGATGATTCGTACAGAGGAGGCATGATCACAGAGGTTGGGCGGGAGCAGGAGCGCCAGGCTGGCGTAAAGCTCGACGATGAAAAACTGGCCGAGATCCGGCAGATGGAGGGTGTGATCGCGGCGACGCCCTTTGTCGAGGTGATGATGCAGGGCCCGCTCAAGTTGGACCGGCAGGAGGGCTGGGGGCAGATCTATGGCGTGGACATGGACGCCTTCGTCAAGATCGTCGAGGTCGAGCAGGGGACATTGGATCTGTACCGGGGTCAGGTCGTCATTGGAGCCAGCGTTCCGGAGAACTTTATCCCCTGGGAAGAGCGCGAGCAGAGCGAGACGCCGCCCGTGCCGCCGGACATGATGGACAAGACACTGCAGTTGGTCAAGTACGACTTTGACGAGAAGAGCATGTTTCCCGCCGAGACGACGGTGGGCCGGCTTCAGGTCGTCGGCATCCTCAAGCGGCACGGATACAGGTACGACTATGGCATCTTTATGCCCCTGAAAGAGGCCCAAAAGCTGAACCAGCAAATGGGCGATGGGGGTTCTCCCATGACACCCGGTTCTCAAGGTAGGGGGCGCTACAGCCAGATCATGATCAAGGTTGCGCATCCTAACCTAGGACCGGCCGTGGAGCAAGCGCTCAAAGATCAAGGGTTCAGTGTCGAATCCGACCGGGCCATGTTGGGGGAAATCAACCAGTTCTTTGTGGTGGTCCAGGCCATCTTGGGGGGGATCGGTGCGGTCGCATTGCTGGTAGCCGCATTTGGCATCGCTAATACAATGACCATGGCGATCTATGAGCGCACTCGTGAGATCGGGCTGATGAAGGCCATCGGAGCGACGAATCAGGATGTGATGTCCGTTTTCCTGGCTGAGGCGGGCGGCATTGGTTTTCTGGGAGGCTTGGGCGGCGTGCTATTGGCGCTGGGGCTGAACGCGGCGATCAATCTGCTCGCCCAGATGCTGCTTCCGCAGGGCGGTGGTATCTTTGGCGGTCCGCAACAGGGAGAATCATTTTCCCTGGCCTATACGCCTCTCTGGCTGCCGGTCTTTGCCATCACCTTTGCTACGCTGATTGGGATTGGCTCGGGGATATACCCGGCCATTCGTGCTGCTGCGCTCAATCCCATCCAGGCGCTCAAGTACGAATAAGGTTCTTTTTGCTGAAACACACCCTCGTCGCACCTCCCGGTGGGGAAACCGTTGGTTTCTCCCACGCCTGTGTTGGCTACTTGTACCGTTCATTTGTCTAGATCCCAACGATTAGCTGAATGAGCGGTTTTTGCTGGTCCTGGACGATTTTCAGGTGATCTAGGCCCCCCTTCACTAAGTCCTGGAAAAACTGGTGGCCAACCTGCCCCAACCACTTCCTGTCTCATACTTGCTGGCTCGCCTAAGCGGTTTGCTCTTCCAACGACTCTAGGAAATCCTTTGCTTGTGGGATGCCCAGCAGCTTGGCCTTGAAGAACTCGTTGACCAGGCTCTCCACCTTGGTCCGCGAATCTGCGATCAACTCGCTCCAGCCGTCGCCCAGATCCATCCGTCCGGTGAGGTCGTCCCGCAGCCGAACCAGCGCCATCACGATCTCTGATTCCAACGGCCCCTCGGTAGTATCCATCACGTCGCGCATTAGCTTGTCCACCTGTTGCACCAGCGTCTCGCGGTCGATGGTCGAGTCGTCCTGACCGGCATCGTCGATGGTGTCCAGCAGCGACCACACCTGGTACAACAGCGCCGCCGGCTCGTCGAACAGCTCGCGGATCAGCGCGGCGGCTTGGTGGCGCCCGGTCAGCCGAAAGATGTTGTACATGCGCTTGGCCGCTTTGCCATAGTTGACGTGTTTGTGTGTGTACCTGTAGACCTGGTCCGTGATCGCCTGCACGTATTCGTCCAGCGACTGGGGCGAGATCTGCTGCGACAGCTTGGTGAACAGGGGCACCGACTCGGCCTCCAGGTAGACCTCCTGGAAGTAGGGGTCGATAAAGCCATCCAGCGGAGTGATCGAGCCGTCCGGCGCTTCCCACGTCACGTCGAGCATGTTGCTGGCGTTGACCACGCGCCCCTTTTCCGGTTCCGCGATGACCCAGTCCATCTTGCACCAGCCGGGATCGAGGCGCCCGTACTCCCAGGGTACCTCCCACGGTTCACCCGATGGGCGGAAAACCTGCATCGCGCCTGCTTTGACCTCGTCTGGGTCCCAGGAGACGGGGGAGCCCGTGGTGATCCGCTCGCCGTCCTTGACCACGTCGGTCTTCCAGGTACCGAACTTGACCTCGATCAACTCGTGCCCGGGGCCCTCAAACTTGTCCAGTGCCTTGTCGCGCATCAGTTGGGCCAGCATGTGGCAGGCCTCATCCCGCGTCTTGGCCTTGATGTTGACCCGCTCAAAGTAGTCGCAGTCGCCCGGATAGCGCTGGATCATGCCCTGGGCCGCGCTGCCGGCCAGGCTGACGGCGGTCTCGATGTTGGGCAGGTCGGGTAGTTGGACGATGTCGGCGATGCGGCGGTAGCGGTCGAGGGTGGCCTTGTCGAAATCGAGCAGCGTGATCTCGTGGCCATAGATGCCGGCCTCCTCGTCCACGTCCCACTCCATCGTGCCGGAGGCCGCCATCGCCGCCAACCACTGGGCGACGTCGGTCTCGTCCACCTCGACCCCTAGGCTCTGGGCCGTTTTGATAATCTGTTCCACTTCGTCTTGAGCATCTAGTGGGGATTTTCCCTCGGACATATTTCACCTCCCTGGCAATGGTATGATCTCTACTTTTGGTTTCCCTTTTCCGATACTGATTCGTGCTACTGATGGGTGTTCCCTGTTCCCCGATTTAAGCACCGCGCCGGGGTTGACCAGCAGGATATCTCCTATCCACTCGACGTGCGCCCGGTGGGAGTGGCCAAAGACGATGATATCCGCCTCTGGATAGGCCCGCGCCAATCGGCGAGCGCTGCGCCGGTTGAGCGCGCCGTTATCCGTCAGGCGCAAATTCTCTGCAAACACGTGCAGACCCTTGAAAAGAAAGCCGATCGGTCCAGGCCGGTGGCCGTGGACGAGCACGACGCGCCTGTTGGCCAGTTCCAGTTCGACTACTTTGGGCAGTGATGCGCCGCCATCAGAAAGGTCCAGGATGTGAAAGTTCCCGCTCACTGCATGTACCGGTGCGATTTCCCGCAATGGCTCTAGTGCCGCCGGATCATCTACGTCGCCGGCGTGCAGGATGACGTCCACGCCGGCCAGTGCGTCGAGCGCTGCTTGAGGCAGGCGCTTCAAGCGATGGGGGATGTGGGTGTCGGAGAGCAGACCCATGGTGAATGTGGACATCACCACAGAGTCTCAGTAGATCCAAATTCTTGGTGTGCACATGTGCGTGTTGATGAAAATCACCTGCGAAACCGTCATTCTGAGCGTAGCGAAGAATCTCCGCCCTGCATTGGGAGACTCCTCGCTCCGCTCGGAGTGACGAAAATTGGATCTACTGAGTCTAGCACAGTTGGCGGACGTGGCAAGTGTGCAGGTATGCAAGTGGCAGATCTGCTGTTCGTTTGGTATAATGGGGAAACTGGTGTATGATGAAACGAAGCAGATATAAGGAGACTGCGTCTATGCAATTCGACCCCATCGAGCACCCTCATCGTCGTTACAATCCTTTGACGGGCGATTGGATCCTCGTGTCGCCCCATCGTACCAAGCGTCCCTGGAAGGGGCAGGTGGAAAAGCCGCCGCCGGAGGTCCGTCCACAGTACGATCCCACGTGCTACCTCTGCCCGGGCAACGTGCGGGCCGGCGGCGAGCGCAACCCGCAGTACGAAAGCACCTACGTCTTTACCAACGACTTTGCCGCGTTGCTGCCCGATACGCCTGATACGTCTGTTTCGCCTGACCCTCTCCTGCGCGCCGAGGGCCAGCAGGGCACCTGTCGCGTCATCTGCTTCTCGCCGCGCCACGACCTGACCCTGCCGGAGATGGCGGTCGAGGACATCCGCTGCGTGGTGGATGTGTGGGCCGAGCAGACGGCAGAACTGGGCCGACGGTACGCTTGGGTGCAGATATTCGAGAACAAGGGCGCGGTGATGGGTTGCTCCAACCCGCATCCCCACGGCCAGATTTGGGCCGGGAGCGCGCTGCCCAACGAGCCGGCCAAGGAGGAGCGCCAGCAGCGGGCCTATTTTGAGGAGCGTGACGGATGTACCCATCCGCGCGAGCCTTTGCTGGTGGCCTACGCCGCGTTGGAGACCGAGCGGCAGGAGCGCCTCGTCGTGGAGAACGCACACTGGATGACCGTGGTGCCCTACTGGGCGGTGTGGCCTTTTGAGCTATTGCTGCTGCCCCGGCGCCACGTGCTGCGCCTGCCCGATCTGGGTGACGTCGAGCGGGATGCGCTGGCGAGTATCCTCAAGCGGTTGCTGACCCGCTACGACAATCTTTTCGAGACTTCCTTCCCCTACTCGATGGGCTGGCACGGCGCGCCTACCGATGACGGGGAATATCCGCATTGGCAACTCCACGCCCACTTTTACCCACCGCTGCTGCGCTCTGCCACGGTGAAAAAGTTCATGGTCGGCTACGAGATGCTGGCCGAGGCGCAGCGCGACCTGACGGCGGAGCAGGCCGCTGAGCAGCTGCGCGCGCTGCCGGAGGTACATTACAAATCGCAGGAGTGACTGATGGGCTTCGATTACCGATTACACGTTTTTCGCTCACCTCAGTTTCGGAGCGTCGTAGCTGAGGCAGTTGAGTTTTTTGACAACACGCCTGTGCACAGATTGCCGCCACCTGATATCTTTGCTGGTACAGGGGTCTACGGGCTATACTACGTTGGTGATCATGAGTTGTATGCCGAGGTTTCCTGTGCCAACAAGCGGGAGTGTATACAGCCGATTTATGTGGGAAAGGCTGTGCCACCTGGGTGGCGGGCGGCGCGGTCGCAGGAAACTGAAGCATCGGTTCTCTATGGGCGATTGCAGGAACATGCCAGAAGCATACGGCAAGCTTTGGACTTGGAGGTTGATGACTTCTTTTGCCGGTTCATGATTCTTGAGGGTGCTACAAGCGATCTAGTAGTGCCTGTCGAGGCTGAACTGGTTCGGCGATATATGCCGCTGTGGAACTCGGTTGTGGATGGTTTTGGAAATCACGATCCCGGCAAAGGTCGCTATAACCAGGCCAAGTCGGAGTGGGATGTTCTGCACCCCGGCAGGCCATGGGCAGAACGGTCAACGGGGGAATCTCCCCGCTTGGAGGACGTGATGGCAAAGGTTCGCCAGTGCCTAGGCGGTGTTTCGTAGTTCTACGATGGCTTCGTACAGTTGATGTGATTTTTTGGCTTTGACCACGCGAACGTCTGATTGGATGATACTGTTCCCGACGCGGGTTGCACGCGGTACGTCAATTCTGACCAGTTCCAGCCCCATGGATTCGGCGATCTTCCCAAAGTACTGGTCAGTCGGTATCATGACACCCTGCAATATACTGTTCCCGATGACGACCAGTGCCGTTCCCTGGGGCTTTAGGGTGCCCCTGATGGCTTTGGCAAAAGCGTAGCAATCGTTGAAATATGCAGCGGCGTAATTTGCCCACCCATTACCGCCATAGATGCCTTTTTCGGGCTTGAGTTGCCTGAGCGTCTGTAGCCGCTCTTCCAAGTCGGCGCTTGGTAAGGAAAATTCCAGATCTAGTCTGTCTCTTTCGCGAACGGTTTGCCAGTACTTGCCGAAATTCGAGTGTTCGAGGGGTTTCATGTCTTTGGGACGCTCTGCGTAGCCCAGCCAGTATAACTGTGGGCGCGTGTTTCGATTGTAATGGTAGTTGTTCAAATAAGGCGGTGATGTAACGATCAGATCGATGGATGCAGGAGGCAGGTATTTCTGGTGGCCAAAGAAGGAGTCGTTTATAACTTTAGCATTGAGGGGCTCGGCTGGTAGATTCTCCTGAAACCAGAAAATATCCTTCAGCATTTCTAGTAGCTTGTTTGCGATCGTTTGACCCACTGGAAAGTCAAGGATTTCTTGCTTGCCCGCGCTCACCCGTCTCCCCAAGCTTGGCTCGTAAGAATAGTTTGAGTAGCGGACCATTGTAGAGGCAAAGGCCAGCCGGAATATCTCTCGCAAGTTCGAGTCAGTGATCGTACCGATGAAATCTTGAAGTATCAGTACCTTGTGCAATACTCTTGGACTGTAAAACTCGGATCGGGTTTTAAATCCTTTGGGAGGTGTGCTTTTTGGCACGTAGCCATCTGAGGTTTTGCTCTTGTAGAAAGTCTGGAATCTCGAGATTTCGCCTTCAAGCTCGGAAGCTGTGATCTGGTGGGCGTTGACCTTTGTGCGAGAGGCTTGGGCGGCGTATGGATTGATCTCGAACCCGATGGCATTGTGCCCATACAAAAGTGCCTCTACTAGGGTGGTGCCTACGCCGCAAAATGGATCCAGGACAGTTCTCTGATCCTCCAAGTACATTTGAAGAACGTCTCGGACAAAGCTACTTGAAAAGCCCGCAATCCACGGCACCCATCGGTGTATGGGTTGTGTCTTGTTGTTTGCAAAAGAAGGATCGCTAAAGTAAGAATCGCCATTGTCTGGCGTCGCAGAGCCTTCTGGTTCGAAAAGTTTCAGTTGTTCCAACTGGTGATCGGATAAATTCGCGAGGGTTGTCATTGCTATAAACCTCGATTCGCCAGAGACTATTCTGAGTGGGGAGCCGAACTGATGACTCTACCAAGCTGGTATTCAGGACGCAGGTTTCTGAGAACGGTGTCCATCTGTTGACGCTCGTCTTCGTCGCTCAGTATGTGGGCAAAGTCATCAAAGCTGAGAATGATAACCTGGGGAACGCCACGACGCGCAACGATATAGCGTGTATGGTTGTGAGTCACGTCATCCAGGACACGTCCAAAGTTGTTCTGTGCTTTTGTTGAACTCACACTTTTTGTCGTCATTACTGATTGCCTAGAATAGCTAATTTAGCTAATTATATCAAATCAATGGCTTCCTGTCAAGAATTTGCTTCTGCCTTTCACGTCATGCTCAAGCCGCGCGGGCCGGTTTGCAACCTGGACTGCGCCTACTGCTACTATCTTTCCAAAGCGGACCTGTATCCCGATGCCAAATTTTGCATGACGGACGAGGTGCTGGAGACGTTCACCCGCCAGTACATCGCGGCCCAGCGCGTGCCCGAGGTGACCTTTGGCTGGCAGGGTGGGGAGCCGCTGCTGATGGGGCTGGACTTTTTCCGGCGAGCGGTGGCGTTGCAGGAGAGGTGTCGCAAACCGGGAATGCGCGTGGTCAACGCGCTGCAGACCAACGGCACGCTGCTGGACGATGCCTGGTGCCGCTTTTTGCGGGAGCGTGATTTCCTCGTCGGCCTCAGTCTCGATGGGCCGCGCCGGATGCACGATGCCTACCGCGTGGACAAGGGCGGCAATCCCAGCTTCGACCGCGCGATGGCGGGGCTGGCGCTGCTCAAGGAGCACAACGTCGAGTTCAACGTCCTGACCACCGTCCACGCCGCCAATGAGTGCCTAAGTCAAATTGCGCAGCCTCACTCCCGTCTAGCAAGCCCTCAATCACCACGCGGCCGTCGGCATAGACATCTACTCTATTGCACAGTGCCCTCAGGATCTCCCGACGCTTCTTCAGCACCCAATCGCGTTTGTCCTCCGACATCTCTTTCAGTTCTTCCAGCGTTTGGTCGATCTCCGGCAGCACCTCTTGGAGCGTGAGCATTAACTCTGTGGTATAGTCTAGCCCAGACTGTATCTTCTCGTTGTCGTCCCGTAACTCCTGTAGCCGGGTGAGTTCCTCCTGCCAATACACTCTGGCCTCTTCGGTCTCGCTCATCCGCTGATCGAATTCGGCCTCGGTTATCTTGTCTCGCGCAGCTTGTCTTTGATAGAATGCGCGCCCCTGATCAACCTCAGACACCTTGCGCCTTGCATGGGCAATCTCGCCGTCGTCACCATCGCTCTGTGCCTGTAGCTCTGCCTGGCGTGCCTCTACTTGCTTTCGTATCACGTCCGGACGTGTGATCGCGTTGTCGCCGATGTCCATTTCTAGTTGTCGCTTGACAGCATGGCCACCAGGTCGGAGATGGTGCGCGCCGGCAGTACCACCTCGCCGGGCCTCGTCACCTGCGCGCCCACCTGGCACTGGATGGTCATCTCGCCGTCCGTGGCGATCACTGCCAGGTGACCATCGGCCCGCAACAGCATCCCTGCCTCCGCCGTCGCCCACGAGCGCGACGGCACGGCCGGCAGCACGGCCTTCAGGGCCGCCGCCAGCCGCTCTTGCTCACAGT
>Ga0315550_1001035_pt1 | contig 17156 bp, 16 predicted proteins | sample SalMarSW160190MG_2_FD_203100 | JGI IMG/M metagenome (GOLD analysis project Ga0315550, IMG submission 203100) | Salt marsh sediment microbial communities from the Plum Island Ecosystem LTER, Massachusetts, United States - Salt Marsh Sediment SW1601-90 ... | reverse complement strand
CAGGGTGCTAGGCTTGCCCAAAGAAAAGTTAGAGTGGATTCGAAACCACTACTGCGAGCTGAGTAAAGAATTCAACATGGGGCAATGAGAACATTCATTGTCCTTCATTATGTTGTAGGTTCGATGAAATAGCTTCGCATTCAAGTATGCTGCAATGCACGATTGTTATGTTATGCAATTCGTCATTTCGTGCAATTCAAGAAGTACAATATATAACCGGACTTGCCCAAGGGATAGGTCGATGAGGAAAAATGTAGCGCGTATCCTCTGGCTGGTTAAGGGATACTGGGCACAAGCTTAAAATCGTGATCCAGCCGACAACCCCGAACCTACGTTCACGCAGGTGAAGGCAAAGTCGTTTTAGAAACCAGGCCGGACCTGGGAATATCGTTAAGGCCGTCCATGGATTTCTGCCCCTCGCGTATCGCCTCCTCGATTGCCGCTTTAAGAGTCACGACTTCGTCATGGAGGCGTTCTACTTCCATCTCCAATGTATTACTCCCCCGATTGGTTATCACCTTCAGTATAAAAATCTTAATAGAAGTTCCATAGCCTGTCTATAGCCCAAAAGTCCTACACCCTGGCATCAAGGCCTTATTGCTGTAGCCTAAAAGTCCCAATGAAAGGAAAAACCTAAATCCCAAGCACCAAATCCTAAACAATATCAAAACACCAAATGCCAATGCTCAAAACATTTAGATTTTAGATTTTCGATATTTGGATTTGTTTAGAGTTTAGAAATTAGTATTTAGAATTTCCTGTGACCCTGAAGGAAGGGATTCCTTCACGCCTCAAAATTGGAGGGGGTCACCCAAGGCCAAGGCTGGGCACTACATCCAGGTCATAACCGCTTATCTTGCCAGCCTGTAAATGATAATAGCCACAGGCAGCCACCATAGCAGCATTATCAGTACATAAGTGAGGAGGGGGAATAAGAACCGGTACTGGCGAGTTGGCAAGGAAACGCTGGGTTAATGCCTTATTGGCTGCTACTCCACCGCTAAGCAAAATCTGTTCCACCTTCGATTGCTTTGCTGCCTCAATTGTCTTGGCAACTAAAACATCGACTATAGCCAGCTGGAAACTTGCTGCGGCATCGACCACCGAGATCCCTCCCTTGAGAACAAGATGCCACAAGGCGGTTTTCAAGCCACTGAAGCTGAAATCATAGCTCCCCTTGAGCCAGGCTCGAGGGAGGGACAAACAAGGAAGCCCAGAGCAGCCTGCCTGTTCAATAGCTGGACCCCCAGGATATCCCAAGTCCAGGATTCTAGCTGCTTTATCAAAGGCCTCGCCGGCAGCGTCATCCCTGGTCCGCCCCAATTTCTCAAATTGCCCGTGTCCCTTCATCAATATTAAATCACTATGCCCACCGGAGACAACGAGGCAGAGGCAAGGGAATTTCACTCTCCCGTTTTTGCCAGGTTGGGAGGAAAGGTCCAGCCAATTAGCATAAATATGTGCCTCGAGATGGTTAACCCCGGTAATAGGTAAATTTTTAGCTAAGGCGATTGCCTTAGCTACGTTAACGCCGACCAACAGTGACCCGGCCAGCCCCGGGCCGAAAGTCACAGCAATGCCATTGATATCTTGCCAGGAAACTTCGGACATTGCCTGGCTGATAACCGGGATAATAGTGAGAAGATGCTGCCTTGAGGCGACCTCGGGGACTACGCCGCCATAGCGAGCATGAATGTCTATCTGTGAAGATACAACATCGGAGATAATTTTGCTGCCGTTCTCCACTACGGCAGCAGCAGTTTCATCACAGGAGGTTTCAACACCCAAGATTTTCATGGACTACTATGTGCTTGCTTCTCCTGCCTTCCTAACAGCATATTGTACTAGAGGTGGCGAAAGGAGTCCAAAAACTACTGTTGTGGTCGTCATAAGTGTGATTATTGCACCTCCGAGTTCATACTCCGATAAGGCTTGAGCTGCCAGGAAAGCAAGACCCATGGCAACACCTGCTTGAGGTAACATGGCGAGGCCAAGGTACTTCTTAATTTTTGGCTCAGATTTTGATAGGACGCCTCCTAAGCTACACCCTGTTATCTTGCCAATACTTCTGCCAACGCAATACATAATTACAAGCGGCCACACGAGATGAAAAACGGAGAAGTCCATCTGCATACCAATAGCGGCGAAAAATAAAACAAATAGCGGCGTCATGATATTATCTATCAACTCGCTTGAGCGAGTACCGATTTGGACATTGAGGTTAATTACTGCGGTTCCTAAAGCCATACACGCGAGAATTGCCGAAACTCCAATCATCTCCGCAAGACCCCAACACAGAATAGCAGCCGCGATAGAAATAACGAAGATGTGGTCGGAAGAGAGATGTATTTTCTTCGTGAAGTAAGAAATAGCGATTCCAATTACTCCCCCGAGTCCCAAGCCACCAAAAATTTCCCGTAATGGGTATGTAAAGGCAAATGAAATGCCTGTTTCTTCGCCCAACAACATCTTTGTCAACATAATCCCTACCGCATAAATAACTATTACAAGTGCGTCATCCAGTCCCACAAGAGCAACAGTGAGATCTGTAAGTGTTCCTTTTGTCCTTAAGTCTCTTAAAACTGCTATTGTTCCTGCCGGATCGGTTGCACCGGCGAGCGAACCCAAAATTATGGAAAGCGGGAGGTCCCTCGTCAATAAATATACAAAACCCCATGTTGCTATAAATGTTATAAAAACCTGCACAAACAGTATAATAATTAGCTGCTTACCCATTCTTTTTAGAAAAGCGAAGGAAAAGTTCAATCCCACTATGTAGGCAATAAGAGCAAGCGTGGCTCCGGTGATAATGACAGTGAATTGTTCGGGTGGGCTGAAATTTAAAACCCGTCCTATGATAATGCCCGAGAGAATATATGCTAAGATTTCTGTTAACCTTAGCTTGCGTAATATCCTTCCAAGTATGAAGCCAACTATGAGAACTAAGGCTACAAGGACATAGATATTCATAAGGTGTTCAGGAACTTATTTCTGAGATTTCTTACCAGGAGCTGTATTGTTATTTCTCCCAGGAGTCTTTTATTCTCATCAACAACTGCCAATCTGCGGATATCGAAGGAGGAAAACTTCTTCAAGACGTCAGCTACAGTTCCTTCCGGCGAGCATACAACAGGATTATGTGTCATGATGTCCTGGACTACACTTTCTTCATGCAATATCTCAGCCCTGGGAACTCCGAACATTCTTTCCTTTCTTTGCCCAGGAGGAATAATGGAACGCATCACATCATGTTCCGTTACTACTCCTACCACTTTCATCTCCTCAGTATTGTTAACCACCCACGCGTGTGCCCTGAGGGAAAGTTTGCTAAGAAACTCCACCCAGCTCGCATTCTCCTCCATAAATGGGGTGTCATGCACGGGTATCATTATCTCTTTTACTTTTATTTCGTAAAATTTTTCCATCATGGTCCGTTAAAGAAAAACTACCTGTCTCGATTTGGCTAGAAAACTGCAGTAAAGCCTTGTCATGTGCTTATGTTAGTATTCTAATACAGCAGGAAAGCTTAGGCAAGCAACAACGGCTTGCCTGGCGCTGTCCAGTATGTTAGCGTAGCTTTATACTTCAGGCGTCTTGAACATGACTTCTATTATTCTCGCCGGGGGCAAAAGTTCGAGGCTTGGTCGGAGCAAGGCTCTTCAGATTATTGAGGGTAAGAGCCTTATCCAGTGGGTGGTCGACCGCCTTGCCATCCTCAGCACAGAAATCATCATAGCGACTGCCCATGGCGAGCCAATTCCCTGCTCCTCGGCTGTAAGTATAAAAACGGTAGCCGATATTTATCCTGGCAAAGGTCCGCTTGTGGGCATTTACTCAGGTTTAATAGCCTCATCTAGTCCGCGGGCTATCGTCGCTGGCTGTGATACACCGTTTCTGAGCGTCAACTTGCTTGAATATATGACCCAAATCTGTTCTACATTTGATGTCGTTATTCCTCGTATAAAAAATAAATTGGAGCCCCTTTACGCAGTATATTCCAGAAATTGTTTAGACCCCATTCAAGGATTGCTGGAGCAAGATGAACGACAGATTAGAAAGCTTTTTAGTATGGTCAATGTGAAGTACGTTGAAGAGGACGAGATAAACAGATTTGACCCGGAGCACTTAAGCTTTTTCAATATAAACAACCATGACGACCTGGAGAGGGCACGAAAGCTGGCAGCCGAGAGGAGATGGGGGAGCGAAGAAAAATGGTAACAGTAGCTACCATCTCAATCGCGACATAAGCCAGATTTTAAGGCGCTCATCCAACCTGCCCAGCCATGATTCCACCTTGCGTATTTCTCTGCCTATCAGTGTGGCTTGTTTCTCCGCCGCACGGCGTTCACGGCAGAGACTTTATACTCCGGAATCTTGGCTAATGGGTCAAGAGCATCATTGGTGAGGATATTGGCTGCTGCCTCACGCCAGTGGAATGACATAAAGACGACCCCGAGAGGCGACTTTTCCGTAATATGAACCGGCACCTCCACCCGACCCCTCTTTGAAGTAACTACTAACAAATCGCCCTCAACAAATCCCAGCCTTGCGGCATCAACAGGACTCATTTCAACTACACCTTTAGGATAGAGTTCATTCAGCACATTAGAGCGCCGACTCATTGTTCCAGTGTGCCAATGTTCCAGCACCCGCCCCGTAGTTAGAACAAGCGGGTACGTTTTGGATATTGATTCCGCTGGCGGAATGTAATCTACAGCATGGAACTTGCCCCGTCCCCGGGCAAAGCCATCCTGGTAAAGAAAAATGGTTCCGGGGTGTGAGTCATCCGGGCAGGGCCATTGCAAACCACCGTTGTCAAGGCGGTCGAAGTGGATACCGCCATAAATAGGAGTAAGGGAGGCAATTTCTTCCATAATCTGGCGGGCACTCTGGTAGTCAAATGGTTTTCCCATCTTTTTCGCCAAAGCAGATATAATCTCCCAGTCAGCCTTTGCTTCCCCGGGCGGCATAAGGGCCCGCCTTATTCTCTGAACTCGCCTCTCAGTATTGGTAAAGGTGCCATCCTTTTCCGCGAAGGCAGCGGCGGGGAAAACAACGTCAGCAAACCAGCCAGTCTCAGAAAGAAATATATCCTGGACTACAAGGAGTTCCACTTTTTCCAGTGCCTTCCTGAAATGCTCCAAATTAGGCTCACTTAACATCGGATTCTCTCCCATAATATAGAGCCCTTTAATGTCTCCTTTGAGTATAGCACTGGCTATCTCAGTAACTGCCATCCCTGGCCGGTCACTCAATTTGCACTCCCAGGCAGTTTCGAATTTCATCCTCACGGCGGGGTCATCAACCCTTTGATAGCCGGGGTAGACATTGGGAAGCGCCCCCATATCACAGGCACCCTGGACATTATTCTGACCTCGAAGGGGACTGAATCCCGTACCCTCCCTGCCGATATTGCCAGTCAGCAGTAACAAGTTTGCCACGCTTTTCACATTATCCGTGCCCGTGGTATGCTGGGTTATTCCCATCCCATAGAGTACACAAGCGCTTTTGGCCTCTCCGAAGAGGCGGGCGGCCGCCTCTATATCTGTCTTGGGAACTCCGGTTATAGCCTCCACTGCCTCTGGCGTATACCTCTCCAGAAGCTGGCGAAGTTCCTCAAAACCTTCGGTGCGCTCCCGGATAAACTCCTTATCCTCAAGGCCGTCTCTGATAATCACGTGCATCAGCCCATTAAGAAGGGCAACATCTGTCCCTGGCTTGTGGGGAAGCCTGACAGTAGCAAAATCACCAAGTTCGATAGAACGAGGCTCAGCTACGATGAGCTTAGCATCACCAAACCTGACCCTTTTCTTAATCGTTGAGCCGATAATGGGATGACATTCGGTGGTGTTGGAGCCGATGATGAAAAAAAGGTCTGTTTTCTCAAAATCGGAATAAGAATTGCTCATTGCCCCCTGACCGAAGGCAGCGATGCCACCGACTACTGTGGAGGCATGGCATAACCGGGCACAATGGTCAACATTATTAGTACCTAGCACAGCCCGGACGAATTTCTGCATAACATAGTTGTCTTCGTTTGTGCACTTAGCCGAACTTAAGGCAGCGATACTATCTGGTCCATAATCCTGCTTGAGTTCAAGGAGCCTTTTCGTTGCCAGTTCCAGAGCTTCATCCCAGCTAGCTTCACGAAATATTTCCTGCATTCGCCCATTGTGACCTGCTTTTCGTGCCACTCCAGGTAATCGGATAAGGGGTGTGGTTAACCTCTCAGGATGGCTGAGAAAATCATATCCCCAGCGCCCCTTGACACACAGGCTGCCACGGTTAGCTGAACCCTCGGGGTCACCGCGCACGGAAACAACTTTATTATCTCGAACACCCAAGTAGATAGAACAACCAACCCCACAATAGGGACAAATGGTCTTAACCTCTTCGGTAGGCGGCTTTTCCCATTTAGGCACCAATGCTCCAGTAGGACATCGTACAACACATTCACCACATGATTTACAAATGGACTCGGCAATTGGTTTATCACCAAAGGTGGCTATCCTTGCCGAATTGCCTCGGAAGGCTATGTCAATGACATCATGGCAAACTACCTCATGACAGGCCCGCACACATTTGGCGCAAAGGATACACTTATTCAAGTCACGAATAAATGCCGGATGGCTTGTATCCACAGGAAGTAATTGAACACTTTTTCGCAACCGGTCAATATGCTCCTGCTCTATGCCCAAATATCGAGCAATTTTAAGTAGCTCACAGTCCTGACTTTTAGCACAAGCAAGGCAATCGCCGTGATGACTGGCGCTGATAAGCTCCATAGTGATTCGGCGTGATTGATTTACCCTTGGCGTATCGGTGTGCACCACCATGCCCTCAGTTGCCGGCGTAGTACATGAGCTCACCAAGCCCCGCATCCCTTCTATTTCAACCACACAGAGGCGACACCCTCCATAAGGCTTGAGGTCAGGGTCATAACACAGCTTGGGGATATAGATGCCAGCTTCCAGTGCTGCTTCAAGCACAGTGGCGCCTTTTCTCGCTGTGACCTGGCGGCCATTGATGGTCAGCCTAACGACATCTATTTTTGTTTCCTTCACTTTACTTGGAGGGGCCATACTTATTTCTGACCTCCATGACTTTCACTTGCGGAGTCCACTGGTACGGGTTCTGCTGGAATTGCAGGCATCTCGCCAGAAGTCTTCACTACCGCAGAAAAGCGGGGTGGACAGACATTCAAACAGGTGCCACATTTAGTGCACTTGTCTTGGTCAATAACATGTACAACTCTCTTGCCACCTTTAATAGCTCCGGCAGGACAAGAGCGAAGGCAAATCATACAACCTTGGCATTTTTCAGGAGCAATATAGTATGATATAAGAGCTTTACAAGCCAATGCCGGACACCGCTTTTCTTCTATATGAGCTTTATACTCATCACGGAAGTAGCGGATACTGGTAAGCACCGGGTTAGGAGCTGTTTGCCCCAAACCGCACAAGGAACCATCTTTGACCGATTCAGCCAATTCCTGAAGCAATTCAATATCCCCCGATCTACCTCTTCCATTGGTTATATCCTCAAGTATATCTAGCATTTGTTTTGTGCCCCAACGACATGGTATGCACTTACCGCAAGATTCAGCTTGGGTGAAGTTGAGGAAGAATTTTGTAATATCGACCATGCAAGTATCGTCATCAATGACTACCATCCCACCTGAACCCATAATTGACCCTGCCTGGGCAAGAGACTCGTAATCAACAGGCAAGTCAATCAAACTCTCGGGTATGAAACCACCTGATGGCCCCCCAGTTTGCACTGCCTTCAGGCGTTTGCCATCGGGAATACCCCCACCTATATCATATACAATTTCACGCAAGCTAATCCCCATTGGGACCTCTATAAGCCCAGTGCGAACAATTTTGCCTGCCAAAGAAAAGTTCTTGGTGCCCTTGCTCTTTTCCGTACCATAGCTGGCGTACCATTCGGCACCTTTCGGGAAAATAGCTGAGACATTGCTCCAGGTCTCCACATTATTAATAGTTGTCGGTTTCCCCCATAGTCCAGACTGGGCAGGGAAAGGAGGACGGGAGCGAGGCATCCCCCTCTTGCCTTCAATAGAAGCCATCAGCGCTGTCTCTTCTCCACAGACAAAAGCACCAGCTCCCTCTTTTATTTTGATATGGAATCTAAAGCCAGAGCCCATAATATCGTCACCTATTAACCCATATTCCTCCATTTGCTTGATAGCAATCCTTAATCTTTGGATCGCTAGCGGATACTCAGCTCGGATATAAATGTACCCTTCAGTCGCACCGATAGCATAAGCCCCTATGAGTATTCCTTCAATTACAGCATGCGGGTCCCCTTCAAGAAGTGCTCGATCCATGAATGCCCCAGGATCCCCCTCATCAGCGTTACATATCACATATTTGATATTACCGGGAGCATCGTGGCAGAATTGCCATTTAACTCCGGTTGGAAAGCCGGCCCCGCCTCGACCTCTCAACCCCGATTTCTTTATCTCATCAATCACTTCTTGGGGTTTCATTCTCAACGCCTTAGCCAGACCTTCATAGCCACCATTAGCAATATAATGGTCTATACTTTCAGGGTCGATATTCCCACAATTGCGCAAGGAAATACGGACTTGAGGCTTGAGTACGGGCAGGTCAAAGAGATTGGGAATACCATCCAATGTCCCTTCGCCGCGAATGCCCAAAGCTAAATCAGAACGAGAGTTGCCGTTAATTAAATAATCCTTGACGATCTCAGGTATAATTTCGGGGGTTAGATTGCCATAAAAGACGCCAGGCATGCCTGGTTTTATTACTTCGATCAAGGGCTCTGCATAACAAAGACCAATACAACCAACTTGAAGGATATCAGCTTGAATATTTTGCTGGGCTAGCTCTCGATTAAGAACATCGAGTATATCTTCAGCACCAGCTGCTCGCCCACAAGTTCCCATGCCAATTAAAATACGGGGGGTTTCGCTTTGCTGCATTGCTTTCCATTGTAGTGCAGCTTGACCTTTGATTTCTTCGAAATTCACTGTCCCCCCTTGTTTAATATCTCCCCTACCTTTGTCGCCGTCATCCTCCCATGCACCTTATTGTTAATAACCACAACTGGTGCCAGTGCACAAGAACCAAAACAGGCTATCGTCTCCAACGAATATTCCAGATCCGGCGTAGTCTCACCGGCACTGATGCCTAATTGTTTTTCCATTTCACCAAGGATCTGTGCACTACCACGCACATGACAGGCAGTCCCCCGGCACACTCTGATGATATTTCTCCCCGTTGGTATAAGTTTGAATTGAGCATAAAATGTACCTACGCCAAAGACGGTGCTTTCCGGTAACTTAAGAAACTTAGCTATCTTTTTCATAGCCAGCTCTGGCAGGTAGCCAAACCCTTGTTGGACTTGCTGTAAGATAGGAATAAGCTGATCCTCACTGCCTTCATAGGAGGATAAAATTTCGTTCAGGCTTTCCTCAACAGCCATCTCCTGCCCCGCTAAAATCACCCGAGTGTCCTGCGTTACTGAAGTATCAGCCATTTTGCGCCTATTATTTACCACTTCCTTGAAACAGCCTTGAAATAGACATCTTCAAAATGTCCAACCAACTAATTTCCCGGTAATAGCTCAAATGCTGGACTATATCACAAATAGGAACGCTAACTCAAATATAGCCCATCCTGAATTGCTCGGCAACTCCTGCCGTCGTCTTTCAGCCCTTTGCTTTGTGTTATTTCGAGGTAGCACTTCGGTTACTAGGTTAAGTAGAGGGAATGCCTTTAACTAGCTTCCAGATGACAGTTTCGGTAAGCACAGTTGCATCCTCAGTGGAAAGATAATCAGAAATATTAGCATCGAACAATATATTCCCATTGGGAGCAAGCTCCTCATCACCTTTCCATAACACTAAAGTTATGGGCACATGGGCGAAAGCATTAATGGTCACAGACACATCCCCGTAGTCTGCCTCACGGCCTCCTAACCTTGCTGCCGCCTTTCTCAGCAGCTCGGGATTTTTGCCAAAGTGTTTTACAAAGGGGTTTATGGCCCTTTTGTAAAATGCCGGGAAATAGCTAATGCCTCCCGGTAGCTGTTTATAGGCAATTAATTTACCAGTAGCCGGAGTACCTTCTGCCCCAGTGAAATAGTGAAGTATCAGGATTTTGTCCCTCAAGGAAGCTTCCGTACCGCCATCCACCAACAAAACTTTTACATCAGGAAGCAGAATGTGATACTGCTGATTCAGATAATTAATACCTATTTTATGGGGTCCCAGGTAATTAGCACCGCTCTTACGACATTGCTCTTTTATATCACTGATTTTTGCTACCTGCTCAAGAGCAAGCTTGTAAGAGATATCGAAACCCCGTTCCCAAGGACTGTCCGATAGAGAACTGCGATCTTTCATTATGGAGCAACCTTAGGGCGGGGCAGAAGACCTGCTGCCTCTACTATTTCAGGCACTGTTTCCTCCCATTCGATAGCCATGAGATGAATACCCGCCACACCCTCAATTTCACGCACCTGATTGATAATATCAATGCAAAGTTTGATGCCTTCTCCAGGCACCTGTTCCTTAGGCACCCCTTGAAGCCGGGCAACAATGCTGTCAGGCACATCCATTCCAGGAACTCTGGTCTTCATATATTTTGCGGCACCCACCGACTTTATGGGTGCAACACCGGCAAGTATCTTTACTCTCTCATGCAATCCTCTGTCCCGTACCATCTTCATCCACTCAGCGAATTTATCCACATTGTAGATAATCTGAGTTTGGATGAAATCTGCCCCTGCCGCCACCTTTTTAGCAAGGCGTGCCGCCCTGAACTCAAGGGGGTCGGCAAAAGGATTAGCAGCAGCTCCGATGAAAACACGAGGCTCAACCGCCATCTCTTCACCACACTGGAACTTTTTCTCGTCCCTCATGTCTTTCACTACCTTAACAAATTGAATGGAATCGAGATCATAGACACCTTTGGCCATAGGATGATTACCGAATTTTTGGTGGTCGCCCGTGAGGCACAACATGTTATTTATGCCCAGTGCTGCTATACCTAACACATCCATCTGAAGGGCAATGCGATTGCGGTCACGGCAGGTCATCTGGACAATAGGGTCTAAACCTTCTTCCTTGCCGATAAGGCAAGCTGCCCAAGATGCCATGCGCACCACTGCCGTCTGACCATCAGTGACATTAAAAGCGTCTACATGACCCTTGAGTATCTTTGCCTTTTTTCTAATTACTTCAGAGTCAGCGCTCTGCGGTGGTCCCAATTCGCCTGTGACAGCAAACTGTCCAGCCTCCAGCACCCGCTCTAAATTACTTTTCGTTTTCATAAGTCCCTCCTTATGCTGCTCTTCATCATACTCCTAACACTTCCATTACCTTCTTCGTCCCCTTCAATTCCTCTAACAGATTGATGGGTTCAACCTCCAAGGTGCGTGGTCTTATTGCTTTACTCCAATCATGCGGTTCTTGTATTTCCGAAAGCTCGTCAAGTTCACCAAGTTTCCCTAACCTCTTATATATCATGACCCAAGCGCAGTCCCGTGTAGGGTCTACCTCACACTTGCCATCCGTGGTTGTTCCGCCACACGGACCATTTAACAACCCCTTGGGACATTGAACCAGTGGACAAATACCAGCAGTCCTCCCAAGTTCGCATTCTCCACAGGCTTGGCATTCCTCTTTGAACTTGCTAGGTCCTCCACTGGAAAACCCCAGGGCGTTGTTTGATGGATACATAGGCTTTACAATACCCATTTCCTCTTCCAGATACCCTCGCACTGCTTGCGCACCATCACCGCAACTCTGCATTAATATGGCATCGCATTTCTCTATCTCCCCCCTGTGTTCCTTCAAAAACATGGAGGACATAGGAATGTAGCAGGCAAATACGGCGAAAGGTAATCCAATTTTACCTACGATCTCCTTCCCCTCTTTTGTCAGTTTCTCTGCCATCTCATCCACTTCTTTTACGCCGCCTGTATGAAAGACTGTAGCGCATCCTCCGCACCCCATCAGAAATATCCTCTCTTTACCTTCAAGATATCCTAGGATCTCCTCAAAAGGTTTTTGGACTTGTGCATTCATTCCTTTCCTCCTCAATAATTTCTATATTTGACATATGCGCAGGGTAGCTTCTCGCGACTGCCCCTACCACGCGCAATGCCATTCAGGGAAACCTTCTGACCGGTGGCCCTGATGTAAGGCTCACACTCCAATTCTTCGGTGTCACAAGCCTTTCCAATTTATCAAGTTGTCCTAGTTTGGCAAGGCGATCGACAATCTGTTGCCAGACGCAAGGTATATCTGGATCAACTTCACATTTACCACCTTGTGAGCCACCACAGGGACCATTAAGCAGATGCTTAGAACATCGGGCAATGGGACAGAGTCCACCAGTAAAATCCAGCACACAATCACCACACTCAAGGCAGCGCTCCGCTTCTTTCCACTCGGCATGAGCACCACCTGAGGACAGAGTGTTGCAGCCAGGATGTACTACCTTATTCACTAATTCGGCTACAGTCTGCACTCCAGCCCCATCGGTCAGAACCAAGATAGAATCGGCAGCAGCAAGTTCCTTTTTATAAGCTCTGAGTTTCAACTTCGTCAATGCAGCATCACACAGCATGTCAACAACCACAAAACCGGTAACAGTCTTACCTTTTTCCTGCAACGTGTTTGCCATTTCCGCTACTTGTTTCTCCCCTCCACTCCCCCAGCCCTCAGCACAACCCTTACAACCAATGAGAAAAATGCTCTTATCCCCCTCAAGATAGCTTAGTATTTCTTCAAGTGGTTTTTGTTCTGAAATCAGCATTTCATCTCTCCTTTAGGACTTGTATTATTAAGTTCTGCCAAAATGGCATCTAATATCTGCGGCATTTTCTCTCGAAGCTCCGGCGATAATTCTAACCCCCAGTTAATCTCCCTGGGCTCGACTCCAATAATGATGGCCTCACCTATCCCGATGAAATCGGGATGCCAAAGCTGCATTAACATTAAGCTATCCACTAAGCCCACATCGTGAAGGGACAGAAATGGCTTTTGCTCTAGAGTTATATCCTCAAGGTGAAAACGGTAAATTTGTCCAGGCGTTCCCCCACCCTTAACAGCATCCACTATGACCAATTTATCAGCACCTTCAAGAAGCTGTACTACATCGGGGCATGTCCCCCCATCTATCATTTCCACATCGGGGAGAGGGATTCCCTCCAAGGCATGTACCACATGACAACCAATCCCTTCGTCTTTCAACAAGACATTCCCTATTCCCAGAACAAATTTTCCCATTCCTGAACTTTCCTCTAAATTTTTACTAACAAACCCTAAATTTCCCCAGGTCATGACCTTTGGGATTGAGCAAATGTACAGAACAGGCGAGACAAGGGTCGAAGGCCCTCACAATGCGCACTATCTCAAAGGGATTAGCCTCATCCTTTATCTTGGTGCCAGTGATAGCCTGCTCCAAGGGTCCAGGTTGGTCTTTATCATCCCTGGGAGAAATATTCCAGGTAGAAGGGGTAATGACCTGGTAATTAGCAATCTTGCCTTCTTTTATTTCTATCCAGTGCCCGAGGGCACCCCTCGCCGCACCGACCAGTCCCATTCCAGTAGCTTCTTCTGGGAGTTCGTAGCTTGCGTAGGCTGGCTCACCTGGCTTAAGCTCTAAAACCCAGTCGGCCATGGCATCGGCTATGAGTTTAGTCTCCAGAGTTCGAGCAAGGTTGCGCCCCATGACAGAAAACATCTTATCTGGGCTTATGTTCGCCTGAGATAAGGCAGAATCAACCAAGCTCTTGACTTCGGGATTGCCTCCGACATAGTTGACCAAGATTCGAGCTAATGGCCCAACTTCAAAGACTGTCCCCCCATAGCGAGGTGATTTTATCCAGGAATAAGCACCTTTCTTTTCTTCTTCGGGAACAACGTCCCCTTGGGAAGGATGTTTGCCGCTGATAGAATCGGCATACCAGGAATGCTTCACCTCTTCAGTGATCTTAGTTGTATCACATTCATTAAACTTAAGACTGGTAGAGGTAGTCCCCGGCTTAAAAAATCTTTTCCGCTTGGTGAGGTCTGCTTCCTTTCCATCTAGCTCATAGGAACCATAAGCAAGCAGGTTTTCACAGCCATGACCAATCTCAAAGTAATCTGAGTAAGCGCCGGCCACTGCCAGTACGTCTGGTAGGTAAACATTATCAATAAACTCCTGAAGCTCCTTCAACCTCCACAGGAAGGATGTCATATTATCAACAGTAGGTACAGAAGCAACGCCACCAGGCATTACGCCCATATTGTGAGGCATCTTACCACCGAACAAGGCAAGCATCTCCTGGCTTTTACGACGCGTGTCGAATGCTGCCACATAGTGCTCTACTGCCTGTTCATTAGCTTCATCAGGCAGGCGATAATCACCTTCATAACGGGGTACAAAAGGCCCCAGTTCTCCACGGGCAATAAAGCTTTTTATTGAATTTAAGGCGGGATTATTCCCTTCATATTTTGCTAACCTAGTCACATCTACATAATCAAGAGCCACAAGGTGATAAAAATGAAGGATATGGTCAGCAATATGAGCTGCTCCCAGAATTAGATTGCGGATAATTCTGCCGTTGTCGGGTATCTTGTCGGCGATGCCAAAGGCACTATCCAGGTTTAAAGCAGCAGCAATAGAATGGCTCGTCGGGCAAACTCCGCAAATACGTTGAGCTATCCGCTGGGCATCACGGGGATCCCTACCCCTCATGATCAGCTCTAAGCCGCGGAACAGCATCCCCGAACTCTTAGCCTCCTTCACTTTACCACCCTCGACTACTGCCTCTACCTTGAGATGTCCTTCAATACGAGTTACTGGATCGATTATAATCTTGCCCATTAATTCAAACCTCCTCTGGCAAAGCAGCTTCGCTAGTTTTTTCATAAAGCGGGGATATGTCAAAGAACCCGGGCTCGGTGCAGCCAATACAAGTGGCACCACAGCCTACACACCAACTAACCTTATTGTTCCACAACCTCAGAGAGCAATCGGCATGGGTTATAGGTCCCCTACACCCTAATTCATAATTGCAGCCGGGATCGCCGAATTTTTTAGCAAACTTATTCTCATCATAATAGGCTCGCCTTTGACAGTTCTCGTGGATGGTTTGCCCATAGAAAGCCTTAGGACGCCTATGTTCATCCAAATCCTCCGGCCCAGGTAGACCGGAAAGCAGGATACTGGCCAACGTGCCCACAAACCAGTCAGGGTGTGGTGGACAACCGGGTATATTTACCAATGGAGTATTGATGCCTTTGGCTTGAAGGATCTCACCGACGCTGCGGCACTGAGTAGGGTTGGGATAGGCAGCGGGAATTCCCCCAAAAGCAGCACAGCTACCCAAAGCAATGACCACCAGGGCATCCTTGGCCAGTGTTTCAACCCAAGATTTCATGGTCATTGGCTTACCATCCTTCTCACCAACCACCCCATGGATACCACCCTTAGCGGTAGGTATAGCCCCTTCTACAATCAGGATGCAACCTCCCTTTTTCTTCCGTGAGGTATCCACCATAACTTCGATGGCAGGCGCTCCCGCCCCCGCCATCACAGTAGGATGGAACCTTAGATTTATATGACTGCCTGGAAACACTTCATCAACTAGGAGGTTTTTAATAGAGGGATTTATAACGTTGAGAAGAGAGACTGAGCAGCCAGTACATCCGGCGGCTTGTAACCATATCGCCGGGTATTCTTTTGTATCCATAAGCCCTTACCTACCTTTCGACTTAATTTTGCAAATCATCCAAGGTGGAGGATATTTTCTCAATCATAAATGTAAGCCTTCAACTACCTCTTTGACCTTTAATTGAAGGGGGGATTCTCGGGGGAGTTCAGTTACGGGCCTCCCCTTCATTTCCAGATTCGCTATATCGGGGTCTTCTGGAATCAGGGCAATAACCTGAAGGCCAGATTCGTCAATTGCCTTTTTTATCTCCGGAGATAATTCTCCTCGGACACGATTAATTATAAGCCCGACTTTGTCCACGTTTGATCTCAATTCCTCAATGAGCTTCCTTATTCGAGCTGCCACAGTGACACCTCTTATTGTGGGGTCAGATATGACAAGCAACACATCTACATCCCTGGTTGTCTGGCGGCTGATATGTTCCATGCCTGCTTCGCAGTCCATAACGATGTAACTATATTTATAATCCTTTACTAGCTTATCCATGGATGCACGCAGAAACTCATTGGGCGCACAATAACATCCAGGCCCTTCAGGACGCCCCATGGCTAGAAGGTCAAAGCCTTTGGACTCTACTAAGGACTCCATTATCTTGCCAAACAGATATTCTTGCTTGGTAATGGAGGGGCTAAAACGACCCTTGGAGACATCTTCAGTCATCTTTTCTCGTATTCTACCCACAGTTTTACTATCATCCAGAGGCAAACCCAGCGCCTGGTTAAGATTGGTGCTAGGGTCAGCATCCACAGCCAGGACTAACCCTTTTTGAGAAAGAAGCTTTATGAGTAAGGCAGCGACACTAGTCTTGCCTGTACCTCCTTTTCCTGCGATAGCAATCGTTTTGGTCATTTCCTTGCTCTCTTTTCAGACAAATTTGAGGAGGGCAACGAGCTAACAGGCGATAGCTTCACCACTGCATTATACTCGGGAGGGCAGACTTCCAAGCATGTACCACACTTCGAGCACTTTTCCTGGTCTATGATTTTAACTTCTCCTTTGCCTCCTTTAATTGCTTCTGTAGGACAAGTCAACACACAATGCTCACAGGCTCTATCACACTTATCTGGAAGGATATAATAAGCAGTGAGTTCGGGACATACTCTGGCAGGGCAGCGCTTTTCCAGGACGTGAGCTTCGTATTCATCGCGGAAATAGCGCAGGGTTGTGAGGACAGGGTTAGGGGCTGTTTTACCTAAGCCACAAAGCGACCCCATCTTAACATCCTCAGCTAATGCGAGGAGAAGATCGATATCCTCTATTTTGCCTCGGCCAGCTGTGATGTCCTCCAAAATGCTTAGCATTTGCAAAGTCCCTAAGCGACACATAGTGCATTTGCCGCAGGATTCCTTGGTAGAGAAATCAAGAAAAAACCTCGCAGCATCAACCACGCAGTTATCCTCATCCATGACAATCATACCCCCCGAGCCCATCATCGA
>Ga0315550_1001033_pt1 | contig 17196 bp, 16 predicted proteins | sample SalMarSW160190MG_2_FD_203100 | JGI IMG/M metagenome (GOLD analysis project Ga0315550, IMG submission 203100) | Salt marsh sediment microbial communities from the Plum Island Ecosystem LTER, Massachusetts, United States - Salt Marsh Sediment SW1601-90 ... | reverse complement strand
AGGAACCATTCAGCTCGCAAAAAATAATTTGAGCCAAGCCGAAAATTATTTTAAGGACGCCATAAGGCAACAACCAAATGCAATCGCCGGCTATCGGGCGCTGGCTGGCCTTTATATCCGGCAGAAAAAAATTGATGCCGCGTTGAGCATTATTCAAGCAGGACTTCAACAACAACCGAAAAGCTTTGCTCTCCGTCTAACTTTGGCCGGCCTGTTGGAAGCGACAGGCGAGTACGAGCCGGCGATCGCGGAATACGAAGCCATGCTGAAAGACCAGCCAGGCTCGATGATCATCGCAAACAATCTGGCGAGCCTGCTTACCGACCATCGCACCGACAAAGCCAGTCTGGAGCGGGCCAAATCACTCGTTTTGCTGCTCAAGAATTCACAGGTTCCTCAGTTTAAAGATACCATGGGATGGGTCGACTATAAGCGCCGCGATTATACATCTGCCAGCTCGTTGCTCGAGGCCGCAGCGGCGCAACTGCCCAATGTCCCCTTGGTTCATTACCATCTCGGAATGACCTACCTGGCAACCGGCCAGCATGGAAAGGCGGCGGAACAATTCAAGAAGGCACAGAACTTGGCGCCCAACGATACCGAGTTGAAAAAGAAGATTGACGCTGCCCTATCCGAGAAGGAAAAAGGCTGAGCAGGCAAATCGCTCAAAGCAAACCGGGAAACGCCTGTACAGCTCTTTGCCTCAGCCTTGCCCGCTGTGCTTCGGCCTCTCTTTCATCATGCTTGGTCGGGTTACCCAACAGCGTGAAGTCGTAGTTCAGTGTAACAAGTCCGATGCTCGCACTCGCAACACCCCTCGAGTCATCCCGCCGCTCATAGGTATACGAGAGATGCGCGCCCAAGGCGGGTGTCAGCCGGTATCCATAGCCGACTTGCACCGAGAAAAGGTCTGAGGTGAATCCATTGAGATCATTATGAGCGAAATGCGTTGCAAATGACAGATTCGACAGTTCATTAATTTGGTGACTCAAGCCCAGTCCGACCGTCGAAATGGTCTGCAACGCGCCATAGGTCGTTGGCACGAGGGATTGGCCGGCCGTAAACGAAAGCGACGTGGTCTTAAGCAGTCGATAGGTCAATCCGACATAGGCCTGCACGCTGCTATTTGTACCGGAACGGAATGACGTGATGCCGCCGGTTGGCACGTTGACATTTTGACGGGTGTTGGAAAATCCTGCGCCAATGGACCCATTGAAGCTTAGGCGTTCTGAAAGCCGCGTTCGTAGTGCAGTGATGATCTGCCAGAAATACCGTTGGCTATTGGCAGGATCATTGGCGTCATACCAGTCAAAGCTCGCCGTGGTGGTGAGCGCGGTCGTCGGGTTGAAGGTATGGTTCCAGGTTGCCGCTGTCGCGACGTCAGTATAGGACGTCTGCGTAGAATTGGTAAACCTAACCGTGCTCGCGTGAGCTGACAGCCCAATCGAATCCGTGCGATTGACGTCGTGTGTTACGCCGCCGCCGACGCGATAGCTGTCGAGGAATCCGCGAGCGGTCACGATTCCGCTTTCGGTCAATTGCGTTGTGGCGACTTCCGCACGATGCCATGACGCCGCAAAATTATACCTGTTGAGTTCGCTTGTATGGTCGACCTGGAACCTTGCCCCGGCGGGAAATCCACTCTTGGGCGATGTAGCTGCTGCGCCTGATCCGAAGTAATCGTAATAGCTAAAATTAGTGTCCAACAGTAGCCGCGTGTCTGGCGTTCTAGCACGAAAATTTAGATTTCCTGCAGTCACCGATTTAAACGTAGAACCAATCGGTGAATTCGATAGGAAATAGTTGTCGCTCCCGGTGACGGATTCGCCGATCCTGCCGCTGACCGAATAGTCAGCAGCGAAAGCACCAGGCGCAAGAACACCCAGCGAAAGACAAGCGAGTAAGACCGACCTTTTCACGACACAACGATCCTATTCAGAACAGTTACTGTCTACGCAAACGGTTCATTCGAACAGACCTCTTTGCGGGACGATAATTACGTCGCCCGATCGAAGATTGATATTGTCGGCCGTATTGGTCCCTTCGACGTAAGCGTTGTAGTTAAACAGGAAAGTCGAATCTGTCCCGTTGACCTGCCGATGAATTTGAATTCGCTTGCTTGCCGCGAAAGGTCCAAGACCACCAGCAAGCGCGAGCGCTTGAACGACATTGGTGTCGGCACGAATAATATACGGCCCCGGTTTTAGGATCTCGCCGGTAATGTAAACTCTTGGCTTTGTTTCGACCTGCTCTTCCCGATTTACCGCCGCCAGCGAAACCGTGATGTCCAAATGGCTGGTATAATTTTTCTGAAGCCGCCGCCGCAGCACATTCTCGAGAGCTTGCGGCGTCAATCCACCGGCCTGAATATGTCCCGCCAATGGGAATGAAATCATTCCGTCCGGGCCGATAACCACCTGGCGGTTGAGCTTTGGGTCCTGCCAAACTGAAATTTGAATGGTATCACCGGGGTGCAAAGGCTCAACTTGTGCCATCGCACTCGTCAAGAACCCGCAAAAAAACAACAACGCCAACAATACGCGCATCGAAACCCCTCCCACGCAACCGATCCTATTGTTCCCCACCTATTATTTCAACAATATCCGCGTAAATTATATCAACAAATTCAAGGTGATCTTACCATTTCGTTATTCAGCGGAAAAATTCCGAAATTCCGTTTGTCCTCGATAACCTCGCCGACCAGTTTGCTGGTGATGAGATTGGCTCCGGTTGAGAAACCGTAAATTAGGGCCATATCGCATAGAATATTAATCACGCGCGGGATGCCGAGACTGACCTCGGCGATCTTGATGCAGGCCTCATCTGAAAAAAGATGATCGCAAGCTCCGGCAGCGCTGAGACGGAAGTCAATGTATTCTGCTACTTCGTTTTGAGCTAACGGTTTGAGATGAAAGTCCGATGATACCCGCTGAGCAAACTGGAGCAATTGCGGCCTGCAAAGCATATCCTTCAGCTGGGGCTGCCCAACGAGGACCAATTGCAGATACTGATATTTGTCGACGTTGATATTGGAAAGCATCCTAAGCGCTTCGATGGCTTGCTCCCCCAGATTCTGGGCTTCGTCGACGATCAATATGGTGCGGTGACCCGTGGGGCGTTGGGCGTGTAGAAAGTCCTGAAAGCTCTTGAGCAATGCGGGAGTCGTTCCCTCAGACGGTAGATCCAATGCGATCATGATCCATCGCAGCAGCTCCTCCCTTTCCTGCGGCGTGTTCGAGATCAGGCCGACATTTGTTGTCCTCGGGTCGAGTTTTCTCAGGAGATGTCGAACAAGAGTAGTTTTGCCTGAACCAATTTCGCCGGTAATCACGGTGAATTGAGCGTTGTTCATTACGCCAAACTCGAGCATCGAAAACGCCATGCGGTGTGTCCGGCCCCAATAAATCAGGTCCGGATCCGGCAAGATCGAGAATGGCTTTTCCCGGAGCCCGTAATAGGCCTCGTACATCAGTGATCCTTGATCGGTATTGTATGACTACGCGGTAATCGCAATGCAGCGATAAATTGGGCGCTCTTGGGCTCTTTTTGACTTAGTGGCTTGGTCGCGTGTTGCTGCGAACGAAGGCAATCGTTCACGAATGTAACCACAGCATTCACGCCGCCGATTTCGGCTGACCTGGTGCCGACCGGCAACGCTTGCCACCGGCCAGTGGTCGCGGCGACGTTTAAACTTCGAGCGACGCCATCAAGGTTATGATCGCGCATGTCACTCCGCTCAGCGGAACTTGTCCATGAAAAGTGCCTGAAATACTGGGTTTTCGCCAACGCAATTCCCAGTTTTGGTTACCCATGCGCGTTGGCTCAAGGAGCTGACTACAGTATTTACGCGGCTAGTTTTTATCCCTTGGTTTCGACGATCGCCCACGCAAGAAGGTTCATCTGGTCTGCCCTACCTATTCGTTTTCGCCCATCGTCCTTCTTTTTCAAAAGCTTATCATAGTCAAAGTGATTAATTTGGGCGCTTCGGAAGATGCGGGCCAATTGTGGCTGATACGCAACTGCCTATTTGTCGGTCAATAACCCTATCGATTTCAGGGGGTTGTAGATAGCCATGGCTGTTCCGCGAGCACGTGGCAATGCGATCGATTGCGGATTTTATTCCAGAGGTCCCCTACCGTCGGAACCCGAGGCCCCATTCTAATTAACTTCAATCGGTTTCCATGCAAAACTAGCCCTTACTTGCGCCCCGTCTTTTTGTAATAATAATCCGTTAAGGATGGTAGGTTGGCAGGTTCCGGGCGGCACGTGCCGGTTCATCGCGGGATGACCGCTGGTACGAGTAGACCGCGAGGGGTTTTCTGCATCTCGCCGCCGCTTTACCGTAATGTTGGGTACCGATGCTCGAAAGACAGTCGTTTCAAGAGTACCGTCCGGATAACGATAGCGGCCAGTTTCTGACGCCTTCGTATTTCTACGGGGTTGCAAAGCGACGGGCATTCTATTTTGCGATCCCTTTCCTGCTCGTACTCGCAATTGGATCTTTGCTGACCGCCGCGTGGCCGGCGAAATATCTCGCGCACGGCACGATACTTGTCGAGTCTCAGGAAATTCCCAAGGATCTTGTTCGGCCCACCGTCGCTGCTCTCGCGAATGACCGTATTCGGGTCATCGAGCAGCGCATCATGACCAGGGATAACCTGCTAGCGCTTGCAAGAAAATTCCAGCTGGCCCCCGGTTGGCAAGAGCGTTTATCGGGAACTGAAATCGTCGACTTCGCCCGCAAGAGAACCGTAATAAAGCCGTCGGAACTCAAGCTACAAGGTCAGCGCAAGGACGCCATAGCCTTTACAGTCGGCTTTGAATACGAGCAGCCTATTGTCGCAACGAAGGTGGCAAATGAATTGGTCACCATGATCCTTAGAGAAGATGTTCGTTCACGAACCGCATTTGCGAGCGAAACAACGAGGTTTCTTGCCAGAGAAGTCAAGAGACTAGAGACCAAACTTGCCGAAAACGACGCGCAAATTGCCAAGCTCATGCAAGCGCGCATGGACACGCTCACCGACACATCATTGTTGGACGATGGAAAAGGACTCGCCGCGCTCAGGGCGCAACTTCTTCTGCTGAGTGCGACGTATTCAAACTCACATCCTGATATTGTGGCGCTGAAGCGGAAGATCAGGGCACTGGAGAAATCTGCTGACACGAAGAATGCAATGACGGATGCGCCCGAACCGCAAACTGCTATTGGCTCGACAGCTACTGCTTCGACAACCGCAAGACCACTGGGACTCGATGCGCTTCAAACACAAAGGCTAAGTTTAAAAGATGAATTGAACCGCGCTACCCAGAAACTTTCGGCCGCCCGTCTTGGCGAGAGTCTCGAAAGAGGTCAAATTTCGGAGCGATTGGAAATTATCGAACAACCGACAGTGCCGCAAAAGCCGGTCAGTCCGAACCGGCCAAAGATTTTCGTGTTCGTGGTTGCTCTCGCCCTGATGGCTGGCGGCGGCTTGGCATTTGGCGCAGAAATGTTTGATCAGTCCGTCTATCGCAGCGCTGACCTCTTTTCACTCACCGACAGTCATTTGGTCGTATCAATCCCGTACATTTTCACGCAGGCAGAAGTGCGACGCAGGAAAATCAAGATCATAACATCAGTCGCCGTACTGACCGTTGTTATCCTTGCTGGGCTAATAGCAATCTTTTTCCTGTTACCGCCTCCCGACATTATATTCCAAAAAGTCATGGCCAAGCTGTTTGGGTAAACTACCAACATAAAAGAGCCGCTAGCGAGATAGCTGCATGGAACCACTGGAACACATAAGACAAGCCGTTGAACGCGCCAAGGGACAGCCCGGCTCGGATGGACAGCCGCAGCCGCAATTAGGACCTGCTCAGCAGCAGGTGCAATTTCGAGCACACGCGGACAACTCCGGCGTGTCGCTGCAAAGTGATGTCATACTTGATGCCGTGCACCTGGAATCCAATAGGATCATATCGCACGATGTCATGGACCAGCGTTCAAAATCCTTCGATATGTTGAGAACGCAAGTTTTCCAAACGATGGATGCAAATTCATGGCAGCTTCTCGGTGTCACTTCTCCGACGCCAGGTTGCGGAAAATCTGTGATTGCGGCCAATCTGGCGCTTAGTATCGCGCGCCAACCGGAAAAGTCGGTCTTATTGGTGGATTTGGATCTTCAGCAGCCGCAGGTCGCCAATCATCTAGGTTTTAAGTGCGATCAAGGTTTGATTAGCGTACTTGAAGGAAAATCGACTTTAGCGCGCGGTATTGTTCCAGCTCGTATTGGAAATTCGAGACTTCTAGTACTGCCATGCGAAAAGTCGGTGATAAATTCATCCGAATGGATGGGGTCACGCGCGATGGGCGTTCTGTTGAATGATATTAAGCGCTATTTCAAAGCTTGGACAGTAATTCTTGACTTGCCACCAATCTTGGTAAGTGATGACGTGATATCAGTCCTTCCGCAAATCGATTGCGTTCTTTTTGTCGCGGCCGCTGGCTTCTCGACTGCACCGCAAATCAAAGAGTGCAACAAGCATCTTGAATCAACGCCGGTCGTGCGTCTGGTCCTCAACAAGGCAACTGATACTACCGCTGGATATTACCCCTATTCTTATTCGCGATATGGCGTTTCGCCAGCACCGCAAGCGAAGAGAAAAAACAAGCGCGCCCCGCAGTCGATTGCCCCTCAACAAAAGGTTGCATCGTCGTTTAAGCGGTTCGTGGACCGGCTTGCGCGCTTCTGAACCACGGCCTTCCTCAAAGCGCCGCCTAGTGCGGGCTTTATGCAAATTTTTATCCTAAGGTGTCCATCGTCAGACAAATTGAGACGGATGGCGGCGTGATTCACGGGGGGCCGGCTCATGTGATTTTAGTTTATGCGACTTTCTTTTGATGCTGCAAGCAACGATTTTGGATTGTGTTGCGTTTGATCTTTTCTCTATTCCAGCAGGATTGATTCCCCGCGATCGAAGTACACGTCTACTGGCGTTAGATTGCTCGAGCCCTCGTGGTAGCGGCAGTGGTTATAGTGATCGATGAAGCTGCCGATGCTGGCCTCAAGATCGCCCGGCAGTTAGTAATTCTCCAGCAGGATGCGGTTCTTCAGGGTCTGATGCCGGCGTTCGATCTTGCCCTGTGTCTGCGGATGGTAGAGCGCGCCGCGAACGTCCCCCATGTTCTGGGTATCCAGCCAATCCGCCAGCTCAGCTGAGACGTAACTGGAGCCATTATCGCTGAGCAGACGCGGCTTATGGACGCATCGTTTCTTGTCTCTCTGCGAGGCTAGGAATCCGATGCCGGTTCAAAGATCCCTACTGGTTATCGGCGGCACATCCGACATCGGGCGGGCGACTGCGCTTTGCTACGCGCAAGCGGGCTGGCGCATTTTCTTCGCCGCACGCGATCCGGATGCGGCGCGGCGAAGGCTGGCTTCTCGCAATTTCTCTCCGATCTGCGCAATCGCATGGCGGCGCTTGCGGGCAATGTGCACGTAGTGACGGTGAAGCCAGGTTTTGTACGCACACGCGTGACGGCTGGAATGAAGCTACCGAGCATGCTGACCGCCGAGCCCGAAAAAGGTCGGCCGTGCGATCTATCGCGCGGCCGAGAACAAGCGGCGCGATGTTATCTACGTGGGTTCGCTCCGGCGGCTAGTCATGATGATGATCCGCGCAATCCCGGAGCGAATCTTCAAGCGCCTGCATCTCTGATCGGTCGCACGTGGTTGGCACCTGTGTTAATAATAGGAGGATCACGTTTTCGACAGGAGCAGCCATAATAAACGCGCTAGTCTGCTAGCCTGACCTTCCCACGCTTTTCGCATCCCGTATTGTTTTGACGAGACCAAAGCGTTAAATTACTGCGCGGATTCGAGTAGGCTGAGCCGATCCGCACTTATGTGAGGATATCGGTGCTGGACATGTCAACTAATTCGAAATGGTTAATCGTAGCCGCAATCTTTGCGCTCTGCGTGGCTCCAACCTACATTAGTTATCAGCCCTATCTGTTCCGTTGGGACGATGCCGAGTATCTTCAACAGTCCGTTGCGGTCAGCCGAGCCTTTTGGTCCGGAAATATCCACGGACTCGGAGCGATGGTTACCATTCGACCTCCGGTGATGACATGGCTTGGCTTGCCCTGGGGATCGATAACATCTTGGGATACCGTTGGTAGGTGCTTTATCACCCTAGGTGCCATGATATCGCTCTTGGCAGCCTTATGTCTGTATCTTCTCCTTCGTATAGGTGTGAGGCCGCTTGTCCTCGTCGGAGCCAGTCTATGCACGGTCGCCTCACTCGGGCCTTACCCGCCTTCTCCTATACATTGGAACGCAACTGGATTCCTGGCGGACAGCCTCTTCGCGTGGACCTCAATGGCGGCAGTTCTCCTCATCCCGTATGAAGCGAGAACTCCCCGACTCACGAGCAGAGGTGCTGTCGCGCGGGGGATTCTCTGGGGCTTGATACTGTCGTTAGGAGCGATGACGAAACTAAATTTTTTTTACTTTATATTGTTCATCGTACCAACTCTATATCTCATAAGACTCCGTATCGACGGAGTGCGGCATGCTTGTGTAGCTATGATCGCATTTGTTTGCACATCAGCTCCGTTTGCATTCTATCTGGCCCGATGGGGATGGCCAGCCTTTGAGAATGCTTTCAATTATTCGTTCGGAAGGAGAGCCGATTTTTACTATGTTCCTATGTTGCAATTCCTCGGCAGTGTTATTGGAGAATCGCCAGGCCTAGTATTCTCCTTTTTATTGACAGTTGGCGGGCTCATATATCTCGTGATCAAGAGGCGCTCAATCCCCAGGGGCCCGGATCTTTTCGCACTTCTGATCATGTTCGGTTTTGGGCTAATTGTGCTCGCGTCTCATAGCAGACAAATTCGGTATGCTTTTCCAGCGATCTTGGCGCTGCCGTTCTTGATCGGGATACTTCTGTCCGAAAACGAGCACTCTGCACCGGCGCGACCTGCAGCTCTCGTCGCTGGTCTCGCGTTCTTTGGTCTCCTGGCGGCCAGTATACCTACGGGGCATCGGGCCGATCGGCAAAGTATAGTACGAGCCGACGCCATCGTGGCCGAGGCTGCTCGATGCAACGCAAAACGTATCGTGCTTGCCACCGATAGCCCAACATTGAATCCGCCGTTGATATTCTTGGCCATGGAGTTTTCACCGTCGGTCGCCCCGGTTGAACTTACAGCAGCGCTGGGTTGGCGAACAGTTAATGGTGTGCCGATTGAACAAGACTTTCATGCGATCGACGAAGCTGATGAGGTGGTCTTTCAGGACAAGGAAAAATTGGCTCCACCATTCACGAATCAGCGCGTTTCGGAATACAAACGGCATATTCGGCAAGCCGGCTATCCTTCCGTCAGGATCATGGACGATATGACAGTTTATCAGATACATTGTTCACCCTGAGGGACGGTCCGTCGTCAGACAAATTGAGACGGATGGCGGCGTGATTTACAGGAGGGCCGGCTCATCTGATTTTAGTTTGGGCGGCTTTCTTTTGATGCTGCAAGCGTCGATTTTGGATTGTGTTTCATTTGATACTTTCTCTTTCCAGCAGGATTGATTTCCCGCGACCAAAGTACACGTCTGCCGGCGTTAGATTGCTCAAGCTCTCGTGGTAGCGGCAGTGGTTAACCGTCAGCACACAACCAGGAGCGTTGGCCTGAGCTGCCCGGCCAATATGCCACCAAAATGAGGCTGCCGAGCGATACTGCTGGCTCCTCGACTTAAAAGGAATTGTTACCTATATGCCTACTGTTGCGGTGTTGCCACACGGACGAATAAAGGTTAATATAACCTAAAGTATTTTGAGCATTTTCTCGGAGTATAATTTACGATCGTAACTGAACGCTGCTTCAAAAACTAAGCGCGCGTCAACCGTAAAGAACGAAGTAAGAGGTGGCGCAGTTGGCGTTATTGTGATGTCGACAGATTATCTTAAAACTGATTTTCGCGTACCTGAGAATTCCGCCCACGGTCAGCTGCAGGGCTCACTGCAGCTGCCAGCCTACCGGACAATTTCGTATCGAACGGTCGTGCCGCTTGCAATAACCTGCGATGCCCTGCTCATCTTTTCAACGGGTATGCTCAGCAGTGTTCTCTATAATCTCGTTGTTAATGACTATATAGGCCACGTAGGAAAGTCTTTCGGTTTTGCAGCCGTAATTGCTGTTCTGTTCATCGCATTGGTAAAAAGCCAGAACAGCTATAAGCTATCTGAGTTGTTGAATTTTAAATCCCAAATTCGCACGGTTACGATAACGTGGTCATTAGTCTTTCTTTTTCTCACCGCTAGCGCTTTCGTAATGAAAATGGGAGAAAGCTTTTCACGCGGCACAGTCCTGTGTTTTGCTGCTTCCGGCCTTGTGGCCTTGATCGCCGCCCGAGTTGGTTGGCGGATTTTTCTTGCTGATGGCCTAGCGGTAAGCAGATTTTCCAACCGCAAAGTCGGGCTGATCGCAGAACGGGCTATCGTCGATGAACCGGGGCTTCTCGAAACGCTGGCGCGGCATGGCATCCAGCCAATTCAGAAATTCGTCCTTCCCGCCGATCGTAACAACACGAAGTACCAGCAGAAAGTCGTCGCGCAAGCCATAGCATCTCTTCGCGGCTCGGACGTGGAAGAAGTTGTCGTCGCCGCCGATCTCGAGCACTGGCCGGAACTGAGCGGTTTGTTGTCGGAGCTGCGGGTGCTTCCATTACCGGTCAATCTCGTTCCAGCGGGACAAATGTCGGAGCTGTTCAAGCTGCCGGCTCATACCATTGGCGAAACTGTAACGATTGAATTGCAGCGCGGGCCACGATCCTTATTCGAGCGGACAGTTAAGCGCGTATCCGATTTTGTAATTGCGAGCATAGCGCTGGTAGCGCTGATGCCGCTGTTTACGATGACAGCCATCGCAATCAAGCTCGATTCGCCGGGACCGGTTATTTTCCGGCAGCGGCGCCGGGGATTTAATGGCAGGCCGTTCCAAATCTTAAAATTTAGAACGATGTCAGTCATGGAGGATGGCGAAAATATAGTCCAAGCCGCGCCCAACGATGCTCGCATAACCCTCATTGGAAGTTGGCTGCGACGCACCAGTATCGACGAGCTGCCTCAGCTGATAAATGTTCTGCAGGGGAACATGTCAGCTGTTGGACCGCGCCCCCATGCAATGGCGCACGACAATGAGTTTGACAAAATAGTTGGTAACTATGCCTATCGACATCACGTCAAGCCAGGCCTGACTGGATGGGCGCAGGTTCATGGATATCGAGGGCAGACACCCACGGTTTGGGATGTCGAACAGCGAGTTAAATTGGATCTTTGGTATATCGATAATTGGACTCTGGCGCTCGATTTAAAAATCCTGTTTATGACAACGACTGAACTCTTATTCGGCGAGAATGCTTACTAGCCAGTGAGCTCATCGGCATTTGGCTGCTCCATGCCGGACAAAGGCAAAGTCGTGAATTTCAGGATCTAAACAGCCTCGCATTTCGGAATGGATGCGGGTGGTCGTTACTAACTGAAAGACTTTGGTGTAGTTGGCAGACAGCGTATCACCCCGCTGTCGGTTGGGGCTGGGAATTCGTAAATACGCTTCTCGTAGTCATTGAATGTATTGCGAAAAAGAGAAACACTATCGATGGTTGGGGACGCTAGCGCATGCACATTTATTGGTGGAATAGTGCGCTCTACAAAGAGATTTTGCTGAAGTTAGCGTTAATGCAGCCTCTTTGAAAAACCGAAGACCTCTTGTGACAAAATGGCGTGGACTCTTTTTCCCGTGCACCGCAAAGACCATATGCCATTTCTCATGAATAGCATCTCAAGAATGCACATGGATTTGCCGCGGATTATCGTTCCCAAGCGGCACCTCGACGACCGCGGCTGGTTCAGCGAAAGCTTCCATAAATCTCGATTGCATAATATTGGAATTACTTGCGACTTCGTCCAGGATAACCAATCGAGTTCCACGCGAGCCGGCACTCTGCGCGGTTTACATTTTCAGCTACCTCCGGCAGCCCAGGCCAAATTGTTGACTGTTGTTCGAGGAAAAATCTTGGATGTGGTTGTTGATATCCGTCGCGGCTCGCCGACATACGGCAAGTATGTTTCCGCTGAGCTGTCAAGTGAATCCAGTCGGCAGCTTTACGTCCCGGTCGGCTTCGCGCATGGCTTCCTCACCTTGGAGAATGACGTCTTGGTGATATACAAAGTTTCCAACCATTATGCGCCTGCTCACGATATGGGGATTCGCTGGAACGATCCCGACGTTGCATATCCATGGCCAGTCAAGGACGCCGACGTCATCGTTTCGGAGAAGGATCGCCGACTTCCATTCCTTAAAGAATTCTCCAGTCCGTTTCCGTATGACGGCCATCCGCTCGCGCCGTTGACAGTCGCAAACATCGGATGAAGCGAAGGGCCTGCACATGAGAATTGTTGTTACAGGCGGGGCGGGCTTCATTGGATCGGCTTTCGTCCGGCATCTCATCACTCGCACTGATCACGAAGTGCTAGTTGTCGACAAGCTGACCTATGCCGGGACCCTTACCTCGCTTGTCTCCGTTCAAAATCACGCGCGGTATCACTTCAGTCAAATCGATATTTGCGATCGGCCGGCCATCGCCCATATTTTTGCGAGTTTTGATCCGGATGCCATCATACATCTAGCAGCAGAAAGCCACGTTGACCGATCAATTGACTGGCCAAACGATTTCATCAATACCAATGTCGTCGGCAGCTATGTCTTGCTCGATATGGCGCTCGCACATTGGCGCAAGCTCGGTAGTGAGCGCGCGCGTCGGTTTCGCTTCCACCATGTATCGACCGACGAAGTGTATGGCGCACTACCGGACAAGGGCTATTTCACAGAAAACACTCGATATGATCCGCGCTCACCTTATGCGGCTACCAAGGCAGCATCAGATCACCTCGTCAAGGCATGGCACCACACGTATGGTCTGCCCATTGTGCTTACCAACTGTTCGAACAATTATGGACCGCATCAATTTCCTGAAAAGCTCATTCCGTTAATGGTAATCAAAGCGCTCGCCGGCGAACCGATGCCAGTCTACGGGCAGGGCCTTAATGTCCGCGATTGGCTGTTCGTCGCCGATCATGCGGATGCGCTGACGCTGGTGCTCGAACAAGGACGGGTGGGAGAAACTTACAACATCGGCGGAAATTCCGAGCACCGCAACATCGATATTGTTTACGCAATCTGCGATGTGATGGATCGCCTCACGCCAAGGCCTGGCCGCGCATTGCATCGTGAACTGATCACGTTTGTTCCCGATCGGCCGGGGCACGATTATCGCTACGCAATTGACTTTACCAAGTTACGTACCGAACTCGGATGGCAGCCAATGCACACCTTCGAGACGGGCCTGCTTTTAACTGTGAAATGGTACATCGAGAATCGCACTTGGTGGGAACCGCTACTGTTGGCGTACGATGCCAGCAGGCGCCGCGGCTTGGCAAAAAAGAGCGCCTGACGCATGCGCTTTCTCCTGCTTGGAGGGACGGGCCAAGTCGGCACAGAAATTCGTGCAATGGCGGCGCCTCTCAATAAAATAGAGATTTTCGCGCCGCGTCGTGACGAACTCGATATTCAAGACGCGTTAGCAATCGCAAAGATTGTTTCGACGGAGCCGTGGCATGGCGTCATCAATGCCGCCGCCTATACTGACGTCGATCGAGCTGAAAGCGAAGAGACAGCCGCCTTTGCCATCAATGCCCAGGCGCCCTCCTCGCTTGCGGCCGAGACCGGGCGCCATGGGATTCCGCTCATTCATATTTCGACTGACTATGTGTTCGACGGGAAAAAGGGTGCGCCCTATATCGAGCAGGACGAGGTGGCGCCGCTCAATACCTATGGTCGCAGCAAGCTCGCCGGCGAGCATGGCATCCGTGCCGCCAATGCCCGGCATATCATCCTGCGCACATCGTGGGTCTACAGCCCGTACCGCAGGAATTTCGTCAAGACAATTCTGCGCCTTGCTGCAGAGCGCGACCGCCTGACGATTGTCGCCGATCAGCGCGCTTGTCCAACCGCGGCGATAGATATCGCCAGGGCATGCCTCGATATCGCAGTGCGCTGCGCGTCGGAACGTGAGGGAACTCCCTACGGCGTCTACCATTTTGCCGGCGTAGGGAAAGCGAGTTGGTTTGAATTTGCGACCGCGATTATTGGCATGGCAGCTCCTCGGCTTGTAAAGTCGCCACAAATCGTACCGATCCTGACCAATGATTATCCAACGCCTGCCATCCGTCCCCTCGATACAAGACTGAACTGCCTTGCGATTACTCGCAAGTTTGACGTTAAAATGCGACCGTGGCGTGATGCTCTCGCAGACACGATTGATCGTTTGGCGTCCAGCAAGGACATTTCATGAAGGGTATTATTCTCGCCGGCGGCTCAGGAACGCGCTTGTACCCGGCGACGCTCGCCGTCAACAAGCAGCTTTTGCCTATCTATGATAAGCCCATGGTCTACTATCCCTTGTCGGTTCTGATGCTTGCAGGAATTCGTGAGATCCTGCTGATCTCGACGCGCGAGCACCTACCATTTTATGAGCGGCTACTCGGCGACGGCTCATCCTGGGGTATCAAACTTAACTACATCATACAGGAAAAGCCTATCGGACTCGCTCACGCCTTTATCCTGGGTCGCGAATTCGTCGGCGATGATCGCGTTGCACTCATCCTCGGAGACAACTTGTTTTATGGCCACAACTTCACTGTCGAACTCGACAACGCTGTGGCACGTGAGGACGGTGCTAGCATATTCACCTTTTACGCCAGCGAACCGAACCAATATGGTGTCGTGAAGTTCGACGACTCGGAAAGACCCACTGACATCGTTGAGAAGCCGAAGCAATTCATCTCTAACTGGGTGGTCACCGGTCTCTACTTCTATGACAATGCCGTGCTTGATATAGCCGCCGGATTGCGCCCGTCGGCCCGCGGCGAACTGGAGATCACTGACGTTAACCGCCGCTACTTGGAGCTCGGCAAACTGCACGTGACCAAACTCGGCCGCGGCTATGCCTGGCTCGATGCCGGCACGCACGAAGCGCTCCTCGAAGCAGGACAATTCGTCCGTTCAATTCAGCATCGGCAAGGGCTGCTAGTCGGCTGTCCAGAAGAGATTGCATATACGAAAGGATTCATAGACGCACAACACCTGCATCGCTTGGCCGCTCAATATGGCAACAGCGCATATGGACGGTACCTATCTTTGCTTTTGGATGAACGTAAAGCTTAGCAAATGCGCGTAGAAAGCGCGGCATATTATGGCCGGATTGGTTAGTTGTCTGAGCCGCGCAATGGGACTTCATAAATATGAACCCCATAACCATCGAATGAGTCTTGAAAGGTGGACCGCGTAATCGCAAGCGTGCGATCTTCATCGATTACCAGAGCTTTAGTGGCGTCGAGTCCCTTAAGCGTGAACCAAGGTTGCGAGACCTTGTTTGTCATCGAGACCGCAAAGACATAAATTTTGTTGTTATATCGCTTCACCAGCGTATCGATTGGTACGGTCGATTGCACGGTTACTACGCCGCTCAGATCGGAAATATTCAAAATTGGCGCCATCGATTCGATCAGCTTATTTTCTTTAGCAACCTCTTTCACAATATCGACATGACGAAAAATGCCATCCTCGCGGAAGGTCGGCAAGAATTCGTGGACAAAATACACAATGCCCCGTGCGCCATGAATAATTGCCATCCAGACTTCAGCGCGAAGTTGTGCTGGTGTAACGGCATGCCCAGGGTCGAGTGCGGTAGTTTCGATGACAGCCCACACCTTTTGATCGCTCGCCGCTAGGCTTTTTAGACGGGCTACGCCGCGTGCGACATATTCGAGTTTTCCCTTGACCTGCGGCGTCTTGGAACCCACCGGATAGATGTCAAAAGAAAGTATGTCGACGTCACGGGCGGCGATTGTATAATAACTGCGGTCATTGGTGCATGGACCACGGCCTTTCCAATATTCATTTGCGACACCTTGACCGAAATTGAGCATCACGGGCCGAGTGGGGTCACGGGCCTTCATCTCATGGGTTCTGCGGACAACTTCGGTCGCCGGAATACAAGTCCCGTAGAGACCAAGACCGATTGGTTGGGCGTTATCAGGCTCATCCTGCTGCAACCACGCCTTGATGATGGCGCGATTTGGTGAATGTAAGGCGACGTCATTTTGCGAGGCGATGACAAACATCCCGTACTTCGCGAGATCAGCGAGTTGTCTTTCAGTCGGCCCCTGCCAGAGGCCTACATAGGTATTGACACCGATCGCCTTATACGCAGGGGCGCGTGCAGGGGACTGAAGCCAAACTCCAATCGGGAAGAAATCGGCGTCGCCAGGAATTCCATTTGGATAATTTTGGCCGGCAACGGCGCCAGTGCCGGCAATTAGCGCGACTACGCAAATCCAGTAGCGCAAATTAATGCTACTAAATAATTGTGACTTCCTAAATATGCGCCACATAGTCACTTTACCACGTGCGATTTCCAATGAAATGTAGCAATCGCAACACAGGCCAGCCCCGATTATTGCTAATTCTATGCTTCAGAAAAAGAATACGTTGTATTACATTGAACCGTCCACTGCATTTCCGGTAAGATCCTTAACGCCATATCAGGCCGCTGTCTTGTTCGCTGCGGCGGCTAAAAAAGCTTCGTGTTTTGAAACCGGACGAAGCCATCGGACATCAAAGTATCTGTCGCGCCGTCGGGTGTAGCCCCTATATTAAGAGATACATACGTGCCATCTGAAACGAAGCGCGTGAGGTGCGTGCTTGGTATGGTTTGCTGCTTTTCGAGTCTTGTTTCACTGGATGCGCGGTCGACGGTATTGAAGAATTCACACCAGCGATCCAGCAAAAGTGGTGAGACAATAAGCACAACTACAAACCAATTGATTGCATCTCGAACGCGCCTATTGGCGACTACGCCGACAATGAATGCATACGCTGCTCAAAGAAAGGTAGGCAAGAACAAGAGTTTCCCCCAGGGGTGCGCACTCATAAATTGAAAGTGGCGAGCAGCAGTTGATTAATGTCCGCTTTGCCCCGGCCAGCTCAACCGGTCGATGCAACACAAGCGTTAAATCTCTCTGCTGGGGTTTCAAATTGCAAGGTCTCGCGGGGCCGTTCATTGAGCTGACGTGCCACTTTGTTCAGAT
>Ga0315550_1001032_pt1 | contig 17202 bp, 14 predicted proteins | sample SalMarSW160190MG_2_FD_203100 | JGI IMG/M metagenome (GOLD analysis project Ga0315550, IMG submission 203100) | Salt marsh sediment microbial communities from the Plum Island Ecosystem LTER, Massachusetts, United States - Salt Marsh Sediment SW1601-90 ... | reverse complement strand
GCCTGTTGCCTCGCCCAACCGTGCCGCCAGCCATCGGCCACGGGGCGACGGCGCGTCTACCCACTCACTGTAACGCGCCGGATCCACATGCGGACCTGGAAACGTCACGACCGTGCCGCCGCGTTCGACCAAGGCGCCCAGGGCGTCGGCCACCGGTGGCTCGATTGACGGTACGTCACAGAGTACCACGGCGTTGCTCGACAGCACGTCTGTCGAGGACACATCCCTTGCAGTGCCAACGCGGATGTCCATCGCGATGTTGGCACTGCGCAGCGCCGCCTCGACGTAGGAGCCTGCGTGCTCGCCACTGATCGAGTCGTCGCCGACCACGATCAGCACACTCGGCGGTTCGGAGATGTGCAGGGCTACGTGGCGTTGATTGTCCTCGGCCAGATCATCGCTTGCAGCTTGCGCATCAACGGTGATAGCGTGCCAGCCCGAACGATCGAACGTATGTGGCAGCGTCACCACCTGGGTGTCGCCTTCGGATCCGCTGGCGGTGAGAAGCAGCCTTTCCGTCACGGCCTCGACCGGCCGATCGTCGACCCGAAGTCGAACCCTCACATCCTGAGGCGTGGTCGACGCATTGACGACAGTAGCCACCATCTGCAATGGCAGGCCGATGACGTAGCCGTCTCCTTCGACCCGCAGATCCGTCAGCCCTACGCTAACCGGCTCGCCGGCCGAGCAATCGACCAGCACGAGCGCGGGTGCATCCGGGCCGCTGAGGGCGTCGGCGACCTGCTGCGGATCGAGGCTGGCCTGCTGCATGTCGGTCAGCACGCAGACCAGGGCACGGGCGGCCTGGTGTTGATCCAGAATCTCACGTGCGTAGCGGACCTGATCGGCGATCGTCGCACGGCCGATGCCCGGCTCGACGGCGTCGAGCAATTGCTCCAAACGACCACGGTCGGTCAGCAACTGGTGCGACTGAGGGGCGGGCGGGCGATTTGTCACGACCACCCCGCACTGTCGCAGCGTATCCCAGCGGCGGACGAGTTGCTTGGCGGCGGCGAGCGCCCGGTCCAAGCGCGAGCGATCTACGTGGCGGGTGGCCATCGAAAGCGAATTGTCCAGCACGATCACGCATGACTCGGGCCCGGCGGCACCCCATCCGCCGCCGCATGCCGGCTGCGCCAGAGATATCGCCAATATGGCCAAAAGACCCGCGCGGACCAGCATCAAAAGCCAGTGCTGCACCCGCCGCCGTCGTACCGTGCGTTCAGCCGACACCCGAAGGAAACGCAAGCTGCTGAAAGGCACCTCGGGTGCGCGGGCCGTCTGCAGCAGATGCAGCACGATCGGTATCGTCGCGACGAGCGCCCCGAGCGCCAGTAGCCATCCCCACCCGGCCAGTGCAAAGTGGATCTGGGCCGTCAACGCAGCACCTTCCGTCTGCTGGCCAGATAGCTGCGCAGCGTCTGATGGTACGACGTGGTTGTGTTAGTCGGCAGATAGTCGATCGCACTGTCGTTGCACTCGCGCCGGATGAACGTCAGAAACTGCTCGACCTCGCGACGATACCGATCGCGAATCAGCTTGGGGTCGATCTGAAGGCGTTCGCCCGTCTCCTTGTCGACGAAAGTCGCCAGCCGTGAGAACGGCAGGTTTAGCTCGGCATCGTCGAGGATGTGGAAGACGACGACCTGGTGCTTGCGGTGGCGGAAGTGTCGCAGACCGCGCATGACGGCGGCCGGGTCGTCGTAGAGGTCGCTCATGACGATTACGAGGCCGCGCTTGCCGATCCGTTCAGCCAAGTCGTGAAACGTGTGGCTGACCGATGTGGTGCGGCCGGGGCGAATGTGCTCGAGGAGGCTGAAGAACCGATCGAGATGCGACGGCGACCCCCCGGGCGCCAGATAGGAACGTATTTGCTGATCGAAGCAGACCAGGCCCACCAAGTCCTGTTGTCGCACCATCAGATAGGCCATGAGGGCAGCCAGGTAACATCCATACTGCAACTTCGTCAGCGATCCGCTGCCGTAGTCCATCGACCCGGAGATATCCAGCAGCACGTGCGCCCTCAGATTGGTCTCCTGCTCGTAGCGTTTCACGTAAAACCGGTCGGTACGGGCCAGCGCCACCCAATCGAGGTGCCGCAGGTCGTCCCCGGGAGTGTAGGGGCGGTGCTCGCTGAACTCGGCCGAGAACCCGTGGTGTGGGCTTCGGTGCAGCCCGCTGATGAACCCCTCCACCAAAGTCCGCGCGACCAACTGCAGGCTGCCGAGTTTGGCGGCCTGGTCGGGCTCGAAATAGCGGTAGGGCAGCGACCCCATCAGCTCACCGGTGAAAGAAAGGTTACAGCCATTGTGCCGTATTCACGACGTGCAAAGCTGCGCAGGAGGCCGTAACGGAGATCATCATATGCGGCGCGGGTTTCATGCCGCAAGACGACCACCACCTCGGATGACACGGAGATCTCGCGTCCGACGCGGGCCATCAGCCGACCCATCGCCGAGTCGATACCCGTGTCGCGGCTTACGCGATACGGAGGGTCGAGGAAAACCAGATCGTATCCGCCTTCGACGTGCGGCAGCGTCGCGCCCGAGATCGTCAGCGCGTCGGCGGTGAGAACGGTAACCGCGTCGGTCAGACCGAGCGCGCCGACGTTTTGCTCGAGCCGTCGCGTCGCTCGCCGATCGCGCTCGACAAAGCAGCAGTTTCGCGCCCCGCGAGACAGCGCCTCCAGGCCCAGCATGCCGCTGCCGGCAAACAGATCCAACACCGCGATGGGCGGCAGCTCACCCGGAAGAGCCCACCGGGCGCCGAGGGTGTCGAAGACTGCCTGCCGGACGCGATCGGGCATGGGACGGGTGGTTAGCCCGGCAGGCGGCGTGATGCGTCGTCCGCGATAACGTCCAGCGATAATCCGCACCGAAGGCTCCCGCCTCATGCTTACGACACGTTACGCTGCCCAAGTGCTGGACTGCACAGCATTTATCATACGACCGCTCGTTGACGGTGTGCAAGGCGAACACTATACTCGCGCCGTGTTGTGACGATCATATGGGGTCCTGGAAAGGGATCAAGGCGAATGAGTTCGACGCTTTGCGACCATTGCACCGGACTGTGCTGCCGCTACTTCGCGCTGCCCATCGACGAGCCTGAGACGCCCGGAGACTTTGACGACGTACGGTGGTATCTCATGCATGAAGGCACCAGCGTGTTCGTCGAGGACGGGCAGTGGTTCCTTAACGTCGAGAAGAAGTGCAAGAACCTCATGCGCGACAATCGCTGTGCCGTGTATGAGGATCGGCCGCGGACCTGCCGTAACTACAAAACCGACAACTGCGACTATCACGACGGGCCCTATGAGTACGAGCATCATTTCACCGATGTGGAGTCATTGGAGGCCTATGCACGCCGCTTTCTGCGGGCGAGGTACCGCAAAAATGGTCGAAAAACCGGCAAACGGAGCAAACGTGCCAAGGCTCGGTCGGCCGCTTGATGGGCGATGGCCTCGTGACGGGTGGTGGGTCGCATGGCCGGCCGTTGCCGTGCTGCTCGCTGTAGCTCCGGGGTGCGTCCGGTATCCGGCCGGGCTGGCGATCGAATCGCCGTCCGGGTCCGGCTCGTTTCGAGGGGGCAAGCATGTTCAGTACGTCCATGTGGGTCAGCCTACTACGTTCAGCTTCGTGCTTCACGGGGTGGCCGATTACGCAGAGGTCTCCTTCGGGGGCGCCGCGCCGCCCGTCACCGTCGAGCCGGTCAATGAAGGGGCGTTCCGCTTCGAACAGAGCTTCGAGAGGGCTACCGATCCGGATGAACCGGCTACCGTGGAGGCGGCGGCGTATCTGATTCGAGGGGCTCGGGACCGCATGTACATCCGTGGCAAGCCCATTACCCGCGAACGGGGTGACGACGTGCCCGACCGGCGCTGCGCCAAGGCGAAGATGACGTTGGGGGTGTATCAGAGCCGCGTCGAGGTGCGTATCCCTGCCGACGAGGCGCCGGCTGTGTGGGCCGCGACGCGTCTGCTCTTGCAGCACCCCGGCGGTCGGACGGTGACGGTGTATCCGGCCCAGGGTGAGGGCCACGGGTTCGCCGTCAGCGGTCCCGGGGAGGACGACTGCTATCTGGTGACGTACTATCCTCGTTACGATGAACTGAGTTCGGCAGGTGCCACCGAAACGGTCGTGTCCGGCCGCGACCCGAACGGTCGCCTGCAAACATGGCGAGGACAGGTTTCAGGGCCGCCAGGCCGTCAATAGGTGTGCTGTCCATGAAGATTGGCTCGTATAGAGGCACTCGCGACTTCTACCCCGAGGAAATGGCCGTCCGCAACTGGCTCGTGGACGTGTGGCGGCGAGTGTCGTTGCGCCATGGATTCGTCGAATACGACGGCCCGACGCTCGAGATGCTCGAACTCTACACCGCCAAGAGCGGGCAGGAGATCGTCGATCAGTTGTTCAACCTTACCGACCGCGGCGGCCGGGCGCTTGCGCTGCGGCCGGAGATGACACCCACGCTCGCCCGCATGGTCAACGCCCGGGCCAGCGCGCTGCCCAGACCCATCAAGTGGTTCTGCGTGCCTCGCTGCTATCGAGCCGAACGCCCGCAACGCGGGCGGCTTCGCGAGTTCTTCCAGTGGAATCTCGACGTAGTCGGCACCGACGATCCACTGGCCGACGTCGAGTGCATCCTGGCCAGCGTCGACTGCCTGCGCGAACTGGGGCTGACGGCCGAAGACGTTGTGGTCAAGATCAGCGACCGTCGGCTGGTTGGGGCCGTATTCGAACTGCTCGGCCTTCCTGCCGACAAGCACGAAGCCGCCTTCGCGGCCGTTGATAAGGCCACGCGGCTGCCGCGCGAGGCGCTGGCCGAGCTCTGGGCCGGCTCGGTCGGTTCGGCTGTGCCTTTCGCCGACCTCGAGCCGCTCTTGGCGATCCAGTCGCGGGATGCCCTCCGGCAATCCGATTGGTCGGTTCTGTCGGCGCCCGCCATCGCCGGTCATGTGGAGGCGGTCGACCGTCTGTTCGAGCTGCTCACCGCGTGCGGGGTGGGCGACTACTGCGACTTCGACGCCCGCATCGTTCGCGGCTTTGCCTACTACACCGGTCCGGTGTACGAAGCATTCGATCGCCGCCAAAGCCTGCGGGCCGTCCTGGGCGGCGGGCGCTATGACGACCTGCTGTCGGTCCTGGGTGGGCCGAAAATGTCCGGCACGGGCATGGGCATGGGCGACGTGGTCATCCTCGAAGTGCTCAATGAGCTCGGCCGTGTGCCCCGGCTCGACCGCAAGATCGACCTGTTCCTCGTCGACGCCGATCGGGAGCTTTTCGACCAGGTATTGCAGACGGCCTCGCAGCTTCGCCGTCAAGGCTTTGCGTGCGAGTTCAGCTACAAGCGTCAGGGGGTGGGCAAGCAGCTTTCGGCCGCGGCGGCGATGGGGGCGAAGCGGTGCGTTATCTTCGGCGATGAGACCCGCAGCGGCGGCGCCGTGACCGTTAAGGACCTGGCCACCCAGAAACAGAAACAGATTGCTCTGTCCGATTTAATGCGAGATCCGATGCAGTCGGTCGAGTAGCCGGCTGGTCCGTCCATGGTGCGACGCAACGTTCACTACGAAGCGGCCTTTGAGAGCTATCTTCGCTCGGCTGGCGTGGCGCACCTGGCCATCGATGAGACCCATCGGGCCGCTTTCGGTGTGGCGCGGATCAAGTCGTTCGACCTGCTGATCTACCCACCCGACGGCAACAACCTGATCGTCGATATCAAGGGACGTCAATTCCCGTATCGGCGGGGTCGTACGCGCCGCTACTGGGAAAACTGGGTCACAAGAGAGGACCTCGACGACCTGAGGCAGTGGCAGGGGGTCTTCGGGGACGGTTTTACATCGGCCTTCGTGTTCGCCTACTGGCTGACCGAGCCGCAGCCCGACGGCCCGATCGAGCCCGATTGCGTCTACCACGACGAGGTCTACGCGTTCCGAGTCTGCCCGCTGGCCGAGTACGAGGCCCATGCTCGCCCGCGGTCGCCCAAGTGGGCTACGCTGGCGGTGTCGGCGTCGACCTTCCGCCGGATCGCCCGGCCGGTGGCCACGCTTTGGTAGGGGGGTGGCAGGTGGGGCAGCGTACCTCTATAATCGTTGCCGATAGGCGAGGTGACAGCCGTTTTTCGGCCATCGGCCGACAGGTGGATAGGTATGGGTCGCAAGCTGGTTAAGCTGTTGCAGTGGTTTTTGCCGGTACTGTTGTTGGTAGCGCTGGCTGCGGTGCCGGCTCGCGCGGCCACCCGCCGTGGTGCCCGCGGGGGCGTCAAGGAACTCGAGGTGAAGCGCCCGGTCCCGCAGTGGGCGATGGCTTCGCTGTTCGCCGTCGGCTGTCTGGCAATCGCGTTCAAGAACAGCAAACGGACACATCTGGATTAGGCGACCGAAGCGGGGGGACACGTCGGCATGTGGAGCGGCTCCATCCGGGGCGAGCGGACCATGTGGGAATCTGGGGTCAGTTGGGTATAGTCACGATCGACGGCTCGGCAAATGCGGAATCTCGGTTTGGGGCCCAACTCGACTGACTGCGAATATGTCCCGAGATCACGGTCCGATCCGGCGGGGACATGGCGTGTGGACTCGTGGCGACCAACGTCTAACCCAAAGAGGTGTACGATGACTCGGATCCGATGTTTTTTGGTGGCGGGTGTGATCGGCGTGGCGTGTGGTTGCCAGGCGACAGAGCCGGTGGTTGGGAAGGCGTTCCTGACCGGCAAGGAGATACTGGCGGGATGGAAGGCGAGCTATGGCGACATCGAGCCGCTGCGAGTCGCCTATGCGTCTTCACTTGTTAAGCCGGATCCAGAGGCGAAGTACGTGAAGCATGCGCATGTAAGGAGGCTTCAGGACGGCGACCGTTATCACATGCAGTATTCTATGGCAGAAGATGGGTTCGACAGGCCCGAAAGCATGATGGAACACGCGTTTGACGGCGAACGGACCCGGGAGTACTGGGGCAAGGAGAGGCATGGGTCAATAGAGAAAGGTTTCACGTTCAGGGACGTCGAAACCGCGAATACTGTGGATGAATTACTCTTGAGGCATCGAATGAGGGTGGGGAAAGATGGTGCCAGATTGCTGCCGTGGTTTCAGCATATCACGACGGCCAGAGTTCCGGCGGCACCGGATCCAGAGCTCAGAGTTGCCCCGGAGCTGGAGGTCGTAGCCGGCCAGCCCTGTCATCGTCTGGATATTGGGGCTCCTGATGCGTTCGTCAAGGACGCGGTGTGGGTAGCCCATAAGTGCGGCATGATGCCATTGAGATGGAAACGCTTGGTCCGTGGCGTCGTGACGATGGAGATGGAAGTCAAAGAGATGGCGTCGGTCAAGACCAAGTGTGGGGATCTGTGGTATCCGGTTCGAGCATTGAAAGCTTCGGCAGGCAGGGAGCGGAAGAGAGTTGAGCGTGTCGTCCACGTTACGCAGTTCGTACCGCACGTTGAAGTTGCCGACGGTGATTTTGGGTTCGAGTTCCCCCAAGGCACGCGGGTGGCGGATCGCATCGAAGGGACGCAGTATGTTGTTGGCTCTGGCCGGCAAAGGCCTTTGGCACCGGCTCGGTAACGTCAAACTTGTATCTTAAGTGAAAGACTTCGCACGACGGCAACATGGCAACCTGTGCTCACCATCGACTCCTCGGCACGCAATGTCCTGGACGCATGGTTCCTCGAAGGCGGGGCCGACGTCTCGATCACACCGGACGGCAAACTGCTGATCGACAACGTTACCAAGCCGATCGATGGGCTGAACATCTTTCGCTCGACGCTGCGATATCGCGAGTCGATCTGGGGTGATCTGCCCCGGATGCCTGACGCCTGGGCAGTCCACCCGCGGTCACGCCGCGCGGTGTCGGCAAGGCGCTGCTACACGCGCTGATTGACGAGTCGCAGCGCTTGGGCATCTGTATACTTCAGCCCTGCGTGCTTCCCGAGGACCAGGCGCCCGAGGCCGACTAGTCACTCCAGTGCCGCTGCCAGCCGGTGTATGTGTAGAGCGGCTGGAAGCCCAGTGACAGGTACACCGGGAGGGTCGACCCGACATACGCTACCGTCGCGCCCAGGTCGCCACAGCGACGGATACCTTCCAAAACGACGGCGCTGGCCAATCCCATGCGGCGGTAGTCGGGATCGGTGGCTAGCGGTTCGACGTATGCGATCGCGTGGACCGGCTCGTACCACATGCCGCAGTAGGCGACAAACTGTCCGTCGGGCGCTTCGACGACGATGTTCAGGTCTTCGCGGTAGTTCGGGGCCGACTGCATGAACTTGCGATCCTCGATGCCGTCGTCCGGCGGTTCGTCGCCGTGGTCGAAGCCTCGCCATAGCACCCGGTCGACCTTGCGCAAATCGTTGTCGTCAGCCAGGCTCTTGAGACGAAAGCCGGATCGCAACGGGATCGGCGGCAATGGGTCCGGGATGGCCAGGTACGTCATGGCCTCGACGCTGCGTCCCTTGACATACCCGCGCTCCGTCGCGACCTGGTGGGCAGCTTCGTAGCGATCGTTGATGTAGATCAAGAGTTGTCGTTGGCCGTCGCTGACGGTGCTGATGTGCTGCTCGGCGTGAGTTAGCATGTCCGCCAGCAACTCGCCGTGGTCTGGGTCGATCTGGATGTACGCCTGGCCCATGCTGTGCTCTGGATGGATGAGCCCAGCGATCTGATCGGCGGCCTCCCAGACACCAATTGAACTGAGATCCACACCCCTGACCAGGGGATGATAGTGCATGTACTCCCAGCGCGGCTGAAGCCAGTTGATATGTGGCCCGGTCGTACTGTAGGTCCGTATCAGGAACTCGCCGACCTCCGTGTAGTCAGTCGCGTGGCTGTACGGCCTGAAGGGCACGGCCATGGCGCTGCCTCCGTTCCGGCTGATCAGCGATTGTGGGCCAACGCCGATGTTAGCCGATATTTCCCATTTGGCCCTAGCCCGGCGAGAATGCCGTTCTCCTCAAGCCCCAGTATACGAGCCCCCCGAAGCATTCAAGCGTTTATCCCGCAATCCTTCATCGCCAACCGGCAGGGCGCGAGGTCCACGAAACCGGACGCATTGGGGGCTTTGCGCTGGTGCCTTTTCGAGCGTAACCGTCGCTATTGTAGAGGTTTATGACAGTGCGAGTGGCCGGCCGGTGTCCGGGGGTGCAAAACGGGTGGCGGGGAATCCGGGATAGGAACTGCCCTGCGCTTGTGCTCGACGGGCCGAAGATGATAGAATGATGTTCACAGAGGCGGCAAGGGGGCAACTCCGCTAACGGCAGGACCATGCACATGGTAACAGACCGGCTTGCGGCGATTCTCCTGGTAGGCATATTGGCGGCGCCAGTGCATGCCCAGTCGAGAGCTTCGCTGTTTACCGAGCCCGGCTCGAGCGTATACGTGATGGTGGATCTTCAGATGAGTACGGATTACGGCCCCGTCTATGGGTCCGATACCGATGGCGCCGCGGCCGCCGGGACGGCGCTGATGACCGTGTTTCCAACCGATCCACAGTTTACGCACGCCATCCTTCATTCGATCCATCTCGATTTCGGCGCGGGGGCGGGGCTCGAATACAGCTACAGCTTTTTCTTCGGCCAGGTGGAGTTGACCCTGACTGATCTCGTGTTCCATTCGACGGGGCCCGCGTTCGGCACTATCAATGCCGGCGGCGACGCGTCGTTCCTCCAGGCGTCGCAGCATATGACGGGCTGGGCCCACGTGTTCAGCAGCGCGCTGGGCATCGACCACACCATGGAGTTCGATGATAGCGACGTGGCACCTCTTGGTGCACACATCGCAGGCGGTGCTGGGACCGCGCTTCTCACGGGACTGTCATTTCGCTCCTTCCACTACGAGGCCGATCCAGGGGAGCTGCCGCCGGGCCTGTACTCACTCGTAATCGATGTGACCGTCGATGCAACCGATGTGGGCTTCAGCGGCCCCTACACCCCAGCCCTGCTGGGAGACTGGGATGCCGATGGGGATTTCGACCTTTCCGACCTTGCCGGCCTGCACGACTGCCTGGCGGGGCCCGATGTCTCCGTGGACGTGTTCTGCACGCTCTTCGACTTCGACGACGATGCTGATGTGGACATGACAGACGTAGCGGCATTTGCCGAGAATTTCACTGGTCCCTTGTAGACCTAGTCCCCGGACGGCGGTGGCTCTTGCGGCTCTACTGGTTCTCTTCGCCCTTCTCCCGCCTCCCGCATGAACGCCAGGAAATCACGGCGTTGCTGCGTGGCGCGCAGCCGAAGCCCCCCGCTCAACTTGCCGGTAACTACCGGGGCGGACGCGCGATTACCGCTATGGCTTGCGTGAATAGCGTTTTGTTTGCGAACGTTTGCAAACGGGTCGGAAATCGTGTAAACTACTATCAGACAAAGCCTCTTGGGCTTTTCGGCGTGTCGTCAAGGGTGCAAGAACAGCAAACGGACACATCTGGATTAGCCAAGCGACGGCGGAGGCACGTCGGCATTTTGACGCGCTCCATGGGGCAAAGGGTTTTTGTGGGTGACGCGGGACGCCTTGCGCCGCACAACTTCAGTCTCTAAAGCTGCCATCCCGATTCCAGAACGCCCGTCCTGGCAAGTCGATGGCCGATTGCAGCCCGCTCACACAACGGGTGGGCTGACGGCGTTGGTAAGGCCACAGGTGCCATGTTCGGACGGCTTGGGTCGGCGGAGCCAGAGCATGCCCGCCGGCGTACACACAGTTCTTGTGGGGGCTCAAACAGTCAGGAGCACACACATGAAATCACCAGCAATAATGTCCGTTGATCGTCTGGCGGCAGTAACTGTCCTGATCCTGCTGATCGCTCCTGGCTCGGCCAAGGCGCAGACCTACGTCGTTACCGACCTTGGTACCCTCAGCGGCTACGACAACAGCATGGCAGTCGATATAAACGAGAACGGTCAGGTGGCAGGCGTGGTTTATGTAACTTTTGAGGTGGGTCCCGGACGCGCTGTGCTCTGGGACGACGGCACGATCACAGACCTGGGCGTCCTGCCCGGCGGAAGCGACAGCTGGGGGAACGGCATAAACGATGAAGGACAGGTTGTGGGCTGGGCCTTTAACTCGGCTTTCAAGAGGCGGGCGTTCCTTTGGCAGAGCGGCAGCATGACCGTTTTGGATACGCTTGGCGGCGACGACCAAGCCATCGCGGACGACATAAACGATGCTGGGCAGGTGGTCGGTCGGTCTTATGCCGATCCTGGCGACCCGATCCACGCGGTATTGTGGGAGGATTCGGCCATAGCCAATCTTGGAACGCTGGGCGGCGACATCAACGTAGCTTACTGCATCAACGACTCTGGCCAGGCGGCCGGCGAGTCCGAGACGGCCGGCGGGACGCAACACGCTTGTGTGTGGCAGGGCGGAGGCGTCACCGATATCAGCGGCGGCGGACCTGGCGACCCCAGCGCTGCCCGGGGCAACAACAACCAGGGGCAAGTTGTCGGCCATTGCCTGGTGCCGCCCTCGATCTACTCCCAGGCATGCATGTGGCAAAACGGCAACAGAACCGTCATGGGCACGCTCGGCGGCGATCTCAGCTCTGCCACGGGTATCAACGAGAGCGGCGTGGCCGTTGGCTGGTCTGAGACCGTCCCCGGCGACCCTTCTTCGCGCCACGCCTTCATCTACAGCGACAGCATCATGACCGATCTGAACGACTTGCTGCCGCCCGGTTCCGGCTGGGAACTGGTGGATGCAGGCGCAATCAATGACCGCGGGCAGGTCGTGGGTCGCGGCCAGATTGGTGGAGTGGATCGCGCCTTTCTTATGAGCCCCGACACCGACGGCGACGGCGTTGCTGACGCTGACGATAATTGCCCGGATGAGCCCAACCCGGACCAGGCCGACGGCGATGGCGACGGTCTGGGCGACGTGTGCGATCCTGCCCCCTGCTGCGCCGCCGCTGGGCCTGCAGCGCCATTGGGTTTGGCCATCGGCATGCTGTTGCTCGGACGATTGGTAGGACAGAAAGCCCACAGCAAGCACCGCCGTGGTGCCGGCTGCGTTGACAGGGCCACGGAGCGTAGGTGCCGGACGGGCGCGACCGGTGGTCGCCAATCCGCCGGGGTGTGATCGCTGGGTAACAGCACAGGAACAGGCAGCGACGGTTGCAGAACGTCGCGCGTCGACAGATTGAGGCGCCAAGCCCGGACGCTGGCAGCCGCGTCCATCTTAAGGGCAGATTCTCCCCTTTTCCTGTGACCGCCTCGGGTCGTCACGGGCGTACCCGGCGCCCCGACGCGCGGTGCAGACCTTGCCGCCGCTGACTCCGGTTATCTGCTGCTCACGCGAAGCGTCAGTGGTATCAGTGTCGGGTTGTCGTCAGACCACGCGAGCCCCGTACTCTCGCAGGCAGCGAGATCGCCGTAGGTGGGTTCCACCGAAAGCAGAGTAGAGACCGGCACCTGTGGGATGGACAGGTCGAACTGCGCGATTGCCTGAGGGCCCTCAACGAAACCGACAGGCAGAAAAGCGCCGAAGTAATACTCATCTTGCAGGTGACTGTAGAAGGCCGCCGCATGCGGGTTGTCCCAGGGGCTGTACATGCGGACGTGTCCACTGGCTATCAGGGCCCCAGACTGCTCACCCGGGCCGCCGATCTGCGGAAGTGGTGGCTCGGGCCACGGTCCCGTAAAGACGAAGCACAGCGTGAGGGACTGGAACTCAGGCAGGGGATCGGGCTCGACATATACCTCGACCGTCAGCACGTCGCCGGCCAAGGCTTCGACAATTTCATCTGGCCCGATCGGCACGCCGCCCAATGCAAACTGAATCTGGTTCGTGGACGTGGCAGCCGGCTGTGGATTCTCTGCTGCCGGGTCCGACTGCCAGGAATCGCCCCCCACCGGCTGGTTCGGTTGTGGATTCCCGCCGATGATCGCCTGGGTGTCGCACCCTGGCAGTGAAGCTGTCGCCAGGCCCGCCAAAGCCGCCCAGGCTATTGCTTGAAGATGTCGCATGGCTTGCCCTTTCCGCGGCGCGTGCGCAACACCGAACTTCGGTGCCTGCATGGGTGTGGCCCGCCGAGCCGGGGTCCAAGGGACCGGCCCCACCCGTCCCAGGAGCCGATACACAAACCAATTCTTCTATGGCTTCAGGCCCCTCTATATCATTAGACGATGAACCTGCCGAACGTTGCGTTCTTTTCTGTTTTTGGACGCACCTTGCCAATGTCCTGGAGTTACCGGCGTTACGCCCTCTAAGGCGCTGGCGGATGAAGCTTGCCTTCGGCGGATCGCACCAAGCCGAGCATTACGCCAGCATCCTACAAACCTTCTCAGGGCCCCTCATACCAGTCCAGGAAGATGGTGAAGTCGACGAGGTCGACGTCGTTATCGTTGTCGAAGTCGGCTTCGGAGACGCTCGGCACGTTCGGGCCGCTCAGCTCGCCGACGAAGATCACGTAGTCGTCCAGATCGGCGTCGCTGTCGCCGTCGAGGTCGGCCACCACGGTCGCGTCCTGATACAGTGTCTCGATTTCCGACAGCAGCAGCGCACGCCCGTACACACGCACATCGTCGAGCCTGCCGGGGAACCATCGCCCGCCGTAACGGATGCGGTTGCCCATGCAGAACAGCGAAATCGTGCCGGGGTCGTGGACTTCGACGTTGTCGCCGGTTTGGTCGCCGTTGATGTACATGCGGTGCGTCGTGCCGTCGAACGTATAGGCCAGGTGATACCACTCCTGCGCCGGCGGCGTGCTGGTGGAGCGGACGATGAGACGGTCGCCGTAAGCGTGTACGGCGCCGCTGGCGTAGATGTTGATCATCGCCGCACCGGCGCTCGGCGCCATCCCATAGACAGAGTCGTTGGTCGGCGTGATGTCGGAATACACCCAAAGGGCCACGCTCATCGGGTCGTTCATGCCCAGCGTCGCGTTAAAGGTGCCGTCGACCTGAGCGTCGAGGCCGTTGAATTGCAGGGCGCTGCCCGTGCCCGACTGGCCCGTCGTCCACGTGGCGTTGCTGAGCGTGCCGTGGCTGGCGCCGACCGTCACGTCCGTGACCGTCGGGCCGGCACCGTCGTCGCAGGGCCAGTAGGCGATCATATCGGTTGGCGGCTTGAGGCTCGGTGTGGTGCCGATCACGCCCGGACAGCGGGGTCCTTCGATCCCCGCACCGTTGACCGCCGCAACTTCGTACCGATAGCTGCGCCCGCCAATCAGGCCGCTATCGGTATAGGACAGACCTGGCTCGGTCGCGACTGCCACATTGCCTCGATAGATCACATAGTGCAGGATCCCGCTTTCGGCGTCTGAGGACGGTCCCCAGGTCAGCTCGATCGCTGTGGTGCTCGTGGCGACGGCGCCCAGGTTGGTCGGGGCCGTCGGAGGCGTCGTATCCGGCGGGTCGGTGGTGATGGAGGCCACGTTCGACAGCGCCGCCGTGTTGCTCGACTCGTCGGTCGCCTTGATCGCGAAGTAGTAGGTCGTGTCGGGCAGCAGCCCGCCGACGGTCATGCCCTGGCTCTTGCCGGCCATCTGCGGCATGGGCTCGCCCGCGACCTGCGTGGTCACGCCGTCCCAGTTGGCCTCGGTAATCAACTCGGTGGCATACCGCAGGTCGTAGCTGTCGGCCCAGCCGATCATGTCGTCGTCGCCGGGTGCGGTCCAGGTCAGGTCCACCTCGGCCGAGGTCGCGTCGGTCGCCGTCAGGTCCGACACGGCCGCCGGTGGCGTATCGTCCGGGGGCACATCCGCGATCGCCTTGTCGTAGACCTCTTTGATCTTCTGCACGCTCAGCCAGCAGCGAAGCAGGTAACCCACCTCACTGAGCGGCTCGCCGTTGTTCTGGTACGGATCGGACGACGAGTCGTAACTTCCGCCGGCTGCGCTAGGGTGCAGGCCGTCCGACGCCATCAAGGTGCCGTCCCAACTGTCTCCGGGCCGACGACGCGTCATCTCCTCGTAGAAATCAATCAGCGGCAACTTCTTGGCCTGCGCCAGCGACCGGATCTCGACGTTGTACGCCTCGATCGTCGGAATCATGTTCCGCCGCGGCGGGATCGTCGAAAAGATCACGATCGTGTTGTTGGCCAGCAGGAGGTCCGCAATCGTCTCGAGATCCGCCCGCACATCCGCCGCCTGTCGACTGCCGCTGTCGTTGGTGCCCAGCATGAGCACGGCCATCTGCGCGTCGTCGTATTTGCCGCCGTCGGGGTTGGGCGGTCCGTTCGGATCGAACATCTCAGCCAAGCTCGGCAGATCCATGCTGCCGGCGATGTACTGATCGGCCCGGATACTGCTCTCGGCCGTAAAGCTGCGCCCGCCGGGCATGTCGTAGCGAGCCAGCAGCCATCCGTTGTGGGTGTAGTTGAGCGTGGGGGTCCATGGGGCTTCCCAAAGCTCGCGGTCCACGTAGGCGTGCATCCACGTGCAGATCGCGTTGTCGTCGGGCGTCTTGCCCGCACCGTACTGGGCCCACCGGCCGTACTGATTGGCATAGCTGATCGAGTCGCCGCAGTGCACGGCAAACCCTTCCGTGCCGGTGAATGCCCCGCTGATCGCTCGACAATAGGCCACCCAGCCTTGCGGGCCGTCTTCCCACGCGTCGTCATAGCTGTTGGCAATGTTTGGATTGGCGTCCTGGTCGCGCACCCACAACTCGACCGCCAGCGTCTGCGGCGAGTTGGAAGCCGTCGCGTCGGTCACGTCGATGCTGCCGGTGTAGAACCCGCGCGGCAGGGCGGTGTGGTCGATGTTGACGGTAAACGCGTCGCCGTCGCTGCCGTTGGGATCGGTTACGCTCAGCCAGCTTGCCCCGCTCGTAACGGTGGCGGCCCAGTCCAGCGTCGCCATACCCGCGTTGTTGACGGTGACAGGAATCGCCGGCGGCGACGCCGTCGTCGGCAGATTCACGTTCAGCGCACTCGGGTCCAGATCGATGATGGGGCTGGGCGTGGCCAACACCACCACTTCGACCGGGATTTGCACGGGCGTGTTGTTGGCCGTCGGATCGGCAACCTCGATCACCGTGTTCTGGGTGCCCGTCGCCTGACCGGTGACGTCGATTTGGATCGTAAACGACCCACCGTCGCCACCGCTCGGCGTGCCCAGCGTCAGCCATGACACGTCCGGGCTCTCGGTCGCCGTCCACGCCAGCGTGCCGTCCCCGGCGTCGGTCACCGTGACCGTTTGCGGCGTCGCCACCGGATCGGTCAGCGGCACGAGCAGGTCGACGCCCGTGGTGTCGACCACGATCCACGGGGCGTCCTGCGGCGGCGTGTCGATCACGACACGGATGTTGGCCCGCTCGCTCCATTGATCGCCGTAGAAAATCTCGACCACATCACCCGTGTCCTGCTCGGCCCCGACGAACAGCACCTTGGCGCCGGGGTTATTCAGGAACGACTGGATCAGCGACTCGGGCACATCGATGACAATGTCGCGAACCACCCCCGAGAACTCGCCCGTATTCAGCACGTCCTGCCACGGCGCGCCGGTCACCGCGACCGAGTCGCCGGCCGCCTCGCCGGCCAGCACCATCTGCGAAAACGTCGGATAGGCCACCCCGTCATACGTCCACGGACCGTTGCCGGCCGAATCGGCGTTGCTGCCTCCCCAGGCCACGGTCGACAAATCCAAATCGACCGAGGCGACGACCGGATCCACGTTGGCCGGCAGCGGGATGTTCGGATCGTTCCAACTGACCTGGGTTACCTTTACCTTCGCGTCCCAGCCGCCCGACGCCGCCACGGCGATATCGATCGCGCCCTGGAGTGACGCCTTACTGAACTCGCCGATCGTGCCGTCGGCTGCGTCCTGGGGCCATAGCTGGATTCGCGCCCAGTTTGCCGCGATGCCGGTTCGGCTCTTCCAGCCCGAACTGTGCCCGGCTACGTGTTGGATCGTCGCCGCCGGGCCCTCGCCGGTCAGTACACCCGTCACCGTCAGAACCGCCGCCACCCACCATGCCGATCGCCGAAACATACGCATCTCCGTGACTGGTAAGAACAGCCCCTCGCATTTTCGCAGTCGGATGGGATGGGCAAGCCCCACCTGCCCGCATCGTTTGCCCTCCGACAGGCTCTATCATAGCAAATTCGACGCGTTCTTTTCATCCAGTTGACGACGCATGAAGCAATTTCTTCCGCCGTCGTCAACCGGGCGGGTCAGGCGACAACCCAACGAACCCGATAACGAAGGGCTTTCTCTTGGAAATACCCCGACAAGGCGCCCGCCCGAGCCATGAGCCGCCAGCCCTTGCAAACGGGCGGGGCCG
>Ga0315550_1001031_pt1 | contig 17212 bp, 20 predicted proteins | sample SalMarSW160190MG_2_FD_203100 | JGI IMG/M metagenome (GOLD analysis project Ga0315550, IMG submission 203100) | Salt marsh sediment microbial communities from the Plum Island Ecosystem LTER, Massachusetts, United States - Salt Marsh Sediment SW1601-90 ... | reverse complement strand
AAGTAAACGGAGCAAACGGAAAAAAGAGGGAAAACCTGATTGTCAAAGATAGAGGGTTATCGAAAAGGCTGGGCTACCCGTTATCTCAGAGAGGCAAAGGCAGAGTTGACCGCAGCTAAAAAAACGCCTTACATGGCAGCAGGTTTTATCCTTGAAGCCCTGACCAAAGCCCAAGCGGCTATCTATTATAGCTTGGGGGACCCCGCTTTTATTGTGCCCATAGTCCATGAGACCCTCAGAACTAGAGAGCAAGTTGAAGAGCCGATCTTGAACTTTCTCGTCGAAATCGAAAAAACCCTCCAACAATTGGTACACAACCCTAAAACAGACAACGAAAAGACAATGGAACATGTGAACGACATAATCGAGTTCACATCGGAGATAGTGGAGCTTTTCGGCGGCGAAAGCCAATAGTTTACGAGAGAATCAAACATGGTTATCAGCGTAGAAGTAAGATTTTTAGGAGTATTCCAACGGCTTTCCGGAAAAAAACGTTTCCAGATGAAGCTGGAGGAACCTGCAACAGTTAAAAAGGTTATAATGAATCTCACGGAAACTTTTTCATCCGAGTTCAAACAGGTTCTAGTTGACCCCCAGCTTGATGACCCCAGACCAAACGCTCTGATTCTTGTTGGAGGAAAGGAGATCAGCGTGCTACAGGGGCTTGAAACTGAGGTTAAAGATTCCGAGAAAATTGTTCTGCTTCCGGTGGTTCATGGCGGTTGACCCCTTCTTCAAGGAATCAGGGTTCATCCAAAAAAAGGGCTAACTGGAGAGTTTTTCTAGTCAATTTTACACCGCATTAACCTGTTTATTTGTCCACGTGAAGGGTTGCAATAAAATGGATGGGAAATGCGTGTTGGCAGCCCAATCCCCTTATATGCTTAATATAACATTGAGTGATAATCCAAAATAACATTGGTAAATGTCAAAAAGCCTGTCAAAAATCGCCCGCCCCATCCGAGCTTATATCAACCCTCGTTTTGACAACCCATATAGACCACAAACCCCCTACACCTGATTGCCCGAGTTGGGGAGCACGCTTGGATAGGTCGACTAGGCACGGTTGGTTGCCCAGTAGTCGGCTACAGTCGGTCTCACGCGATCACATCAACTGAGGTGGTTGTGGCTGAAGACTGGACGGCTGGCTATGCTCCGTTGATCTGCCTGGGCTTTGACCTAACCCGGGCATTACCATTTTAGGCTAAACAAGCATTTACCGTAATTTGCTGCACTAGAGAGTAAATGGGAGTAACGGCTTCAATCAGAGATGGGGCAGTTTCTTTGCCATTACGAAGGCGTTTTCTCCGTCCGCATAGTAGTTTTTGATTGTCCGCGCGATTTCGAACCCCAATTTTTTGTAAAGCTCTACAGCGGGCAGATTGCTTTCCCTAACCTCCAAGTAACACTCCTTTGTATTGTAGTTCACCATGGCTTGGGTAGCCTCTCGCATCAGCGCATACCCGATTCCCTTCTGCTGATGTGTAGGCAGGACAGCGATGGAGATCACATGACCCTTCCTCGTTATTCCCAGCAGTTTAAAACTTGGAATCCCAGTTTCGATGCGGCACATAATGTAGCCCACTATCTCTCCGTCGACTTCAGCGACGATGAAAGTTTCTGGGTAGCGCTTGTACAGATTCATGAAAAAGAAGGTGGTGTAGTTTTCGGGAAGACATTCTCGGTTTATTTCGATCACCCCATTTAAATCAGAGGGCTTAAACCGCCTAAACTTATAGTTAAGTTCCAAAACCATGGTCAACCATGCCTTCTCTCTGTTTCTATGCCCAATCAGCGTCCGAGTTTAGTTGTTGTAAGTACGCAAAAGTAAATATAGTTTTTTGTATGCTAAGTCAACCATCAAAGGACAAAAACTCGTTAAAAGAAGATTGCTTTTAAAAAGATTGACCAAAAGTGTTTTACTTCAAAATGTGAGTTACATTCATGGCGAAATATTGTTGCACAGAAAGCTGTTCCTTTCAAGCACACTTCTTTTTGTTTTGTTCACTTTTTCTTTGGTTACTTCGGTTGAAGCACAATCTTCCTCAATGTGGATTCGAACTTATGGAGGAACAGGTGACGACTGGGCTTATTCGTTGATTACAACATCAGATGGAGGATATGCAGTAGCTGGCTCCACACAACCTTCTTTGTCAGAACCTGAAGATTTCTGGCTGATTAAAATGGATTGGGCGGGATACATGGAGTGGAACAAAACATACGGAGGAGCAAATCTTGATATCGCTCACTCGCTGGTTGCAACATCTGACGGAGGATACGCACTAGCGGGCTACACGAACTCCTTTGATGGAGAAAACATCGATTTTTTGCTGGTTAAAACCGACGAGTTTGGCAGTATGGAATGGAACCAAACATACGGGGGAACAGGATCTGAATGGTGCCGCTCGCTGGTTGCAACGTCTGACGGAGGATATGCACTAGCTGGCGAAACAGTCTCTTTTGGTGCTGGGTCCAGCGATTTTTGGTTGGTGAAGACTGATGCGCTGGGGAACAGGGAGTGGAACAGAACATACGGAGGAACAGAATATGAAGAAGTCGGCTCGTTGGTTGAGACTTCTGATGGCGGATACGCAATTGTAGGCTCCACTCTGTCCTTTGGTGCTGGATTAGGCGATTTCTGGCTGATTAAAACTGATGCGTTGGGGAACATGGAGTGGAACAAAACCTACGGGGGAACAGGATATGAGTGGGCATACTCGTTAGTTGAAACATCCGATGGAGGATACGTGTTAGTTGGTTCCACAGAGTCTTTTGGTGCAGGAAGAGAAGATTTCTGGTTGGTTAAAACCGACGAGTTTGGCAATATGGAGTGGGGCAAAACGTACGGGGGAAGAGAGGCTGAATGGTGCTTCTCGATGGTTGCAACGTCTGACGGAGGATATGCACTAGCTGGCTGGACACGTTCCTTTGGTGCTGGGAACGAAGATGTATGGTTAATAAAAACCGACGAGTCAGGAAATAAGGAATGGGATTGGGCATATGGGGGAACAGAATCGGAGTGGGCTCGCTCGCTAGTTGAAACATCCGATGGAGGATACGCGCTAGCTGGCGGCACAAAACCCTTTGGTGCAGGATATGAAGATTTTTGGTTGGTAAAGTCAGACGAAAACGGTGTTATTCCAGAGGGAAATTCATGGATTATTCTGTCACTGTTTCTGACTGCAATTATGTTTGCTTTAATCAACAAAAAAAGATTGCTTCAGACATGAACATGCAAATAAAAAGTTGCTAGCAAAGACGTTTCACTCTTTCCTGAAAGCAAATCAATGTTTCATCAGGCATATTCGAACCCATTTTTCATATGTGACTAATCGCATCTTAAGTCAACCGTTAAAAAGGGCAAAAACTGTTAAAAGAACGAATAGTTTCACTGACCTCTCCCCTCTCTGCAGTCATACGTTGCGCCACATAGTTTAAAACAAATCATCGAGAACTCGATATCAAACATCAACAAGATAATTTAACATCAAAAAAGGTGAAATTAGAAATGGAAGAAAATAACGACCTGAAAAACCTCCCCGGCGTGGGACCGGCCACAGCCAGCAAACTCAAATCGTCTGGATTCACAACCGCAGAGGCAATCGCCGTGAGTCCACCCCGAGAAATAGCGGAGAAAACAGGGATAGGATTCAATACCGTCCTTAGCATCGTGACCGCAGCCAGAGAAAAACTGGGTGTAGACTTCATAACCGCAGAAGACCTCTGGAAAAAGAGACAGGACATGCTCAGGTGCTCCATGGGCTCCAACAACCTAAACAAGCTTATGGGAGGCGGAATCGAAACCCAAGCCATGACCGAGCTCATAGGCGAGTTTGGAGTAGGCAAAACTCAGATATGCTTGTCGCTCTGCGTTAGGGTTCAGCTTCCAGTAGAGGAGGGAGGGTTAAACGGAAACGCTGTTTACATCGACACTGAGGGAACTTTTATTCCTGAACGGGTTTTCCAGATAGCTGAATCGCTGGGGATTGATCCCCATGAAACCTTGGGAAACATCTTTCTAGCTCGGGCCTACAACAGCAGCCATCAATGTTTGCTGACAGAGCATCTCTTCAAGTTTTGTCCAGAAAACAACGTAAAACTCGTTGTAGTAGACTCCATGATTGGACACTTCAGAGGCGAATACGTTGGCAGAGAAAATCTTTCCGAACGCCAACAGAAACTTAACAGCCAACTCCACAAGCTGCTGAGGCTAACAGAAGCATATAACATATCAGTTGTAATTACCAATCAGGTTCAGGCTAACCCTACAGCATTTTTCGGAGACCCCAACAGACCAGCAGGCGGAAACGTCATGGCACATGCATCCACGCACAGAGTCTACCTGAGGAAAGGCGGAAAAGGCACCAGACTCGCTACAGTCATAGATTCTCCCTACCTGCCAGAAAATAAGACGCGATTCAAGATTACAGAGAAAGGCGTTGAGGACGCAGAAGAATAACACTATTCGATTCGTAGGGTTGCTTCTTTGACTGTATCGTCCATTAATTGATGTGCGGTTAGGTTGCCGTCAGTTGAAGACAGGATTAGCCAGAGGGCGTCCCCCCACAATTTCATGTATTTAACGTCAATCGATGAAGGGGCTGCTGGTGCTGGATGAGAATGAAACAGACCAATAAAATCTAAACCCTCTTTTTCTGCCTCAGTTATGGCTGCGGCAACCTTCTCGGGGGCTACTTCAAACCTTACTGTGGACTGTAACCTGTTTGGAGCAAACTCAACTTTTTCAACAACAGCTTCGTTCTGGGACAATTTCCCGAAGAGCATTGCACAAGCTTCAACAGGGTGCACCTTCTCTGCTTCTTGCTTCAACAAATCAACATGGTGACGCCGCAACCGCAAAATCAACAAACTACACCCCAAATTCTACAAAAACTTATGCTTGTACGCTGCTTTTAGTTTTTTATCTAAATAGTTCAAGTATAGTGCGTAACAGCTGCCACAACACTAGGAACGATTAATAAGTTCCACTCCTACTTCAAAACATAGAAGGTTTTTAGCAGCAGAGATGGGAACATGGAAGTCCACTTCAAGGAAAAGCCCTCGCTCAGAAACCCAACCTTGATTGCCGCCTGGCCGGGCATGGGAATGCTGGCTAGGATGTCAGCGGACTATCTGATCCAGCAGTTAGACGCGAAACAGTTTGCCGAAATCCGCAGCCCAAGCAACGACATCTACTTCAAGGATGGAATGGGAAAACTCAGCCAATACAGACACCGCTTCTACTACTGCAACGGAAAACAAAGCGACCTGATAGTTTGCAGTGGAGAGATTCAGCCCCAATCATTAAGTGAACTGAAGGAGCTGGCTAACCAAGTTTTGGATGTGGCTGAGGAGTTTGGCGCTAAGCGGGTGTACACTTTTGCGGCTGTTCCCAATCCTCAGGATGTGAAGCCGCGGGTCTTTGGTGTGGTGAACAAGCCTGAACTCGGAGAGTTTTTGAGGGAAAATGGTGTCCAGTTAGTCAGCGGGGATGGGCGGATCACGGGTCTTAACGGTCTGCTAATAGGCATCGCCCAGCAGAGAAAGATGGAGGGAATATGTCTCCTTTGCGAGATAAGATACTTGGACATCCCCCAACCCAGATCAGCTCAAACCGTTCTCAACACGCTAACCAACATTCTAGGCATCGAAATAGATCTGTCTGAGCTGGAACGCCAAGCTGAAGATATGGAGCAGAAAATAGAGAAAATCAGGGAACATAGAACTCCCCAAGAGGACAGAGCAAAAGAACCGCGATACATAAGCTAGGCGAAGAAACAACTCTCTTTATTGCAAGCCTTCTCTGAATGTGCAGAATTATTGTTCACGGTGGCTCCATCTCCTGAGGTTTTTATGGCACGATTTGCTGTAAAACACACGGTTAAGATGAGCGTCTACACTGCAACACAGTGTATTCAACTGTAAACACCAAATTTTATTACTACTTATGGGGTAAACAGAGAAGTCTAATCGGAGTCTCGAAAGATGACAGAAAAAACACAGGATTTTGTTGCCCTCAAACAGGTCTTAGCGGAGATTCTTGGAGAGATATGTACCCTCACTAATTGCCAAAGTGTCGGCATCAGACTAGAAAACAATGGAGACTACCCATACTACGTCTACGAGGGCTTCCCAGAATTCTTCATACTTAAGGAGAACAGCATCTGCACAAAAGACGGCGACGGCAACCACATTCTCGACGAGAATGGCAGCCCATTTCTAGAGTGTATATGCGGAGATGTGCTCAGGGGAAATTTTGATCCGACCCTCCCGTACTTCACAGAGAAGGGAAGCTTCTGGACCAACAGTACAACACGGCTTTTGGACACCACCACAAATAAAACGATAGTGGGTCGAACACGCAATATGTGCCATAATAGTGGTTATGAATCGGTGGCTTTGATTCCCATGCAGGCAGGTAACAGAACATTGGGGTTGATTCAGATGAACGATCCTCGGGAAAACATGTTTACGCCAAAAATGATCGAAAATTGTGAGCTTATAGCAGATCGCGCAGGGGCAGTTGTTGTCAACGCCCTTGAGATTCAAGAGAGAATAGATGATATTTTCGATATGTTAAACAAGTTTAAAAGAGACTGAAGTTCGCAACTGTGTTACTGTTTCACTGGAACATTTTCTATAGAGAATTGTGTCAGTTTATCGGGGTTGCTCATTGGATTTTGATTTTGGTTGTGTCACCTCTAGGGTTACTGCATAATCGTAGACCCTTGTTGTAGCTTCCGTATCTGTCATGGACCGCAAGAAAGAGAGAATATATTTTTCGAGGAAAACACTCCATTCAGGTCCAAGGTCGTGCTGCAGGTGAAAGATGCCCTTGTTTCCTTGAGTATGATAGAAACATTGGAACCACCTCGCGAAATGTGGACCTCCAAGGTGCTCAGTTACCAAATAAATGAAGGATTCATAATTCAAAGCGAGTCCCATGGAGTTTACGATGTTTACAGCATCTAAAGCTCCAGATTTGGTTCCTGCTTCAGCCAAGCTTTCAACCTGAACGGTCTTCAGAATCTCTCGGAGGGTTTGCCGCGGAAAACTGGCATCATCCTTCCGGTCAGACCACCTTGAATAAAGGGAATATTTTCGGAGAAGCTTATTCAACAGGACGTTAACACTAACCCCCTGCCTCGCTGCCTCCTCCTGCAGAACGGTGTCCCACTCCTTCCTAATCCGGAAAGTCCTCGTAATCGTCTTCTTGCGGGTACCGAAACGGTTAACCCTACTCAAAAATGAACATCTTCCTTACCTACCCAAAATCAGGGGATAATCGATTGCAAGTTAATACTTAATGTAGAATTTATTTAAAAGATTTTACTGTCAAACTATTTTTCGCGGGCATGCTTCAATATGTGTCCTGTTTCCGGCAGAATCAGCTTTTCCATAACAAGTTTGACTGCCTGCGGCGAGCCGGGGATACAAAAGAGCGCTTTTCCTTGGTCTGTGACTCCGGCTTTGGCTCGGGTCATGATGGCTGCTGAGCCGATCTCATCGTAGCTGAGCCTCCTGAATAATTCTCCAAACCCTGGCAACGTCTTAATCATCAGGGGTCTCAATGTCTCGATAGTCACGTCCGTTATGCTGACTCCGGTTCCACCACACACTATGATGGCATCCACCTCTTCCGAGCCTACAGCATTGCCCACATATTTTCCGAGCAGAACCCTGTCATCGGGCAAGATTTCACGGGAAGCCACTCTGTGACCAGCCTTCCGTAAAAGTTCAACAATCAAGTCTCCTGACGGATCAGAGAATGCTTTTCTTTCCTTAAGTTTCTGGTAGCGAGATGAACTGGAAACTATGACTGCGAAGCTGACTTTTTTGGGTGCCTCATTTTTGTGTTTGCGGCTGGATTCGCTCATGGCTTTTTCTCCTTCACTTTGCGGACCACATGCAGGTTTTGGATGCTGGTGCTTGGATACTGCCCATCTGCATCCTTCTCATACTGTTTGGTCATGTCCCAAACCGTTAACAGCGCCGTTGCCGCCGCGGCGAGAGCCTCCATCTCCACCCCTGTCTGCGCTCGGGTCTTAACAGTTGCTTCAGCCTCCACTTCGGAGTCGCCAACAATCTGCAGCTTAACCTCTACACTGGTTAGAGGTAAGGGGTGACAGAGGGGAATCAATGAGCTTGTGTTCTTTGCTGCCAAGATTCCGGCGACCTTAGCCACCTCAAAGGGGTCACCCTTCTCAACCTTTCCCTCTCTGATCAGCCGTAATGTCTCAGCTTTCAGCTTGATTGTCCCCTTCGCCTTGGCTTCCCTGTAAACCTCCGGTTTCGCGGATACATCAACCATTGACATGTAAACTTCACCTAACTATTCCATTATTTGATGGGGCTTATTTTGTTTGTTCCCAGAAGTCTATGAGCTGTTTGATCATTCTTGCCCGGGGATTTTCCTCGTTGTAACGGAAGATGCGGATTCTCCCAAACGTCTTGTGGCGAACAAGCTTATGGTTCTCCAGAACCTGCAAGTGCTGATTTGTGGTGGCATAGTTTAATCCCGCTCGCCGGGCAATCTCTGAAATGTTCAGCTCTTGGATTTCAGCCAGGATTCTGAGAATTTTCACTCGCCCTTTAGAAGAGAAAACCTCCTCTATCGCCATCGATCCTCACCGCCTTCCTGCAACAAAAGTTTGACAAGCTCCTGCTCCAGATCAGAGGCTGGAACATGGGACAGACTGATCAGCGTGGTCTTTCCCCGCTGCCCAACCCCAGAAACCAATGTTTCGATTATTCCAGCAGCAGAAAGCGCCTTAACGTACTTCCAGAGTTGAGTGTGACCCCGACTTTTTTCACCATACTCTTCGCAGACCAGAGCATAAGCCTCCTCCGCGTCTCCCATGGACATGTAAGCTGAATCACACTGTTTGAAGTGCCGCGCTACACCGAGAAGAAACAGTTTTTCGTGAAGGCTGAATGCGGGAATTATGTCCCTCCGCACAACCGGATAGACGCTGACAACCGCTTTCCGAACACACTCAGGCGAAACCTGCCGCATCTCCAGAGCGTCAGCATACTTGCCGGCTCGCCAAAGAAGCTCAATGGCATAGCGGGCGTTTCCCCCTTCCGAGTTTCCCAGCTCAGCGATGAGCCCCAATGTTTGGGGTGGCACTGTTCCCTCTTTGAAGGCAAGGTTTACCCTGTCGTTAATGATGTCTTCGAGCTGTGACTCGGAGTATTCCTCCAGCTGGATTATGTTGCGTTGAAGGGTGCTTCTTGTGCTTGGGTCCAGTTTGTCCAGGTATTCGGGTTGGCGGAGGATGCAGATGAGGGAGAGCCTTTTGGGGGCATCGAGCCGGTCTTCTTGGATTCGGGAGAGGTTGTAGAGGGGGTCTGAGCCTTCGCTGCCGATAAGAGATTCCAGCTCGTCCAAGGTTAAGATCAGGTAGGCGTCTTTCTCGTCGAGGACCTGCATAAGCGCCTGCAACAGTTCCTCTGCTGAGTAGCCGCGTTTAGGATAGGTGGGATAGAACTTCATTATGGTTCTTTGCAGAATCATGAATAGGCTTCCTTTGCATTCGCGGCAGTTAACGTGAACATAGTTGAGGTTGATGTTACGCTGCTTTGCCTCTTTCACTATGTTTAAGCCGAAGTGCTGCGAGAGAACGGTTTTGCCTGCTCCGATCTTTCCTATAATGAGGGCGCGTTGGGTCATTTTTCCGGGGCTTTCAACAACGAAACGGAAGAACTGGTTCAAGAGATTGAGTTGAAGTCTTCTGTGGAGTAGATGCTGTGGAACATAGTTGATGTCAAGTTTGCTTTCATCCTTGAAAACGCTGGAATATCGCGGCATAGGTCAGTCCTTCAGACTTCTGAATAATGATTTATGAATTTTGTCTCTTAAAAAGGATAAGATGCATAATCAGGGGTTGTTGGAGTTGTTCTTGAACATCAGTTGTGAGTGCAACCACAGATAATCTTTTATGTTCAACCAAGAATATAACCACGTCATTACAGAAAAGGGGGTTTCAAGAAAATGGCTGAAGAAATTTTGGAGAAGATTCCGCTTGAGAAGCGTTGGGCAATGGCTGCACAATCCTTTTCCAACGGGTGCATGGGCTACATCCAAGTTCTGCTGGGGATCATAGGGAAAGAAAAACTTGCTGAGATAGAATCTGAGATGTGGGGCGAAGGCATGAAGATGTCTTTCCTGAGTTTCATGAAGGAATTTAAGATGCCAGCAGAAGACGCTGTTGACGCTGCAAACTTAACTGCTATTTTCGCAGTTCTGGCGCTGGGACCTGAATGCAAAATGGAGAGGACTGAGGAAAGCAGGAACAGAGTCGTAGACAGGTACCTTAACTGTCCGTGGTGGGAAAGCGCCAAACAGTTCGGAATTGCCGACCAATATGAATGCTCATGTGGGGATTGGAGTGAAGCGGCACTTAAGGCAATCAATCCTAAACTGACGGCAACGCTCACTAAATCTCAATCACGCGGCGATCCATACTGCGAATGCGTTTATGAACTTAAGGAATAAGCCCAAACCTCATCCCCTTTCTTTTTTGTTTTTTTAAGTACACTAGACTCCAGCAGCACTCGCTAAGCCTGAACAAGTTCATCATTCAACAAATCTGAGAGCGCAAACCACAAACTCCACAAATCCGCAGAAACACAGAATATCCCATGAAAAATGGGTGTAGTGCCTGAAAACTATGCTGAGGTTCCAGAAAAGTGGAACAGACGGCGCTCTGATGCATAATAAAAATTATAAGAAGAACTCGACAATCTATTGTGGGGGTATAAAATTTTGTCAGATCTTGGAGAATTGCTAAATGAAATGCTGTTAGACGTTATAGCTGCTTTGCCTGTGATTATTGCTGCCATAATCGTTGTAGTCATCGGATATTTTGTCGGGAAATTTGTGGGACGTGCTGTGAATAAACTCATTGAGAAGGTGGGCATCGAAAAAAAGTTTGATGAAACTGACACAGGAAAAACTTTCAGAGCTGCAGGGTGGGATATTTCCTCCTTTGTTGGTGGACTTACCACAGCTTTTATTGTGGTCATATCTGTGGTCATAGCTATTCAGATTCTGGAAATCGGAGGTCCTGTTGGCGAGTTCTTAGTTGACCTCGCAGCCTATCTGCCTAGACTTCTGGGAGGAATCGTGATAATAGTTGTTGGCAGTGTTTTGGTGGGATTTCTGGCAGATCTTGTGGGAAACACGTTGAAGCCGATCTTTCCTAAAGCCAAGGCAGAGATAGCGGACATGCTGAAGAGTCTTCTACAGATAGGTTTGATAGCGGTTGTACTGATGATGGCTCTGGATCTTATGCTTCTAGCCGGCGAACTGGTCTATCCCTTAATCTTAGGTTTCGTAATAATCGGTGCAGGAATAGCTTTGACCGACGGACTAATCAAATCGATCACCGATGACCACAAAGAGTTCAGGGATGTAGCGGGGTACGCAAAATTCGTGCTCTACAGCATCTTCCTCATCATCGGCGCAGGAGCAATCTTTTCAACCTTCGAAGGAGTCACAAACATTGTCGCAAACGTGTCCTGGGCGTTCGCAATAGCCATGGGCATAATGCTGATTCCAGTGATCTACAGCCTAGCCAAAAAAATGTCCAAAGAAATATCTTAAAACTGGATGCCACAACTTCCCCTTTCTTTTTTTGTAATCATTAAATCACAAGCAAGAATGCCCATCATTGACAATTCTTTCACTGCTCCTTGCAGCAATGTTGGCGATCATAACCTGCAAAAAGAGACTGCCCAAAACACCAACCAATCATATTAGGAGACTAATAGAGGTACATTGTTGAAAACAGTGTTTTTTCTGGAAAAACTGAAGAGCAATCTGTTGCTCAAAAATTATGAGAATGCTAACGTTTGCCTAAGAATCCAATTCGTCTGCTTTGTTCGAGTACACAAAAGGATGAAGGGTTGTTTACATTCTTTCTAAAGCTGACTTCTTTTCTTTTATTTTCTGTTCAAGTTCATCTGCTTGGTCTTCTTCACCTAGAGCTTTGTGGCAGTCAACGATATACTCTAGGGTGCTAACTCCGAAACGGTCATAACCCTTCTCAAACGCTAAATCTGCTGACTTGAAAAAACGTTCCTTGGCTTTATTGTAATCTTTCAGTTGGTAATTGCATTCTGCCGCCTTAAACAGGGTGTAGGAGGCATCAAAAAAGTTTTTGACTTTTTCATAGATTTCGGATGCCTGCAGGTACTTTTCTGCTGCTTCTTCAAGTTTGCCGGTGTCAGCTAAGGCTGTTCCTTCTTTGTGGAATTTTATCGGATCCTCTTTTTTAACTTCTTCACTGCCGCTCATACAGTTTCACCGTTAACCTTCGGCATATGCCCAGCATGACCTTTAACTTTTACCTTTAATGCCTTCATGTCGTTTTCTGGGGCAGAACCTGCGGCGGGTAAAGATTGTGTCTTTAAGGTTATAACAGAGAAGATTTATTGTATTGTCAAGCTCAGGAATGTGTAGGGAGAGGAAAAAGCTGAGACGTAGTACGCTCCTGTTCTGTTTTACACTTATCGCGATTATAGTTTCACCCTTACTTTTGGTAGCTTTGAATGTTGGCGTTAATGAGCAACAGTCGGGTCCTGAATTTTTTGTGGGCGTAGAATATGCTATCGACAACCACAGTGTTGAAGGCTGCAAAGCTTTGGTTGACAGGGTAAAGAATTTCACGAATCTTTTTGTTGTCGACTCTATTGGAATAACATTTGACATAAATAATCTTAACGAGGTCTGCAACTACGTCTACGACGCGGGGCTATACTTTCTGGTCTTCTTTATTCCTTTACATGAAGAATATGAGAATGTTACGACGGATGGGCAGCATCAAACACTGATCTTCCGATACAACTACTATCCCCATCTGTGGATTGCAGACGCCAAAGAAAAATACGGAGACAAGTTCTTGGGAGCCTACGCCATGGATGAGCCGGGAGGACACCAGCTAGACGGGGACGGGGACAGCCAATTGGTTACAGAAGCGGAAAACCAAACGGAAGCCGCTAAGAAATATTTGAATTGGACCGGCATTCACCTAGACTATTACCTTTATGCCCGAGAATGCGAAGACATTACGGTGTTAACTTCAGATTATTGTTTCTACTGGTTCGACTACAAGTCTGGATACGACACAGTGTTAGCTGAGTTTGCGTGGAATCACAGCAGACCGTTACATGTTGCCCTTTGCAGAGGCGCCGCCAATGCCCAGAACAAAGACTGGGGCGTCATGGTCACATGGACCTACAATGATGAACCCTACCTTGTTTCAGGCATTGAACTTTATGATGATCTGATTGATGCTTACCATAATGGAGCAAAGTATGCGGTGATTTTTGATCATCCAGACACCGACTATTCAGAGTATGGGATATTAACGGAAGACCACTTTGACGCATTAGAAGATTTCTGGAACTACGTGAACAGCAACCCTGACAAGCATGGAACCGTAAAAGCAGAGGTGGCTTATGTTCTCCCCGAAAACTTTGGCTTCGGATTCCGCAACCGCAACGATAAAATTTGGGGGCTGTGGAGTGCCGACACGGATGAACGGACCGAAAAGATTTGGGGCGACGTTAACCAGCTGCTAGATGAGTACGGTTTCGGTTTGGATATTGTTTACAGTGATCCAGACTTCGATGATGGCCTTGAACACCTTTACGATAAAATCTTTTTCTGGAATGAGACAATAAACTAGAGACTGGTTCAGTGACTGGCGGCTGCTTTAGATGAAGAAAGATGTGAATCTTGTTTCAGAGTTTTCAACAGGCGGAATCTACACGCTGCTGTTATTTGTTTCAGAGGAGGTTTCATTGACTGTAGGAAAGCTGGGAAAACAGAGGTTTCCAAGGGGATACTACACCTACACTGGCTCGGCTTTGGGCAAGGGAGCCACAAGCCTCAAACATCGGATCGCTAGGCACCTGAGGAAAGAAAAACTTAGGTTCTGGCACATAGATTACCTTTTGGCAGACGAAAACGTGTCCGTGGAAGCGGTTATAGTCGCTGAAACCAACAAAAAGATGGAATGCAACATAAACCAGCACATAAAGACTATAATGGGAGCAAAAGTTCCAGTCAACGGATTTGGTGCTTCTGACTGCAGGAAAAACTGCGGAAGCCACCTGCTGTATTTTCCAGAGATTGAAAATGCGGATTGTTTGGTTCAGAAACTTGTTGGATATCTTCAGTCAGTATCTGGCATTCTTTCGGTGTATGTGGTTCACTAACGGTTTTCAGGGGTCATTCTTTCTCTGCTCGTTTTTTGGGTACAAACAGTAGAGTCAGGAAGACTCCGGCTAGGAAGCCTCCCACGTGAGCGGTGTGCGCGACGTTTTCTACGATTCCGGAGGATACGTAGGCGGTTTCGGTTAAGATTGTTATGAAGACGAATATGATGGCTGGCATGGGGATGGGGATGAAACCGAAGAGTTTGAGGAGCCAGCGAAAGGGAAAAAGAATGGCGAAGGCAGCTAAAACGCCGAAGATTGCGCCCGAAGCACCTATGGCGGGAATGGCAGATGCGCTGCTTAGGTAGGCGTGAAAGAGTCCTGCGATGATGCCGCAGACTAGGTACAAGCCCAAAAAGCGGAAATTACCCAATTCCCGTTCAACCGCGTCGCCGCTCACCAACAGAAAGAACATGTTCAGTACAATATGGATGATGTTTGCGTGCAGGAACATGGAGGTAACTAGGGATACGAGGTTCTCGCCTTTCATGATCTCGGCGGGAACTAAACCGTAATTTTGGATAAGCTGGTTGTAGGATTCGGGGTTTGTTATGCTCTGGAGAAAAACTAGGATGTTCGCCGCGATAATCAGGTACGAAAACACTGCAACCTTAGACCCCACAGCTGATTCACTCCTAAACAGTTAGACGCTCATTATTTTCCAACCAACATAAAATCCTTTGGTTCAACATAAATAATCCTTCCACGGCTAACAACCTATAATTAGGTAATACCACAAAATAAGCCTCATTAGCGGAAGAAGCAAACCCGCTTTTCGGTTGGGAAGTGAAGAAGATTACAGGGACAGCCGTAGTGTACTCGCCTAAGTATTTACGCCACAAAACTGGACCCCGTCACCCCGAATCCCCCTCCCGCCTCAGGGTAATCATGAGAGAACTGAACAAAAGCGGCATTCTCAAAAATGAAAGATGCTCCCCTGTCGAACCTGAAACCGCACACGTCAACGACCTGCAGCTGATCCACGACACCGACTATATTCAGCAAATTAAACAGTTTTGTAGCTGCGGCGGCGGGCTGCTGGATCAAGGAGACACAGTGGTTTCTGGCGAAAGCTATGAGGTAGCCCGTTTGGCTGCAGGAGGAGCAGTGAAAGCTGCTGATGTGGTTATGGCGGGGAAGTGCCGAAACGCCTTCGCTTTTGTTAGGCCTCCGGGGCATCATGCTGGACCAGACTATCCCATGGGCTTCTGTGTCTTCAATAATGTGGCAGTAGCCGCGGCTCATTTGCTAGAAAAGTTCAGCCTTGACCGAGTTCTGATTTTGGATATAGATGCCCATCATGGAAACGGGACACAGGAAATCTTCTACAGAAGCAACAGGGTTCTCTACATCAGCCTCCACGAGGACCCCATCGAGTTTCCATTAACAGGATTCGCTGATGAGGTCGGCGAAGATGAGGGACAGGGATACACGGTGAATGCTCCTCTGCCCTACGGAACAGACGACAGAATCTACCTCAGAGCCTTCAACGAGATTGCGGCGCCAATCATCAATCAGTACAAGCCGCAGTTCATTCTGGTCTCCACCGGATTCGACAACCACTACGCAGACCCAGTCGGAAACCTGTCCCTGTCAACGTTCAGCTACGCCAAAATCTTTGACTCCGTTTTAGAGTCAGCATCGAAGTTTTGTCAAGGAAGACTGGTGGCGGTTCTGGAGGGCGGATACAACCTGAGGCTTCTTGGAAAGATTGCGTGCGCAGTGACTGCGAAGATGGCTGAAATCCCATATTCCATCAGGGATAAGCATCATGCTGCAGGTGTTAAGGTGTGGAGAAAGGGAGAAAAAATGATAGACAGAATAAAGAAGATTCAGTCGTCCTTCTGGAATATAGAACATTAAGTTTTCTAAAATTGGAGAAGAGGGTTGGGGAAATCTTATTGTTTCCCCGAAATGGGGTAGCCGAATCGGTGTCCGGTTTACTACTCGATGACCTGAATGGCGCCTTCGGGGCACTCCATCTCGCAGGCTCTACATGTGATGCAGTCCTCAACGTTTACGGGAACAGACTTTCCGTCTTTCATTTCGTAAACGCCGACAGGACAGGTGTCAACGCATGTTTCGCATCCGGTACATTTCTCAGCATCGACTTTGATTTCAACCATTATCTAATCAACTCCGCTTTTTAGATTTTAACCAAAATGAGGCAATGAAATAAAAACGTTTTGTAAAAAAAGGAAACTATTCACGGAGTCTCAGAAGAACCCCGTCGATTGTTGCCTCCGCCTCCTCAATTCTGCCATTGTATTCTTCCACAAGCTTTGTGTATGCGCCTTTGGAAACTTCTCCGCGTCTGTACCTCTGTTTCACTCGCTGTATGTCTCTTTCTGCGCCTTCAAGGTTTGCTTCAGCCACTTCGATCTGTCTCATCATGTTTGCATACTGGGAACCGGCGGCTCTTATGGTCTCACGGAGAGAGGAGAGATTCCTGGAAATCGTGGAGAGGCGTGAGTCCAGCATCTTTTTCCTAACCTTAAATCTGCGTCTAGGAATTTTTCCCTTACGTAACCGCTCGTCTAGGGATTCAAGCTCTGACTGAATTTTTATTTTTTCTTCGTATGAATCAACGAAGCTTCTGAGGTCTTTAGATGGAACCTGAATTGTGGAGGCAGAAATGGTTTTTGGTGTGCCCCAGAAAAGCAATACTGCTGACGCGGCAACAGCTAGGATTCCCACCCAGATGGTTGGGTAGAATGAGCCCCAGAACACGTTGTATTCGTAGTTGATTTCGAAGTTGAGGTTGTCGGAAGGCGTCACATTGGAGAAAGTGAAGCTCATGGTTTCCTGAAGGTCGCTTTTTTTGATGCTGACGGGGTCTAGAGGATGTGATGATTGGGATTTGGCGCCTTTGGGGAGAGCTATGGAGACAGTTAATTTTCCTATTGTTGAGTTGAATTGTTCATAGAAGGTGAAATCTAAGGTGTAGTCGTTTCCGTCCTTTTGGCTGATGTGGATGCTCCATGGA
>Ga0315550_1001030_pt1 | contig 17220 bp, 11 predicted proteins | sample SalMarSW160190MG_2_FD_203100 | JGI IMG/M metagenome (GOLD analysis project Ga0315550, IMG submission 203100) | Salt marsh sediment microbial communities from the Plum Island Ecosystem LTER, Massachusetts, United States - Salt Marsh Sediment SW1601-90 ... | reverse complement strand
GCCCTCGCCGAATGGTGGTGGACGGTCGACCGCGAGCTGCTGGCGGCGCTCATGGCGCTGATCGGGGTCGGGATCGTCATGAGCTTCGCGGCCAGCCCGGCGGTCGCCGAACGGCTGGGGCTCGACGAGTGGCATTTCATCATCCGGCACGTGCTGTTCGCGGTGCCGGCGGTGGCGGTGATGGTCGGCGCCTCACTGCTGACGCCGCACCAGGCGCGGCTGGCGGCGCTGGGGGTGCTGGTCGTGTCCATCGTGCTGCTGGCGCTGACCCTGGTGTGGGGTACCGAAGTCAACGGCTCGACGCGCTGGCTGAGCGTCATCGGCTTTTCCATCCAGCCCTCGGAGTTCGTAAAGCCGGCTTTCGCGGTCATCGCCGCCTGGCTGATGGCGGAGCGCATGCGGCGGCGCGACGTGCCCGGCCATGCGCTGACGGTGGGCCTATTGGTGGTGATCGTGGGGATGCTGGTGGTGCAGCCCGACGTCGGGCAGACGACGCTGCTGATCCTCACCTGGGCGGCGCTGCTGTTCATCGCCGGCATTTCGTGGTGGATCATTGGCGTGCTGGCGGCCAGCGCCGCCGGCGGGTTCACGGCCGCCTATGTGCTGTTTCCGCATGTCAGCCGGCGCATCGACGCCTTCCTCAGCCCCGATTCCGGCGACACCTACCAGGTGGACAAGGCCCTGCAGTCGCTTGTCGAAGGGGGCTGGTTCGGGCGCGGGCCGGGGGAAGCGGTCGCCAACCGGGCGCTGCCGGACGCGCATGCAGATTTCGTCTTCTCGGCCGCCGCGGGCGAGTTCGGAATCGTGTTCTGTCTGGCGCTAGTTGTCCTGATCGGTTTCGTGGCGGTCAGGGGGCTGAGCCGGGCGCAGGCGCTCGGCGATCTGTTCTCGCGGCTGGCGGTGAGCGCCCTGGCCCTGCAATTCGGACTGCAGTCGGCAATCAACCTGGCCGTTAACATCAACCTCATTCCGCCCAAGGGCATGACCTTGCCGTTTGTCAGCTACGGTGGCACATCGATGCTTGCCGTCGCGTTCGGCATGGGCGTTCTGCTGGCGCTGACGCGGCGCAAACCGCAGGAGGCGATCGCCTCCGGGCTGCCGCTCGGCCGGGAGGCGCTCAGGCACGAGACCGGATGAGTGTATTTGCCCTGATGGCCGGCGGCACCGGCGGCCATCTGTTCGCCGCCCAGGCGCTGGCCGAGGAGCTATCGAAGCGCGGCCACCGTGCCGAGCTGGTCACCGACAAGAGGGCGGCGCCGATTTCCGAGAGCTTCCCGCCGCGCGCCATCCATGTGGTGCCGGCGGCGAGCCCCGATCCGCGCCGACCGGTCGCGGCGCTCAAGGCGGGCGGAATCATCGTTTACGGGCTGGCCGTCGCCTTCGGGGTCCTGAGAAGGATCGAGGCGGATGCAGTGGTGGGGTTCGGCGGCTATCCGAGCTTTCCGCCCTTTTTGGCGGCGGCGCTGATGGGAATCCCCGGGCTGCTGCACGAGCAGAACGCGGTGATGGGCCGCGCCAACCGCGCCCTGGCGAGGTTCGCGGACGCATTGGCGCTGGGGTTCGAAGCGACGCGCGGCGCCGAACGGTTCAAGATCGCCAAGCATGTGACCGGCAATCCGGTGCGCGCCCAGGTTCTGGCGCTGGCCGGCAGGGCGCTGGCGCCGATCGAAAATGGCGGCGCGATCCGACTGCTGGTGTTCGGAGGCAGCCAGGGCGCGCGGTTCCTGTCCGAGGTCGTCCCCGGCGCCGTGATCGGCCTGCCGGAGGATTTGCGGGCGCGGATCGAGGTCACGCAGCAGTGCCGGGAGGAGGATCTCGACCGGGTGACGCGTGCCTATGGCGAGGCGCGCGTCAATGTCGAGCTGGCGACTTTTTTTGCGGACCTGCCGGAGCGGATTGCCGGCAGCCATCTGGTGATCGCGCGGGCCGGCGCCTCGACGATCGCCGAGTTGGCGGTGATCGGCCGCCCGGCGGTCCTGATCCCGCTGCCGGGGTCGCTCGACCAGGATCAGCTCGCCAACGCCTCCGTGGCGGCGGATGCCGGCGGGGCGGTGGTCATGGAGCAGGCCACCATTTCACCGCAATCGCTTGCCAGTGAGCTCGCCGGCCTGCTAGCCCGGCCGGAGAGACTGGCGACAATGGCCGCGGCCATGCAATCGCTCGGCCGGCCTGACGCGGCGAGCCGGCTCGCCGATATCGCCACCGAGCTGGCGGCGCCCCGGGCGCCGGCCGAGGGGGATACCCAATGAAGATGCCCGCCAATATCGGGCCGGTCCATTTCGTCGGCATCGGCGGGATCGGCATGAGCGGCATCGCCGAGGCGCTGCATTCGCAGGGCTACGAGGTGCGCGGCTCCGACATCGCCGCCAGCGCCAACGTGGTGCGCCTGCAGAAGATGGGAATCGCCATCGACATCGGGCAGAAGGCCGACAATTTGCGCGACGCGGCGGTGGTGGTCATCTCCTCGGCAATCAAGTCTGACAATCCCGAGCTGGTGGCGGCCCGCGCCCGCTCGCTGCCGGTGGTCCGGCGGGCCGAGATGCTGGCCGAGATCATGCGGTTCAAGAACGCCATCGCGATCGCCGGCACCCACGGCAAGACAACGACCACCTCGATGATCGCCGCGCTGCTCGACGCCGGCGGCATGGACCCCACCGTCATCAACGGCGGCATCATCAACGCCTACGGCACCAACGCCCGCATCGGGGAGGGCGACTGGATGGTGGTGGAGGCCGACGAATCCGACGGCACCTTCGTCAAGCTGCCGGCCGACGTGGCGGTGGTCACCAACATCGATCCCGAGCATCTGGATCACTACGGCTCGTTCGAGCGGGAGAAATCGGCGTTTCTCAACTTCATCGAGAACGTCCCCTTCTATGGCTTCGCCGTGATGTGCCTCGACCATCACGAGGTGCAGGCCCTGGTGGGCGAAATCGAGGACCGGCGGGTGATCACCTACGGGCAGAACCCCCAGGCCGACATTCGCCTTCTGGGGCTGACGACCGGCAATGGCGGCAGCCGGTTTTCGGTCGCCATCCGCGATCGGCTCACCCGCACCGACAAGCTGATCGATGGCCTCAGCCTGCCGATGCCGGGCCTGCACAACGCGCTCAACGCGACCGCCGCGGTGGCCGTCGCCGACCGGCTCGGGGTGGACGCCGAGGCGATCCGGGAGGGGCTGGCGAGATTCTCCGGGGTGTCCCGGCGCTTCACCACCGTCGGCAAGGTTGCGGGCATCACCGTCATCGACGACTACGCCCACCATCCGGTGGAGATCGCGCATGTGCTGGAAGCGGCGCGGGCGGCGGCGAGCGGCGACGTGATCGCGGTGGTGCAGCCGCACCGCTATTCGCGGCTGCACGATCTGTTCGAGGAATTCGCCGGGTGCTTCAACGACGCCGACACAGTGATCATCGCCCCGGTGTATGCGGCGGGGGAGAAGGAGATCCCCGGGGTGACCCATCTGGCGCTGGCCGAGCGTCTGCGCGCCACCGGGCATCGCGACGCAAGATTCATCGCGGCACCCGACGAACTGCCGGCGATGATCGCAAAGCGGGCCGGGGAGGGCGATTTCGTGGTGTTTCTGGGCGCCGGCAGCATCACCCAATGGGCGGCGGCGCTGCCCGGGCAACTTGAGACCCAGCTCGGGCGGGGCACGAAAAAGACGGAAAAGCGGGAAAAGCAAAGTGGCTGAGCCGGCTTCCTCGCAAAGCGAATCAACGGCGCCGGCAGCGTTCGACGACCTCCTGCCGTCGCTCGGCGACTGGGTGAACGACGTGCGCGGCCGGCTGGTCCCCAACCAGCGGCTGGCGGACATCACCTGGTTTCGGGTCGGGGGGCCGGCGCAGCTCTTCTTCCTGCCCGCCGACGAGGCGGATCTGGCGCATTTTCTCGGCCATCTCGATCCGGCGATCCCGGTCACCGCGATCGGGCTGGGCTCGAACCTGCTGGTGCGTGACGGCGGCATCGCGGGGGTGGTGATCCGGCTCAGCGCCAAGGGGTTCGGCACCATCGAGCCCCTTGAGGGGCACCGGCTCAGGGTCGGCACGGCGGTGCCGGACGTCAAGCTGGCGACGGCGGCGGCCGAGGCCGGGATCGACGGGCTGAGCTTTTATCGCGGCATTCCCGGCGGCATCGGCGGGGCGCTTTACATGAACGCGGGATGCTACGGCACCGAGACCCGCCAGCGGATGGTCGAGCTCAGGGCCGTCACCAGGGACGGCGAGATCGTCACCGTGCGCAATGACGCGATGGGCTATTCCTATCGCCATTCGAACGGTCCCGAGGGCGCCATCTTCACCCAGGCCGTCTATCAGGGTTCGGCGGGCGAGACCGAAGCGATCAAGGCCCGCATGCGCGAAATCACCGAGACGAGAGAGGGCTCGCAGCCGACCAAGTCGCGCACCGGCGGCTCGACGTTCAAGAACCCTCAGGGCCAGTCCTCGTGGAAGCTGATCGAGGCCGCCGGCTGCCGGGGGCTGACGATCGGCAACGCCCAGGTCTCCGAGAAGCACTGCAATTTCCTGATCAACCTGGGGGACGCCAGCGCCCACGACATCGAGCTGGTGGGCGAGACGGTGCGGGCGCGGGTGCGGGAGAATTCCGGCGTCGCGCTCGACTGGGAAATCCGCCGCATGGGACGGTTCGAGCCCGGCCGCGAGGTGCGGGAGTTCCTGGACGGCGATATCTTTGTCGGGGCGGTGTAGGCGGTGACGGCGGCGGCGAGCGGCGGCGCGCCCCTGCATGCGGCGGACACCCATGTCGCGGTTTTGGGCGGCGGCTGGTCCAACGAGCGGGAAATCTCGCTCGTGACCGCGAACGCCTGCGCCGGGGCGCTGCGCGATCGAGGGTATCGGGTCACCGAGATCGACGTCGACCGGTCGATCGCCGCCAGGTTGGCCGAGCTCGAGCCCGACATCGCATTCAACGGGCTGCACGGCACCGTCGGCGAGGACGGAACCGTGCAGGGCATCCTCGAGGTTCTGCAAATCCCCTACACGCATTCCGGCGTTCTGGCCTCGGCGCTGGCCATGGACAAACACCGCGCCAAGGCGATCTTCGAATCGGTCGGCATTCCGGTCGCCGAGCATCTGATCGCGGATCGCTGGGAGGTCGCCCGCGAACACGTGATGGCGCCCCCTTATGTCGTCAAGCCGATCGCCGAGGGGTCGAGCGTCAACATCTTCATCGTCAAGCAAGGCGCCGCGCACCCGCCGCAGGAAATTCTGCGCGAGGACTGGACGGGGGGCGAGGAGGTGATGGTGGAGCGCTTCGTGCCCGGCCGGGAGCTCACCTCGGCGGTCATGGGCGACAAGGTTCTTGAGGTCACCGAAATCGTCACCGACCTGCCTTTTTACAACTACGAGGCGAAATACGCCGAAGGCGGCTCGAAACACCTCATTCCGGCGCCGGTTTCATCGAATATTTACCAGCGCGTTCAAACACTCACGCTGCTGGCGCATCGGGCGCTTGGCTGTCGGGGCGTGACGCGGACGGACTTCCGTTTGCACGAGGAGCCGGGGGGTGAAAGCGAACTGGTGTGCCTTGAGCTGAACACCCAGCCCGGCATGACCCCGACATCCCTGGTTCCCGAACTGGCGGCGCTCGCCGGCTACTCGTTCGAGGAGCTGGTCGCCTGGATGGTGGAGGACGCGAGTTGCAACAGGTAAGCCGGGCGGAACTGGCCTCGGCAATCGCGCTCACCGATCCGCGCCTGCTGCCGGCGCGGTCGCGGCGGGCCGGATCCTCTCTGGTCGGGGCGGCCAGGCGAACCTGGGTGTTGCACCGCAGGACCCTGGTTCGGGCCCTGGCGCTTGTGATCGCGGCCTCGGCGGCGCTTGCATCCTTTCACTACCGCGACGGCATCGCCAATGCGATCGGCGTCGTCTCCGACCGGGCCGCGCACGGCTTTGCGAGCGCCGGGCTCAAGATCGAGCGGATCGAACTGACCGGCCACACGATTACCGACGAGGCGAGCCTACTGGCGGCGCTCGGCGTCAGGGAGGGAATGTCGATCGTCGCCTTCGACGCCGACGCGGCGCGGGCCCGGCTGGAAGCGCTGCCGGCAATCGCCGAGGCCTCGGTGCAGAAGGTCTACCCCGCGTCGCTGAGCGTCACGGTCACCGAACGGCTGCCGGTGGCGCGCTGGCGGGTCGACGGGGTGACCTTCGCGATCGACGCAAGCGGCTCGCAGCTGGCGGTCCTGAACGGGGCCGGCGGCGATCTGCCGCTGGTGATCGGCGACGGGGCGGCCGACGATGCCGCGGCGATCATCCTGGTGCTCGACCAGCACCCGCTGTTGCAGCGCAAGCTCCTGGCGGTCAGCCGCATCGCCGACCGGCGATGGGACCTCATCTACGACAACGGTCTCAGGATCATGCTGCCGGAGAGCGGGGTCGCGACCGCGATCGACCGCATCGAACGGCTCGATTCGGCGCACGCGCTGCTGGCGCGGGATCTTCAGATCATCGATCTGAGGGTGCCCGGACAGCTCGCGGTGCGTCCCGCCGAGCGCTCTGAAGCGAGCGACCGAGGAGGCTCGGGCTGATGCTGACCGATGCGATGACGGGGCGGCTGAAGCCGGCGCAGCCCGGGCGCGCGAGCCTGATCTCGGTGCTCGATGTCGGCTCGTCGAAGGTTTGCTGCGTGATCGCGCGGCTGGTGCCGCTGGGGGAGGCGCGGGCCTTCCGGGAGCGCACGCATGCCGCGCAGGTTATCGGTTTCGGATACGGGCCCTCGGCGGGGATCAAGGCGGGGGTCGTCAGCGATCTCGAGGCGGCCGAGCGCGCGGTGCGCCCGGTGGTCGGGATGGCCGAGCGGATGGCGGGGGTCACGGTGCAATCGGTGATCGTCAACGTGTCGGGCGGACGGCTGGACTCGGAGACCTTCAACGCCTCCGTTTCCCTCGACGGCCACCCCGTTGAGGACGCCGACATCCGCCGGGTGCTCAAGGCGGTCAACGAACGCTCGGTGCGCGACGAACGCGCCGTGCTGCACGCCCTGCCCATCTCACATTCGCTCGACGGCCAGAAGGGGGTGCGGGACCCGATCGGCCTGGTGGGCGACACGCTCGGGGTGGATGTCGCGGTGGTCAGCGCCGAGACCCTGGCGATGCGCAATCTCGAACTCGTTCTCAACCACTGCCATCTGCAGGTCGAGGCCTTCATCGCGACCCCCTACGCGAGCGGGCTGGCGGCCCTTGTCGACGACGAAATGGCGCTCGGGGTGGCGTGCGTCGATTTCGGGGGCGGGACCACCACGGTGAGCGTGTTTTCCGGCGGCCAGCTTGTCTATGCCGACGCCATCGCCATCGGCGGGCACAACATCACCATGGATCTGGCGCGCCAGCTTTCGGTTTCGATCGCCGACGCGGAGCGCCTCAAGACGCTCTACGCGTCGGTGCTGCCCGGCCAGGCCGACGAGCGCGACATGATCGCGATCCAGCCGGTGGGGGCGGGTACCGACGAAGCGCCGGCGCAAATCCCGCGCACGACGCTCACCCGGATCATCCGGCCGCGGATCGAGGAAGTGCTGACGGTGGTCAAGGACCGGATGCAGGCCACCGGCATGATCGACGTGGCCGGGCGCCGGTTCGTGCTCACGGGGGGCAGCAGCGAGTTGACGGGGCTCGCGGAGCTGGGGCGGCGAATCCTCACCCGCAATGTCAGGCAGGGGCGGCCGCTGGGCATTTCCGGCCTGCCGCCGATGGCCAAGGGCCCGGCCTTCGCGGCCGCGGTCGGGATGACGGTCTATCCGCAGGTTTGCAAGGCCGAATATTCCGAGCCGCGGGCGCAGCCGGCGTTGACCGGCACCGATGGGTATTTCGCGCGCATCGGCGGATGGTTGCGCGAGAGCTTTTAACCGCTGCTTAGCCCTAACGGTCGGTTACCGGCGGCGGCGTCCGGTCTCGCAATCGGCCAGCCGGTTAACACTTTCGATGCAATTGTTAGGAATGAGTTAACGATTTGCGCCGTAAACCAAGCTCCATCGCCAACTATGGGGCCGGCCATGACGATCAAACTGCAGATTCCCGACATCAAGGAGCTGAAGCCGAGAATCACCGTATTCGGCGTCGGGGGCGCTGGCGGAAACGCCGTCAACAACATGATCAGGTCGGGGCTGGAAGGCGTTGATTTCGTTGTCGCGAATACCGACGCCCAGGCCCTGTCGCTGAGCAAGGCCGACCGGGTCATTCAGCTCGGGGTCGGGGTGACCCAGGGGCTGGGCGCCGGATCGCACCCGGAAGTGGGCCGAGCGGCGGCCGAAGAGACCTTCGACGAGATCAACGACCATCTTTCGGGCTCGCACATGGTGTTCATCACCGCCGGCATGGGCGGCGGCACCGGCACCGGGGCGGCACCCGTCGTGGCGCGCGCGGCCCGCGAGCAGGGGATTCTCACGGTCGGCGTGGTCACCAAGCCGTTCCATTTCGAGGGAAGGCGGCGGGCGGTGCTGGCCGAGGACGGCATCGACGAGCTGCACCGGCATGTCGACACCCTCATCGTCATCCCCAACCAGAATCTGTTCCGGGTCGCCAACGACAAGACGACCTTCGCGGACGCCTTCGCGATGGCCGACCAGGTGCTCTATTCGGGGGTCGCCTGCATCACCGACCTGATGGTCAAGGACGGGCTCATCAATCTCGATTTTGCCGACGTTCGCGCCGTGATGCGCGGCATGGGCAAGGCAATGATGGGAACCGGCGAGGCGGAAGGCGAGGAGCGCGCCCGGCACGCCGCCGAGGCGGCGATCGCCAATCCGCTTCTCGACGATATTTCCATGGCCGGCGCCCACGGGCTGCTGATCTCGATCACCGGCGGTTCGGATCTGACGCTCTACGAGGTCGACGAGGCCGCCAGCCGCATCCGCGAGGAGGTCGACGAGGAAGCCAACATCATTCTGGGCGCGACCTTCGACGATTCCCTGGAAGGGGTGATCCGGGTGTCGGTGGTGGCGACCGGCACGGAGCCCTCCATGGTGCAGGCGATGGAGCCGCTCGATACCGACCGCATCCGGCCGCTTGATGCACGCGGGTCCCGCGCCGAAGCGGCGGAAAAGGCCGACCCCGCCCAGGCGACCGAGCCGGCGGCGGCCGAAGAACGCTCAGCAAAGGAACTGGAGACCGGTATGCAGCAAGCAGTGGCCGAAGCGGTCAGCAAATCGGCCGATGCCGACGAAACGACCGACGAAGACGTCACCGTCGAGCCGTACATTCCGACCGCCGAGCCGGCGACCGAGATCGAGGACATGCCGGCGGCCGTTCCCGAACGCGCCGCTCCGCGGTCCTATGTGCCGCAGCCCGCGGCCCGGCCCGAGGCCGGCCGCCGCATGCCGCAGCGCGCCGAGATGCCGGAAATCGCCCAGCAGGCAATGGCCGCGAACGACGAAGAGGACGACGAGCGGCCCAAGAACGCCAGGGCCCTGTTCAAGAGGCTGGCCACCAATGTCGGCCTGCAGCGCAAGGAAGACGAGGAAGAGGGCGCCAACGACGCCGCCGCGCGCAGCGCCGTGGAGGCCGTGCAGCGCCGCCCGGAACCGGCGCCGGCCGAGGAGGGGGCCAAGGGCCAACTCGACGATCAGGGGCGGGCCGCACCGGCCCGGGCCAAGGAACAGATTGAGATTCCGGCCTTTTTGCGCCGTCACGGCTGAGGGCGCGACAAGTGGCAAAAATGCCACCCACGGCATTTTCGCGGGGACCGACAGTCGTTTATGGCTTGATCGGTCCGGTTGATCTTCTAGCCTGACGGAACGATTTGGCTTTGCGGCGGGGGGAGCGTAGTTGAGATGAGAAGACTCGCCGCGAAGCAGTGTACGCTAGCAAAGCCCATCAGTTTTTCCGGTATCGGCGTGCATAACGGGCAACCGGTAACGGTCTCGGTCTCGCCGGCCCCTCCCGACAGCGGCTATCTGCTCGAACGCGTCGACGTCGACGGCAAGCACGCCGGCCCGGTGGCCGCCACCTGGGACCGCATCACCCATACCGCGCTGTGCACGGTCGTCGATCTTGGTGATTCGCTGAGCGTGGCCACCACCGAGCATCTGATGTCGGCGCTGGCCGGGCTCGCCGTCGACAACGCGCTGATCACCGTCGACGGGCCCGAGTGCCCGATCATCGACGGCAGCGCGCGCCCTTACGTCGAAGCGATCCTGGACTCCGGCATCGAGGTGCAGCCCGCCGACCGCAAGTTCCTCAAGGTGGCGCGCTCGATCACGGTCAGGGACAATGACGCCTACGCGGTCCTGGAGCCCTACAACGGGCGCTCGTTCGACGTCGAGATCGATTTCGACAGCGACGTGATCGGCCATCAGCGGATGATCTTCGACTGGTCGCCGCGGCGCTTTTCCTCCGACATCGCGCCGGCGCGCACCTTCGGGTTCGTGTCGGAGGCCAAGGTGTTGCGGCAGGCCGGCTATGCGCTCGGCTCGTCGCTTGAGAACTCCATCGCGGTCGAATCGGACAAGGTCATGAACCCCGAGGGGCTCAGGTTCGAGGACGAATTCGTGCGCCACAAGATGCTCGACGCGCTCGGCGACCTGGCGCTGGCGGGGCACCCGGTGTATGGCCGGTTCCGCTCTTACAAGGGCGGCCACAAGCTCAACGCGCTGGTTCTGTTCAGCCTGTTCGACAACCCGCAGAACTACGAGGTGGTCACCGCCGCGCAGCTGCCCCTGGAGTTCGACGCGCTGGACGATTTCCCGGAGACGATGGACCGGCGCAGCTACCTCCGCTCGGTCGGATAGCCCTTGCCCTCGGCCACAGTTTCGATCATTTTGCAGGCTACCTGCCGAGCCCGGCAGTCATCAGCTTAAGGCAAGGATCGCGTAACGTGTTCAGCAGGACAGAGGCCTCTTACGCGCGGCCGGGTCCGGCCCTGCGTCTCGCCGCCGCACTGGCGCTGACGCTGGCGGTCACCGCGTGCAGCGGCCTGGGGCTTTTCGGCAAGGGCAAGATCGTCGAAGAGGAGATCGTTCCCCCCGAGCAGCTCTACGACGAAGCCATCGGCTACATGGAGAAGGGGCGCGGCAAGTCGACGCTGGAGACATTCGACAAGCTGGAACGCCAGCACCCCTATTCCGAGTACGCCGAAAAGACGCGGCTGCTCAGGGTGTTCATTCTGTTCGGCGGGCACCAGTATGACGAGGCGGTGTTGGCCGCCGACCGCTATCTGGCGCTCTACCCGTCCTCGCCGGACGCGCCTTACGCGATGTATATGAAGGGCACGTCCTACTTCAATCAGATCAAGGACATCACCCGCGATCAGGCCAAGGCGCAGGACGCCATCGACACCTACAACCGGCTCATCGACAACTATCCCACTTCCGACTATGCCGATCAGGCGCGGGAGAACATCCTGATCGCCCACGACCAGCTCGCCGGCAAGGAGATGTCGGTGGGCCGCTACTATCTGGGCAACAAGCGATACACCGCCGCGCTCAACCGTTTCAAAACGGTGGTCGATCAATACGATACCTCCACGCATGTCGAAGAGGCGCTGGAACGGCTCGTGGAATGCTATCTGGCCCTGGGGCTGGTGAACGAGGCGCAGCACGCCGCCGCGGTGCTGGGACACAACTACCCGTCTTCCCAGTGGTACGAGGATGCCTATAATCTGTTGCAGAGTCAGGGGCTCGTACCACAGGTGCAGGAAGGCAACCCGCTGGGCGCAACGCTCTCCGGGTGACGCCCGCGGGGGTGGCGGCCGGCATGCTAAGTGCCATCTCGGTCCGGAACATCGTTCTCATCGACCAGATCGATCTGGCGCTCGAGCGCGGGCTGAGCGTATTGACGGGCGAGACCGGCGCCGGCAAATCGATCCTTCTCGATGCCCTGGCGCTGGCCCTTGGCGGGCGCGGCGACCAGTCGCTGGTGCGCAAGGACCAGGAGAGCGGCCAGGTGGTGGCCATTCTCAACCTGCCGCCCGAGCATCCCGCGCGGCAGCTGGTGCGTGACAGCGAGATTGCCGACGACGAGGAGCTGATTCTCCGGCGCGTGCAGCATGCCGACGGACGCACCCGCGCCTTTGTCAACGACCAGCCGGTGTCGGCGGGGCTGCTGCGCGAGATCGGCTCGCGCCTTGTCGAAATCCACGGCCAGCACGACGAGCGGGCGCTGGTGGACGCGGCCACGCACCGGGCCCTGCTGGACGCCTATGGCGGACTTGACCGCGAGGTGGCGGCGCTGGACGCCGCCCATCGCCGGCTCGCCGAGGCACGGGAGCGGGTCGCGGCGCAACAGGCGCGGGTGGCGTCGGCCGCGGCGGAGGAGGATTTCGCCCGCCACGTGGTCGCCGAGCTCACGGAGCTGGCGCCGGCCGCCGGCGAGGAGGACACCCTCGCCGACAAGCGGCAGCGCCTGATGCAGCTCGAAAAGGCGGCCGACGACATTGCCGAGGCGGACGAGCTGATCGGTGGGGCCGGGGCGCCGGGGCCGGCACTGGCGGGGCTGATGCGGCGGCTGATGCGCAAGTCCGAAGGCGAGGGCGGGGTGTTCGCGCCGCTGATCGAGGCGCTAGATGCGACGCTGGTGACGCTCGACCGTACCGGCGAAGCGCTGGAGGCCATCAAGCGCGAACTCAGTTTCGATCCGGCCGAACTGGAACGGGCCGAGGAGCGCCTGTTCGCGCTCAGGGCCGCGGCGCGCAAGCACCAGGTCGGCTGTGACGAACTGCCCTCGGTGCTAGAGCGGTACACCCGGGAGCTCGAATTGCTCGAAAGCGGTGAGGAAGAGCTCAAGCGGCTCGAGGCGGACCGCGAGACGGCGGCGAGCGCCTACCGCCAGGCCGCGGCGGCGCTGAGCGGGGCGCGCAAGACCGCCGCCAAGTCCCTGGTGGCGGCGGTCGAAAAGGAGCTGCCGGACCTCAAGCTCGGCCGGGCGCGGTTCATCGTCGAGCAGGAGGTGGACGAGGCGCGGGAGGCGGCGACCGGGTTCGATCAGATTTCCTTCGCGGTGCAGACCAATCCGGGCAGCCGGCCGGGCCCTCTGATGAAGGTCGCCTCGGGCGGCGAACTGGCGCGGTTCCTTTTGGCGCTCAAGGTGGTGCTCGCGGATCGCGGCTCGGCGCCGGTCCTGATCTTCGACGAAGTCGATACCGGGGCCGGCGGGGCGGTGGCCGACGCCATCGGCAAGCGGCTGGCGCGGCTGAGCGAGACCGTGCAGGTGATCTCGGTCACCCACGCGCCGCAGGTGGCGGCCCGCGCCGACCATCATCTCCTGGTCGAAAAGCAGGCGGTCGAGGAGGGCGCTTTCGTGCGCACCCATGTCGGAGCGCTGGATGCCGATGCGCGCCGGGAAGAGGTGGCGCGGATGCTGGCCGGGGCGCGGGTGACCGACGAAGCGCGCGCGGCCGCCGAGCGGCTGATGGCAGAGGTTGCGCATTGAGCGGCGAGAGGGCGGTCGAGGCCCTGACCGAGCGCCAAGCGAAGGCCGAGCTGGCGCGGCTGGCGAAGACCATCGCCGCGCACGACCGCGCCTACTATCAGGACGATGCCCCGGTCGTGTCGGACGCCGAATACGACGCGCTCAGATCGCGCAACGAGGCGATCGAGGCGCGGTTCCCCGATCTGGTGCGCGAGGACAGCCCGACCCGGCGGGTCGGTGCGCGGCCCGCCGAGGGCTTCGCAAAAGTCCGGCACGCGGTGCCGATGCTCTCTCTCGGCAATGCCTTTTCCGAAGAGGACGTCGCCGATTTCGTCGCCCGGGCGCATCGCTACTTCGCCCGGGACGAGGGTCTCGAGCTGGTCTTCACCGCCGAGCCGAAGATCGACGGGCTGAGCGCATCGCTGCGTTACGAAGCGGGGGCATTCGTGCGCGGGGCGACCCGCGGTGACGGCTATGAGGGCGAGGACATCACCGCCAATCTCAGGACCCTCGACGACATCCCGAAACGGCTCACCGGCAAGGACGTGCCGGAGGTCGTCGAGGTGCGCGGGGAGGTCTTCATGACGCACGAGGAGTTCCACCGCCTCAACGTGCGGGCGGAGGCCGAGGGGAGGCCGCTTTACGTCAATCCGCGCAACACCGCCGCCGGCTCGCTTCGGCAGCTCGACCCCTCGATCACCGCCAGCCGCAAGCTCAAATTTTATGCCTATGCCTGGGGGGAGATCAGCGTTCTGCCGGCCGCTACCCAGTACGAGGTCGTGCAGCGGTTCAAGGCCTGGGGCCTGCAGGTGAACCCGCTGATGAAGCGGGTCAGGACCGTCGAGGAGATGCTGGCGCACTATCGCGAGATCGAAGCGCAGCGGGCGATGCTCGGCTACGACATCGACGGGGTGGTCTACAAGCTCGACCGGCTCGACCTGCAGGAGCGCTGGGGGACCGTCAGCCGGGCGCCGCGCTGGGCGCTGGCGCACAAGTTCCCGGCCGAGCGGGCGACGACAATCCTGGAGGGGATCGACATTCAGGTCGGGCGGACGGGCGCGCTGACGCCGGTGGCGCGATTGCGACCGGTCACGGTCGGCGGGGTGGTTGTCGAAAACGCGACCCTGCACAACGAGGACTATATCGCCGGGGTCGGTTCGAACGGCGAACCGATCCGGGACGGCAGGGATCTCAGGGTCGGGGATACCGTCACCGTGCAGCGGGCCGGCGACGTCATTCCGCAGATCGTCGACGTCGATATCGAAAAGCGGCCCAAGGGCGCCAGGCCCTTCAAGTTCCCGACGCGCTGCCCGGCCTGCGGCTCGGAAGCGGTCAGGGAGCTGAACGAGAAAACCGGCAAGCTCGACGCGGTCCGGCGCTGCACCGGCGAGCTGGTGTGCCCGGCGCAGGCGGTGGAATTGCTCAAGCATTTCGTCTCCCGCACGGCCATGGATATCGACGGGCTCGGGGACAAGCAGGTCGCTGCGTTCTACGAGCAAGGCCGGATCATGCACGCGGCCGATATCTTCACCCTGGCGGCGCGCGACGCTCGGTCCGAGAAGAAGCTCGCCGAGGAGGAGGGCTGGGGGGAGACCTCGGCGGCGAAGCTGTTCGCCGCGATCGAGGCGGCCCGGACGCCGGAGCTCGACCGGTTCATCTTCGCGCTCGGCATTCGCCATGTCGGCGAGACGACGGCGGCGCTGCTGGCGCGCAGCTTCGGGACCTTCGAAGCCTTCCGGCAAACCGCCGAGGCGGCGGCGGGCGGTGACGAAGATGCGGTGGCGCATCTGGACGCCATCGAGGGGATCGGCGAGACGGTGGTCGGGTCCCTGGTCGCTTTCTTCAGCAACGAGCGCAACCGGCGGGCGCTGGACGATCTGACGGCCGAGGTGCGCCCGCGCAGCTACGAAGTGGCCTCGGCCGCGGAGAGCCCGGTGGCCGGACAGACGGTGGTTTTCACCGGGTCGCTGGAGCGGATGTCGCGCCAGGAAGCGAAAGCGATGGCGGAGAGGCTGGGGGCGAAGGTCTCCGGGTCGGTGTCGGCGAAGACGGATCTGGTGGTGGCCGGACCGGGGGCCGGCTCGAAGCTCGCGAACGCCGAGAAGTTCGGCGTCAAGGTGATCGACGAGGACGGCTGGTTCGTGCTGGTCGAGGGCAAGAACTAGCGGCTAGAGCGGCTTCGTCGCCGCTTCAAGCCAGGCGCGGTCGGGGGGCTCGAGAAGCGGGCCGATTTCCTCGAAAACCCGCGCGTGATAGGCGTTGAGCCAATCAAGCTCGGCGTCGGTGAGTTGACCCCTGTCGATCAGGCGGACGTCGATGGGGGCGAGGGTCAGGGTCTCGAAGCTGAGCCAGGGCTTGCCGTCCGTCCCTTCGCCGTCCTCAGCCACGACCATGAGATTTTCGGTGCGGATGCCGAATTCGCCTTCGGCGTAGAAGCCCGGTTCGTTGGAGAGGACCATCCCCGGCTCGAGCACCGCCGAGGGCCGCCGGGAGATCGAGCACGGACCCTCATGAACGGAGAGGTAGGCGCCGACCCCGTGGCCGGTGCCGTGTCCGTAGTCCATGCCGGCCCGCCACAGATACTGCCGCGCCAGCGGATCGAGCTCCTGGCCAGAGGTGCCGGCGGGAAACCGAATCGTCGTCAGGCAGATCATGCCCTTGAGCACCCGGGTGAAGGCGTCGCGCTGGGTGTCGGTGGCGGGGCCGGTGGCGACGGTGCGGGTGATGTCGGTGGTGCCCTGGCGGTAGTGGCCGCCGGAATCAACCAGCACCAACTCTCCCGGCGCGATCCGGCGGTTGGATGAGCGGGTGACGCGGTAGTGGACGATGGCGCCGTTCGGTCCCGCGCCGGCGATGGTGTCGAAGCTGGTGTCGAGGAAGGAGTTGGCCCGGCGGCGGGTCGCTTCGAGCTGCTCGACGAGGTCGATTTCGGTGAGCTCTCCTTTCGGGGCTTCCGCATCGACCCAGGCGAGAAAGCGGGCCACCGCCACGGCGTCGACGCGGTGGGCCTCGCGCATGCCGGCGATTTCGACGGGGTTCTTCTTCGATTTCGGCAGCAACACCGGATCGCGGCGCTCGACGAGAGTGGCGCCGGCGCCGGTCAGCAGGTCGGCGATGGCGGCGGGTGAGGATTCCGGGTCGATCCAGACGCCGGCGCCCTGTTCGCCGAGCGTTTGCAGCGCGTCGGCCAGTTCTTCGGACGGGCGCAGCGCCGGAGCGTCCCCGAGGGCGGCCCGCAACTCGTCGGTCAGTTTCAGGGGGTTGAGAAAGAGCTCGGCGCGGCCATCGGCATGGACGATGGCGTAGGCGAGGGTGACCGGGGTGTGGGCGACATCGCGGCCGCGGATGTTGAACAGCCAGCAAATCGACTCCGGTACGGAAAGCACCAGGGCGTCGGCCGGCGCCCGGCGGATCTGATCGGCGACCGCCTCGAGCTTTTCGGTGGCGCTCTGACCGGCGCGGGCAAGGTCGAGCACCTCAACCGGCGTCGCCGGGGGCGGCGGGCGGTCGGCCCAGACCGCATCGAGGGGGTTGTCGATGGCGACGAGGTCGAGCCCGGTGCGTTCGAGGGACTTCCTCAGGCGGCGGCGTTCGGCGGGCGTGTGCAGCCAGGGGTCGTAGCCGACGCGGGCGGGCGCCGTGAGATGCTCCTTGAGCCAGGCGCTGGGCTTGCCCGGCGGTTGCGGGATCACGTCGACGAGGCCGGTATCGGTCTCAAGCGGCGCCTGCAGGTGATAGCGGCCGTCAACGAAGAGCGCCGCCGCCCCGGCGCTGACGACACCGATGCCGGCCGAGCCCGTGAAGCCGGTCGCCCAGGCGAGGCGCTCGTCGCCGGGCGGCACCATCTCGCCGCGATGCGCATC
>Ga0315550_1001028_pt1 | contig 17237 bp, 17 predicted proteins | sample SalMarSW160190MG_2_FD_203100 | JGI IMG/M metagenome (GOLD analysis project Ga0315550, IMG submission 203100) | Salt marsh sediment microbial communities from the Plum Island Ecosystem LTER, Massachusetts, United States - Salt Marsh Sediment SW1601-90 ... | reverse complement strand
ATTAATCTGCATGACGCCGTAGTCATATGAGCCGTCTTTGTTCCAATTGACGGCCCGCGGGTCGAAACCGGATTCCACCAGAGCTATTGCCCAGAGCACGTCGGGGTGGATATTGTACGCCGATCCCGCCTCGATAAAACACGACGTCATGTCGGTAGAAGGCTTCACGCCGGCATCGCAGATACACCCGACTCCTGAAAAGACGATGACAACGGCAAAAGCGGCACACAACCTATACGGCATGGGTAGCGGAAATCCTTTGAAGAAACTCATCGGTGAGCGCGCTGTAGTCCTGGTGGCCGCGGAAACGGCTCGAACACCGCGCCAGAGTCGTGGCTTTCGCTATGCTGGCAGGTATGGAGGAACTTTCCCGTATGATGGTACGGAAGAGATATTTCCCGTATTTGCTTTCCTTGATCTGGCGGAATACCTTCCTGCACGTCGAATCCCCGGTGTAACGGGTGACGACAAGGCCAAGGGTGTTTAGACGAGCGTTGAGCCTTGTATTCTGTATGTCCGCGATAATATCGAATACCTGTTTGACGCCCGTCAGGCCGTAATAATCCGGCTGAAAAGGGACTAGGACGTATTCGGCAGCGAGAAGCCCGTTGCCCGCAAGGACACTGTCGGCCGGCGGGGTATCGATAATAATGAAGTCGTAGCACCCGGCAAAGTCACCGGAAAGGCAAGTCCTCAACACCTCGTCTTTCTTCGCGATACGACAGATCTTAAGACTCGCCGTCAGGGCTGTAGAACTGGGGAGAAGATCAATTCCCGGGGCGACATCATTCAGGGTGACGGAGGAGATGTCTGTTTGTCCCGAAAAAACGTCTGCCATGCTGATCGGAAGCTGATCCTCCCGAATCCCGAAAGAGATAGTGAGGTTAGCCTGCGGGTCAAGATCTAAAACGAGCACCCTGGCGCCGCGGGCTGTGAGAAAGCCCGAAAGATGGAAAACGGTGGTGGTCTTGCCCGTGCCCCCTTTGTGATTCACAATGACTACCGTTTTCGTCTGTGCCATGATTATTTCAGGAGCCGAACATGTTGATTATGGATGGAAGGAAATAGAGCATCAACGTCACTACGAGGGCAAAGAACTTCATTACGATGGAGGCGTTGAGTCTTGAAATCCACACTATGAACAATCCAACGGCCGGCGCCAGCAGCCTACAGAGAAGATGCCCTCCTACCCTCAGGTCGGCGAATGCACCAAGATAGTGGTATATGGCATCATAACCCATAGCTCAGTCTTTGAAGCTGAGAGGCCCGTCTTGCGGATGGAAGAAACTCCTTACCCAAATTGCTATGAACGGTAAAAGCATTGAGATCGTTGATGCAACGAGCACGATTATGCCTGATTCGAACAGGGAACGCCTGGCATAGTCATACAGAAAGTGATAGAGATGGTCCGGAAACGTGGAATGAGGGTACCGCTCCAAGAGGAAAGAGGACAGTTTGTATATCGCGTGCTGTGTCAGGACGTATCTGCTCAACAATCCAAAGAAGAAGAAAGCGATAAGGGCAAAGGACATCAGCATTACCGCCCTGGTGAAGAGAATCGTATCGACCGCCTTCTTGCACCAGTTGGGGATATAGAGCGAACTCATCATGACACATATGACGGTGGAATACATGAGTCCTCCGAAACTGAGAAGCTTGCTAAAAAATAAGAGAGGGGACCCATGGAATTGCCAGAAGAATATCTGGGTGGTTCTCTGGGTCAGGTACGAGTCCTGTATGGCGTAAATGACTCCTCCCATTAAAACATATATGGTAACCCACAGGATGCTGTCGACGAGGGCCGAGTGGGTTGCGACGCGGGAGAAGGCCATAAAATGCTTCAGGGTAAAGGTGTTTTTGGCAAGGGGGGCATTTGATTCCACGTTGTAGTACTCCTGTATCTCAGATATTGCTACAGCGATCGTCCTTGGCGGTGTGAATCCCAGGGCCTGTTGAGTCTGTCTGTCGTCGCTGTTCATGCTTAAAAGATATTACCCGGCAGATCAAAAAGGAGAAATGGCAGCTGCAGCAGCTGCGGCATCGTCGTCATCCGGAGAGCGCTCATCCTTCTCGCTTGCGTCCTCAGTCTGCATATGGTAGCGGCTGTCGGCATCGGTCTCGGGAGTCCGCCATAGGCCCCCTCCCCTTTCCCTGAAGGTCGTCATCGTGATCGTGCTGTTGACATGGACCGTCTTGCACTGGCTCTTCATTTTTTCAGTGTCGATGTATCCCTCTATCATCGGGATGACGGGATCGCTGAGCGGCTGATCGGCTATGCCCCATTGACGATAGAGATCCCTGATATCCTTAGGAGGACGCGCGGCCATCTTTTGCATCCACTTACTGTTATAGATGGAGACCTTCATGGCAGGGAAAGGAGGTATGTGAGGGGAAAAGACGATGATCTGGTCATGCGGCATATTCATGACGTCGCTGGGGTCAAGCACATAACGCTGTTCCGAGCCTGTCATAAGACCGCGCATTATTCTGTAGGTGTTAATATTTTGCTTGCCGAGAGACTCGCTCAGGTACTTGGCGGAATCATAGTCAAGGCCGCTCGTGGCGATGCGGGTACGAAAATTCGACATGAGTCCTGAGTATTCTTCACGATATGCCCTGAGAAATCCGTAGTCGGTCACGCTCGCTATCACCTGCGTCTTGGCGGCACGGGCTATGGAGACAAGATTGCCCAGAGCCGTAATTCTGAGCGTCCTTAACTCGTCGGCGTAAAGGTAGAGGTCGTTGGGCTCGATTTCTCGTTCCCTTCGCTGCACGGCCTGGTTGTAAAGACGTCTTTCGCGGAAGGCCATGTTGATGATGAGGTTGATTATAAGAGAGCTGATCTTTGATCCCAGTTCCTGTTTGTCAACCGGCGATCCTATGATGAGAAGGCATGGAGAGCCCTGAGCAAAGAGATCCTCCAGCTTAAACTCGGACCGTGAGAAAGCCTTCCGGACGTTTTCCGACATGAAAAAATCGAGTTTCTCCTTTATGCTGTTTACCGCGTTTACCTCCGTTTCCTCCCTTAGCATGCCGAAATCCTGGAAAAGGCGTTTGATCGGATCCGGAGACGCATTCACGCAGTGGACGAGCGTTTCCACAGACTGCACGATATGGTAAACCGTTGACATATTGCAGTACTTGTCGTCGTACGTCTGTACGAGCTTGAATATGGCGTAGAGAAGATATCTCGTTCGGGCCTTGAAGAAAGGGTCTTCCTTGCCAAGAACTTCCTCCCTTTCCCTCATCAGCACCTCGACTATGGTAAGGAGGTCCTGATCCTCCGCGTCGGGCAGAAAATTTATCCCCACGGTGTTGGGGTCCCAGGGGTCGAAGAGGTAGACTCTTTTGCCGTTTGCGAGCCACCTGCCCGCCACCCAGTTGAAAAGCTCGGGAGATTTGGCGTCCGGAACGACGGCGGAACCGACCGAGTCGGCGTCGAAGAGGAGCTGACCGATTATGAAGGAAGTGGACTTCCCCTCCCCGGTCGGTCCCGCGATCAGTGTGTGCATGTATCTTGAAGTGCGGCGGAGCCCGATTTTTTTGCCTTTCACCTCCCCGATAAAATAATAGCCGCGGGAGCAGGAAAAGATCCTCGAAAATTCAAAGAGAAATTTGTCATAGGGACGCTCGGGATAATCAGGTATATGCCTCGCTTCTATATACCGTAAGAACGAGGAACAAAGGAGAAACAGAGAAACGGTATTGAGGAGGAGTTGAAACAGAAAAAAAAAGAGGCCCGAGGCCCTGTATGTCAACCACAGAGACAATGCCCCGGCAAGAATGCAGACGGTCAATTTTAGACCAAATACGCCCGGCGATGAGAGAATCAGGTCCTGTATTCGATGGAAAACGTCCGGAGACTTCGGCTCGTCCGCATAGGCCGGACGGTCGCCTTCCGCATGCTCGGGTATTGGGGGCTGCCTGCCTGAAAAAAAGTTGTTGGGGATAAAGAGATCAACTGTTGTGTAAAAGAAATACGCAGCGGACGTAAGAACCGTGGCAAACATCAATAATCGTGAGCAGAGAAAAAAAAAGGAAAGGACAAGCGCCAGAGAAAGAGTCAACCACACCTGGCGTCTCCGGGCCTCGCCGGCGGACAGCATCCTGTGATGCTGATAGATCTGCGAAAGTGTCGCCGTGCTCAAAGCAGGGCTCTGTTTACGTCCTTGGACAAGGCGATAGCCATCGCAATCAGGGTTTCCACCTCCGAGGAAAGAAGTGCATCGCGCACCATTTCACCTTTGCCATCAAAAAAAGCCTCTACAAGGGGGAAAAGTTCCGCGATAGCCTCTTCCTTCGACCTCTTGCCCCAAGTTCTGTAGTTACGGTAGATCGTCATTGCGCTGAACTTGTCGGCAAGGCATAGGACCCTGACGGGATACGGTATTTCGTCGAGAGTAAGTCCGTCCGGATACCCCTTGCCGTCCGGCAGTTCATGATGGTGCCTGATATAGGGCAGCAGGGATCCAAAAACGTCAGACAAACGGAGAATCTGCTCTCCTGCGGAAGCATGGTTCTTCAAGATCTGGAACTCATTGTCTGTCAGCCTATCCTCCTTTAAGAGAATAGAACTGCTTATCGTCAGTTTCCCGATATCATGCAGAAGGCCCGCATAGTAGAGGTCGGTTGTCGCGCTCTCGGACAATGACAACTTAAGGGCAACGTTGCGACACAGGTGGGCCGTGACGTAACTATGGGCGAACAGCCCCGTGCTTTTCGATATGAGGAGGGTCAGCATGATCTTGGCGCCGACCCGGCACAGGTCGTTGCAGCTTTTCGGATTAGCCTCGCTGGTCATCAGGGCTGGTCGCATCTTCAAGAGTCCCCTTCCATGTCTACGAATAGACGAAGGACTTTTCCTTTATACTGAAGTGCTAAAACGCCTATATAAATGTTGACTCTCATGACGTATCACTTAGATATTATCGGCGTCGGTCTCTGCCGGGTTGAAAAACAGCCGGAGATCCAGCACCTCTCCATATTTTTCTCCAAGAAATGAACTGGCCTCATCCGCCGTTGGCGCGCAGACCAGCACAGTGTTGCGAGCTCCATTCTTACAAGTAGCCCTGTAGATTGAAGAACCGGTCTTCGAGACAGCTCTGATAATATCCAGCAATATCACCTGCCTCAGTTGTGCGCAATTGGCACACCCGAAGAGGCGCTTGAGGGCCTCTATTTTGGCTTCTCCCTGTCCCGACCCCTCTATGATGGCCTGATGGGAAAGCAGACAGAGGGCCTGCAAACCATCCGACGACAGGCAGGCATGCTGCTGAAAAGAACTGGTGCAGACAAAAAACTTGTTATGCAGCGTGTGTGTATGTTCTTGCTCACAGGGTGAGCCGTCACCCTCGGCTTGGCTCAGGAACTCTTCGGGGCTGAAGGATTCATCAACGAGGTCGGGCCAATGTTCGAAGCCGGCATCTGGAGATACCTGTAGCGAAGGGATGTCCTCCTCGATCATGTACCCGACCGTTTCCCTCTTTTTCAGGAAACCCTTATAGAGATAATTCCACAACACGGACTGCTCTTTGGCGTTCCGGAAAGGGTCCCTCTTGTCCTTCAGCACCTCATGCGCCATCAGATATGCCTCGCTTATGACTTCCTCCTCCTTGTAGTTAAGAAGGACCCTCCTTGCGATGTACAGGACCATCCCCTTGTTGTTCATTATGAAATCATAAAGCTGCTCCATGGCCCTAATACCCCGCTTCCACGGGTTGGCCCGCTTCAGGCACTCCCGCCTCTTCGCCCCCGGGAAATGCCAGTGCGAAATATTTCCGTGTCTCCCTGATGCGGGCTGAGATCCTGGGGTTGTTGAGCCCGGAGACGTTAATTACGTCAGCCAATTCCTCAAACAGCCCTATCGTCTCCGGCGTCGTGAGATTAGTTCCTTCATGGGAGGCCCATTCGAACACCGAGAGCGCCGGGAGTATCAGCTTCAGCGTCACCTCCTTAAAATGCTGCGCGATATCTCCAGCAAAGAAGGGCACGAGCTGGACATGCTCCTTTACGCGAGCAACGATAAAATTACAGTAACGTATGTGTATGTCGCGGAGACGCTTGTAAGTGTGGGGGCAGGATTCACGGCATTTCTTTGTGAGGGAGTCGATGGTCTCCTTCTTGGATTTCAGATCACCGTCTTGTTCCACTATCTTCAGGTTGGCTATCTTAAGCGCCTCGTAAACAGCCTTGTAGTCAGCACGTAGGCCGTAGATTTCACTGGTGTCGCCTGGAGATGCAACCAAATTGTCTATGGTGGGATAAGTACGCTGCAGAAGAGGCAGAAGGTGAAGACGCATTCGGTCTTCGATATATTCGGTGTGGGTTACATTGGAGATCAGCTCGAAGATGGCGCGAATGACGCCGTCAGCTTTTTCCTCCTCGTTTTCAGCCGAAGATGGAGGGCGGGCTGCGCCCCTGCCGGGCTCGGTGACGGGAGCAGCTTCGCAGTTGAGGGTGCCGGAAAGTCCAGTATTGGACTTCCCGGCACCCTCCACATTACCGGCATTCCTGGACTTTCTGAGCAAATCCTGCAGAGTCTGACGCGGGATGCCCACCTGCTTTGCCGCCCCTTTTTTGGAAGTACCTTTGTCAATAAGCTCTTTTATCTTCGCCCTCAGCCCCTCCCTCTGTTGGCCGGCGGCATGTTTCTTCTCCTGTATGTCCTCTTTCAGCCAAAGGTGAACAGTACTTCGCGGTGCGATGCCCGTTGCAACTATTTCGTCTATCGTGGATCCGTATTTGTTATAAAGCTTCTTCGCTGCCGTTATTCGTTCCTCGCGCGTGAGGTCTTTCGCGGTTTTACTGTTCCATGTGCAGCCATCCTTGAGGATCTCCTTCTTAAGAGCGGCAGAATCAATATCGGCTATTGTGAAGGATGGCGTAACATAAATGTAGGCTCGTACGGTAGACTTTTTGAGCTCCTTCCGTGAAGTATACCTGTGGTGTCCCTCCGAAAGGGCGTACTTGGCGTCCTTCGCATTCCCCGCCTGAAGCAGGAAAACTCTGATGGGCGGCAGTTTCTCTTCGCCGACCTGCTCCTCCTCCAAATAGAGCTCCTTGAAGGTATCAATGCGCTCTCTGTCCAGTTCGAAACGCAATACGACATCCTGCAGAACAACAACGGAATTGATCGGTATTTCCCTCACTGTTGCATCCATGCCCGTAACCCTCCCCTATCTTTGTAACTATAAAATTGAAATGACAACTGCAAAAAGATATTACGCTTTACAGTTACCCGACTCCCCCGGGAAAACTAAAAAAGTTTAATTAGCCCTTGTTCCCGTTGTCAAGAAAATCAATCAATTCTTTATATAGGGCGGAACATGAGTTCACAAAATGTCCCACCATACTACTGGCCCTCAAACCCCCAACGCCTCAGAGTCGTGATCGGCATTTTAGTGATATTCCCGACTTCCTGGTAGGTTATCTGCCTCCCTCAAGAGGACCTTTGTGGACTGTCGGCCATATCACGGACCACGCTCCGAGCTCTGTAATATAATGCGTGTGGAAATCTCATCAGGACCTTGTGACTCTTCTCAGTTTTGCCATCAGCGGGATATTGCTCGTCGGGCTTGTAGCTCTCTATCGCCGGGTCTTATTGCTTAGGGACGTTATCCGTCTTTACAACACTGCGCATAATGCAGAATTGACATTCGACAATATCATCCGGCTCATGACAGAAGAACTGCGGCGCAAAGTGCACATAGTCACCTTTTACAGGAAAAATCGGCAGACGAAGCGTCTGGAAGACAGCGCCGGACATCGAATAACCGCCACGGATCACAACACTGCAGTGAAATCCCTGTTTCAATTGAAGCCACACCGCCTCTCTTCCCGATATCCCCAGGACAGGGAAATCATCAACATGTATTCTCATGAAAGTGACCTGGCTTTTATCCCGGTATTCAGCCGGTCGGAGACCCCTTGCTGGGAGACTCACGTGTGCGAGGACAAGCTATGTTATTGCCATGGAAAAAGAGATATCCGCTGCTGGTTGCAATCGGGAAAAAGATTACGAGGAAGTGAACTCAATACATTCGCCCAAAAGATCAATAGGTGCGTCACCTGTCAGTCTTTCCAGCCAGTGGGAGTATTTCTTGTGCGCGGCAACATGCTTGCAAAAAAGACCAGATATATCAATGAACGTTTCACCCCCTTGCTTCATTCGGCGCTGACGTATGAAAGAGCGAACTACTCGGCCAGCACGGATCACCTTACAGGAATCCTGAATAAGCGAAGTCTCATGCAAAACCTGGATACGCTGCTGAAGTTTTCGGCCAGATACGGCCAGCATCTCAGTCTCTCCATGTTCGACATAGACCACTTCAAACGGTTCAACGATACCTATGGCCATCAGACGGGCGACCTCGTATTGAAAGATATGGCTCAGCTTGTAAGAACATCCGTCAGACAATCGGACGTCGTGTGCAGATACGGCGGCGAAGAATTTACAATAATTTTCCCCAATACAACCAAGGATGTCGCCCTGGGGATTGCCGAAAAGCTGCGGACCAAAGTGGAAAATCACATACTGCGATGTGAACGAGGAGATCTTCGAATCACTATAAGTATGGGAGTGGCTTCCTTTCCGGAAGACGAAAGCGAGAGTATGGAGGCATTGATATCAAAGGCCGATGCCGCCCTGTACCATGCAAAAAAAACCTCGCGCAATAAAGTGTCTGGTTATCGCGCCAGTCAGTTTAAGAAAGCGACTCATAGAAAGATGAATTGATTCCTCTCAAACTGACGGGCAACTCCCGCATTCGGCGATCTTTTGCTTTACGGACACCGGCAAAACAAGACAGACGAGACGAACTATCTCCTTGCTGCGAGCTTGACGAACTGTAGGGCCAAGTTCCTCGTCCGGGCGTCTGATATCTGCCTGAACAGTCTGACGAGTTTCATCTCGTCGGCCGAAAGGGTCAGGAATGATCTGTCCAATGCGGCCCCGTCGTCGCTGAAGAATGCGGACATGGGGACCTCCAGCGCCTGCGCAATCACCTGGATGTTCTCGACATTGAGCTTGTTCGTCCCCGCCTCATACCTCTGGACCTGCTGGTATGACACCCCCATGATTTCTGCGAGAGCCTCCTGGGAGATGTTCATAGACTTCCGGAGTTCCTTGATTTTAGCGCCTATATCCCTGCTTGTTATGGTCCTTCTCTTCTGCATCGCCCCATTATGACAATGAGGCCCCCCAGCTTGCTACAACGATTGACAGGAACTTATCCACTATACAATGTCTGGCGTGTGTCCAACCATTGGGTTGTGTATAATATAGCCGGTTTGTCGTTTCAAACAGGTGAGCATGAGTAAATATCAAGGACACAAACGCTTCGCCGTGTGAAATGACTGTTGACTAACTAATCGGTTCAACTACAATGAAAATAAAGGAGCAGCCAGTAAGAGGTCTGAAGGACCTTATCGGAGAAGTATGAAACGACACACAACCCCGGCATCGGTCGACTTGATAATCCCCGGCAACTTCGGCATTTACAAAGGAGACCACATATTCAAAAATGGAATCCCGTATATCATAGTCGCCGTTAATGAGACCCGGGGGGAGGTCATAGCGGAGAGCTACGCCATGGTGCCAAAGAAGCTGCTCCCGCCCCCCTTCGATTATGGCGAGATGCCTTCCCAGACGAGCATTGCTTTTGACGGAGCATGCCAACAACTGTTCCGAATCCGGGCAGAAATGGACCCTATGGACGGTGACCTCTTTCCAGCATTTCTGAATTTCGTGGACGCCGACAAGACTGACCTCTTTCTGACGGCGGGATACCTCTCCCCGCTCGAGAAAATCAGGGAGCTAACGCAGTCGGACGCGCTTCGAAAATATATTGATACCGTACTGAGACATTACGATAAATCATGACGGCCGTGCCTTCATCTTTTCCCCTCTTTTAGCGTCAATTTCATTTTGATCGCATTTCTCACAGCTTTCGCACCGTGGCAGTTATTGAACATCACGAAAACATTTTTTGCCATCTTCGCAGAGGTCTCCATGTGAGGAACAAACTCCTTCAACTCAGCATCGGAATATTCATACGAGTATCTGAGAGCCGTCTCGACCCCTTTTTTGAACCAGTTCTCCTTGTTCCTGCCGTGAAGGCGGTAGTACGCTATGTCGGACGTGGTTTGCGGCGCGAAAGGCACTGTCGACAGGGTTCCGAATTGAGGCTCGTCAGCCACGACATGTATGATGCCGTTCTTTCTGAGGAAGTGAAAGACCTTCTCCCGGGCAGAGGGCTCATACCAGCTCCCGTGCCTGAACTCCACCGCCACCGGGTACCTGCCCATGAGGGCCTTGCGATTCCGAATGAAGTCCAAGTTCTGCTCTTTATAGGTAAACCAGGGCGGGAACTGGAACACGAGGACCCCCAGCTTGCCGGCTGACGCCAAGGGATAGAGCGCCTCAAGAAAGGTGTCGGCAACGGCCTCAACAAGAGAGAGATCCTTAACGTAGACATGCTTCCCCATTTTGTCTTTCGCCGAGACCTTCTCCGCGATCTCTCTGGGAAGGGAACGAGGGTCGACGGCATGACCGGTAAGCACTCCGTAGACCTTAATATGGAAGATGAAGTCCTCGGGGCTCCTCTGAACCCAGAGGAACGTGGTCTTCTTCATGGGCACGGCGTAATAGGTGGAGTCCACCTCAACCGTGTCGAAGCGGCTGGCGTAGAACCTCAGGCGGTCCTCGGCGGACCTCAAACCCTTCGGGTAGAACTCACCGCTCTCGATGAGCGTCTTTTCAGTCCATGAACAGGTGCCCACCCGTATCATACGCTCACTGGAAAAGGTCTAGTTTACAGCGTCCTTGAAACCCTTTCCGGGCGCGAATTTCGGAACCTTTACCGCCTTGATCTTGATCGTCTCTCCCGTTCTGGGATTTCTGCCCTTCCTCGCCTTCCTTCTGGTTAGCGAGAAGGTGCCGAAACCGATGATCGTAACCTTCTGTCCCTTCTTCACCGTCTTGGTGATGCTGCCGATCAACTCATCGAATGCAGCTCCCGCCGACGCTTTCGAAATTCCTGCGGCATCCGCCATTTTCGTAAGCAGTTCATTTTTTGTCATGCCAGTCTCCTTTTTTAATTTATTGAATTAGTCTGAGGCTACCTGCCCCAGTATCTTTCCGAGTGCTTAAGATGCCTGTACCAGTTCTGTCTGTATTCATATGCCAGATCTCCCGACTTGATAACCAACAAATTTTCGGCGTTCCTCGTCTCCGCAGCCTTCGTGAAATTGAAACTCCCCGTTATGACAGTGCTCCTGTCTACCACCATCACCTTGTTATGAGCGATGGCGTGCGCGGCATCAATATACGTCGGGATGCCTGCGTGGGCCAGGAAATCGGCCGAACTGTATCTCTCCGTCCGCTGAGACCTATCGAGTATGACCTCCACGTTTACGCCCCGCTTGTGGGCTTCAACGAGAGCCTTCGCGATAGGGGCGGAAGTGAAACTGTATGCCTGGACGAGGATCTCCGACTTGGCAGAATCCAGCGCTTCCACCACGGCCTCGGTGCATCCGCCGTGCGGAGAGAAATAAACGGCGATGTTCGTTGAATCGACCGTCAGAGCCCTTCCAGCAGAAATACTTCTCGCCTGGACGCCGCCGTGTGCCGGGACGAGGAGAAACAGAAGCATGAGAAGTATCGGCATTTTCATGTTTGACATGCGTATTAGGATAAGGCATTCCTCTGGATTCTTCAATGTGCATTTTCCGCCTCACTCCTGCCACCCATTACAATTGATTCCTGCCACTTTTGCGACAGTATTAAGGTTACGATCGGCACCAAGCGTTTGCAAATCTGATGGCGGACGCCGGTAACCCCCGCTACTCCGTATATAAAAGCTGTTGCAAAAAAAGAAGAGTTCCAAGAATAACTGTCAAAAAGCCGTTTTTCAATGCTTCCAAGTCTCGACGCTGCCAGAGACACAAGTTTACGAGCGGAAAGAAATATTCCCCGGCCGCGATCGCGTGTGATGTATCCCTCCTGCCCCTCAGACCCCAGAGGTCGTTGAACACTGAATTACAATATTAGCAGAGCATTAGTACTGTTGGTTTTCACTTGCTGCGACCCAACGGATGGTCCATGTTCATTTCCATGTTGTGTTGCATGGCGTTTCCCTGATGCTGCATCATGGTCGCATGGCGAGCCGGAACTTCATGCCGCAGCACGGACGCGCAAAAAAGAACGGATAGAATGAGGACCGTCTCTACTCCCACCAAAAGCCTGAACCGATGCGCAACAACGAGGCCGTTGCGATTTCGCAGGAAGGGCGAGAAAAACTTGCCAGCAATTCGACTAAGTACTCCTCCGGCTTCACCGGGGCCACCTCCCCACTCCCGGAGCAGGGGAACGCTGACATAACGGTTGAATGCGCCTAGATTAATGAGGATGCCGAACAACAGGATCTTGGCTGTTACGGCAAAGCCATAAGGCGTTTCCACCATAGCTGTGACACTTTTTACATCGATCAGGAAGTTGTAAGCTGCCGTTATGGCGGTCAGGGCAACTGCGAAACCCGCCATCGCCGAAAACCTTCCCGCAACCCGTGAGATTAGAGGCGCAGATCCCCTTTGTCGTCCCACCAAGTCGGGAAGGACAGAGAAAGTAAGCACCATGAGACCTCCTCCCCAGAGGCAGGCGGCAACGAGATGGAGCCAGTCCGCTATTTCGGGTAAGCTGAAATCTCCCTTGTCCGCACTGTGCCCGGAGGCGCTTGACGTCATGGCGACCGCAAGTGCAATAACCAGCATGAACATGAGGTAAGTTCGCGTATCGCGATATCGCACCGCTGTCTTTGCCGCGACAAGAAGGAGGAGCGCTCCTATTCTGATAAGCCAGACAGTTCCGTAATGGGTCTTGAAAAGGACGACTGGCAGGACAGGCAAGATCCCGGAAAGGGGCTGGCCGCTCATCTCTACCGAGCGTGTAATGAGACCCATAAAAGCGCAACCTATCAAGAGAGCCAGTCCGAAGCAAAAGAGTTGCCACATGCCCGAAATACTATTTCCCTGATATGAAAATTCTGTTTGCATCGAAGGTGTGAAAAACCAGAGACGGCAGACAATAACCCCGATGCAGAACGTGAGACAGATGAGCTGTACCCATTCGAGAATGACGTATATCATTTGCCCCCCTTCGTCATTTTACGGTAAATGTGTATTGTCCTTCTGTATGGTGTCCGTCCCTTGCGATTACGCTCCACATAACTGTGTATTGTCCCGGAGGCAGGGGGGGCACGCTCACTTCAAGAAGCACAGAATCCTTCGGATCGACGTGGCTGTCTCCCTTATCGACCGTTTTTCCGTCCGCTGTCCGCACCGTAATCTTTGAAAAGACCGGCTCGATGTCGCCGTCAAACCAGATGCGCACTATTGAGGGCGGGCTCGAAACCGTCGAGCCCACCCTCGGGTCCGAATGGTCTGGAAAGGCATGGCCCCAACTCATCCCTTGCGCGCCAGACAAAAACACCAGTGACAGTAACAGTGTGACAGCCCAGTAAGTCGACCTTCCCGTTGTTCTCAATGGAATATCGGCCCGCCTATGCTCTTTGGGAAAAGGTCGTCGATATACAGATGGACAAGGCCGAGGATGCCCACACTGCTGCCCGACCGCGAGTTGACCGGCACTTGTGCCGCGACGCCGAACTCCATGTATCTGCCGCACCACACGACCCCGGGATTTACCGTCCCTGTTATCTGACCTTTACAGTCTGCGCTCATGCATGTCTCCATCGGAAACTCGGTCACAATTATCATCCGCTTAAAAGGGTTACCGAGTCCGATATCCTTCACAAAGTCCTGAAGGTACATGAAGCTGTACTGCAGGGTAAACGCCCATGTCAGTGTCGTAGGAATACGTTCTCCACCAGAGGTGCTCTCCGTCGGGAAGCTGGGACCGACAACCCCGGTTATGGCAAATGGCCTAAAGAAGTTCAGCGACTGAGGCAGATCACCCATCCCCTTGCCGAAGAAGAACCCTGGTGAGACGGTCGTAAAGGAATCGGCCACCTGGTGTGCCCCGGTGCCGCCGATGTCGAAATCCGTTCCGATTGACATGATCAGTTCATGAGGGGCATTCGTAAGAAACTGCCACTTGGCTCCAACTCCGAGGTTGTCCCATCCGTTTGCTGAACCGTCATCGTTTGAACCAAGGTGAATGTTAGCCTCATGGAATTCGAATCCGAAGTGAGGCCAGATGCGCTTCGAATAGTCGATGTCGATCTCGGTGAGCTTGTTTGGTTCATCCCCCGCCTGCTTGGCTCGGTTGATCAAGATAGAAAACTCGTCCGAGATAAAAGGGTCGTCGACCTGGAAGGTAGTTGGAAAGAACCTTTGGCCGGCGAAGCCGTGGGCCCATGAGGCAGCGGGCAAAAGCAGCAAGAAAAAAAGGGCAAGGCCCACGCTTTCCCTAATCCTGGCTACCGAATATTTCGTGAAATTGCTCATCTTCTCCTCCTTCTTTATTCGCGCAATATTGTGTAAAGTCTATCGCGATGCCTTCTTATTTTCAAATATGGCCAGCCTTTGGTTCATTCTCCTCTGCGAACGGAGATAGAATTTTTCATCTTAAGTATCGGGTTCGGAACACTTGGTGATCTTAACAGGAAGAGAAGACAAGTTAAGTCTGCCTTTATCTTCGTCCCGCTAACAGCCCGAGGAGAAGCCCCCTGAGTCACGAGGGCTTCTCCTCAGCCAATATAGCTCTTGCGCCTCTAGGAATTTGCTACATTTTTTTCCTGTACCCCCAGCCGTTTGTTTCCATGGGTATACTCTTGTCGGCCGCTGCTTCCAGAATGGAACCGTCAAAGAGCCTGACGTTCCTGTATCCAAGCAAATCGTGCAGCACATAGTAGCCCATGGCAGCCTGAAGGCCGCGGTTGCTGTATGTAATGATCTCGGCGTTTTTGTCGGCCGGGATCCCCACCCCCTTCGCCATCTGCTGCAGTTCCGACGTATCCCTCATGAAGGAGGGAGAGAACTCTATTCCGGCATTCGTCATAAAGTCCGCCGGCCACAGCCTGGATTCCGGAAGGTGCCCGAAGCGTTTTATGTAGCTCTTCTTTTCGTGGCCGAAATCCTCTTCCGGCAACCGATCATCGACAAACACCACCCGGGAAGAATGAAGAGCTTTCTTTACCTCTCTCATCGTGGCCAGTTTGGACTTTACGAGCCTGCCACTGAAATTCCCGGGCCGGGGAACAATGGGCTCGCCGGAGACGGCCTTCTTCGCTTGCTTCCATGCGGCGAAACCGCCATCCAGAATCGCGACCTTGTCGTGCCCCAGAGCCTCAAGTGTCCAGAGCGCCCTTGCACTCTTGGCTGTGTCCTGGGCAGTAACCCCCTCGTCGTAAAGAATTACGTAAGAGTCGTTATTGACTCCGTAGCTCCGGAGCATTCTGACGAGGTCCTCCACCTTAGGCATCATGAAACCTACATACTCGTCGTTCATGGTCTGCCACGGACCGAAGGCCTTCACGGCACCCGGAATATGGCCTCTTTCATATTGAGTAAATGCCCCCACATCGAGTACCACAACGTTGGGCGTCTTGAGGTTCCTTGCAAGCCAGTCGACGCTCACCAGTTTCTGCGTTCCGGCCGCGGTCGCCGCCGAGGCCCCCGCAATTAAAATCACGGCGGTAAAAAAGGCCGCCAGTCTACCCTTGTATGTGTTCATAGTAATTCCTCCATGGTATTAGAGATATCTCCTACTTGGTTACAAAGCCCCATGAGAACCTGACCAGCGGCAGCTTCTTGTCCTGCGCATATTCGAGCATGGAGCCGTCATATGTCTCGACATTCCTGTAACCCATGATGTCTCGAAGAACGAAGTAACCCATGCCCGCCTGCTGGGCGCTGTTACAGTAGACAATGATCTTTGTGTCCTTGTCCCTGGGAAGACCTACTCCGTCTGCCATGGCCTCCAGTTCCTTCTTGCTTCTTATTGTGGCTGGTGCTCGGTTTGTGCCCGCATTCGTCATGAAATCGACAGGGAAATTGATCGAGTTCGGGATGTGTCCATACCTGACGACATCCGCCCTCTTTTCGATGCCGAAATGCTGCACCGCGCTCCTGTCATCAAGAAAAATCGCCTCTTTTGTTTTTAGGTTGGCGATAACATCCTTCAGGGTAGCCACCTTGCTCGTATCCGGGTTAGCCGTGAAATTCCCGGTCTGTGGGGCGGGCTTCTTCTTGTCTATTATCCGGCCTTCGAATGTCCATTTGGTGAAACCACCGTTAAGGTAGGACACATCCTCGTGTCCCATTGATTCCATAATCCAGACTGCGGCCCCTCCCTCGCTGGCATCAAGGGCGGTATTTCCCTGGTCATAAATAACAATGTGTGTCGAGTCATTGACGCCGAGAGAGCGGAGCATGCCTGTCACATCGGCCGGAGTTGGCATCATCTGACACCTTGTAGCCTTGTTGTAGGGCTCCCACGCTGAGTATGGCATGCTGACAGCACCCGGTAGATGCCCGAAATCATAGTTTGCCGCAGTCCTTACGTCAATGATCACCATGTTAGGAGCATCGAGATTTTTAGCGAGCCACTCAGTGCTTACCAGCTTGGCTGTGCCCGTGGCGGCCGCCGGAATGGAGACCAGTGCCGTCCCCGCCACAAGCACTGCAATCATAATGGTCTGTATTAAATTCCGCTTCATGAAGTTCCTCCTTATCTGCCTTGTCTGCATAAAAAATTCAGTTATTTGCCCAGCCCGGCCGGTCATTGCTTGATCCTCGGCGGAATCTTGTTAACGATTACCTTCAGGTTGGCTTTCGGGTCACCCGGCTCAAGGTCGCCTTTTGTAAGAAAAAGCTCCCTGTGCCCGTGACAGGCATTGCAGGAATTGTTCTGTTTCGTCTTGCGCTGGATGGTGTGGATCGAAGCGGAATTCCAGGTTGGCAGTGCGTCGTAGTTGGAAATCAGGTCTTCGGGGCCCGGCTTTCCCGTCAGGACGGCCTGAAAATAACGCAGGGAGGCGAGGGAGTCCCTCTTCATGGGGGTATGACGGACGAGGTTGTATTTATACGGATTGCCGGGGCTGCGGTCGATATTGACGCCGATCTTGAAGGTTTCGAGCGGGTCAGACGGGAAGATGACCTTGATGTTGCCCGCCTCCTTGACGTCCAGCGATACGTGACAGTTGGTGCAGTTGAAATACTCAGTGGCATGGCAGACAGTGCATGACAGTTCATTTTTCCTGTGGGCATTGTGCATGGCC
>Ga0315550_1001026_pt1 | contig 17239 bp, 17 predicted proteins | sample SalMarSW160190MG_2_FD_203100 | JGI IMG/M metagenome (GOLD analysis project Ga0315550, IMG submission 203100) | Salt marsh sediment microbial communities from the Plum Island Ecosystem LTER, Massachusetts, United States - Salt Marsh Sediment SW1601-90 ... | reverse complement strand
GATCGGCGCGTTCTACTGGCTCAAGCTGGGCATCCTAGGGGGATTCGTGGCCTGGATGAGCGTGACGCGGCGGCCTTTCTGCCGCTGGGTTTGCCCACTGGGCGCGCTGTGGGCGCCGTTCAATATGGTCAGCGCAATGCGCTTGCAGGTGGACGAGACAACCTGCATCCAGTGCAATCGCTGCCAGCAGGTCTGCCCGGTGAACATCCGCGTCCACGAGAATCCAAACGACGGCACCTGCATCCGCTGCCTGGCATGCGTACGCGCTTGCCCACAGAGCAGCATCTCGGTAGAGGCACTGAGCTGGACGCTGGAGGCCGATCGCAGCGGGGCTTGAAAAACCAATACGGTCAAGATTGGACGTAGCCGCGATTTCTGAATCGCGCCGGCCTCACTCTCTCGAAGCCAAACCCAGTCTCACGAACAGCCACGGCGCGCCCAATCCAGCCCAAAGCCCTATCACCACGTAGCGCACAAAACGCATGAGGGCGTAAAGCGCCTCACCCTCCCCGGGGAAAACGGCCCTGAGGCCAAAGCGCAGCGCGAGCAACACAGCCGCTCCGAGCAAGAGGCGCACCGCCCGCTGCCAGAACGGACCGGCTGCACTAAAGGACACCCATCGCCACGCGAGCACGATACCCACGCCGGCCCCCAGAAAAGCGCCCATCGCGCTGATCACATCGTCCGAGGGATAGACCAGCGCGATCACTAGCGGTATGACGACGACGGGCACCAGGCGCACGGCCAACCCCACCCGCTTGAGCCAGGCCTCGATGTGGGGCACCAAAAGGATGTAGAGAACCAATAGAACAGCGCCGAGCGCCCAGCCCCCCAGCACATCGGTTGGGAAGTGCACCCCCAGGTAGATGCGGGAGAAACCGATCAGCACCATCAGCACAATGGCGACAGCCCAGACCCACCGCTTGCGAGCGTAAGCCGCGATAGCGCCCCACAGGACCACGGCCGACTGCGAGTGCCCGCTGGGAATCCCGTATCCTCTGGCCTTGTAGACCCCGACCGTCGGGTCGAGGTCGAACGGGCGCGGATGTCCCAGCAGGCCCTTTGCCGCCGAGTTGACCAGGGTCGAGAAAAAAAAGAAAAAGGCCAGGCGTGCCCCAAAGGCAAAATCCACGCACCACAGAATCAGGGGCAAGAGGATGAAAAAGAAATCCTCTTCCCCAAAAAACGTGATGGCTATGAAAATCGAGTCGAGCACCGGGCCGCGCACCGATTGCACGGCGCGGATGAAATCAAGCCCCCATTGCCACACCGGTTCCAAAACAGTCCTCCGTTAATCGTGTCTCGCGCTGTCAGGCAGGATGATGTTTACCACAGATAGTGAACGGGATCCTTGATGTACTTCTCGTAGACCGCCTTCACGCCCGCCATCTGCTCGTCTGTCAGCGGCGGCAGGTCCGAAGCCGTCACGTTCGATTCGACATGCGCCAGCTTGGACGCACCGGGGATCACGCAGCTCACCACGTCGAACATCAGCACCCAACGCAGCGCCCAGACGGCCAGGCTCGGGTCGTCGGGGAACAGATCCTTCAGCTCGTCCACGGCCTCCAGCCCGGTCTCGAAGTCGACCCCGGAAAAGGTCTCGCCCTTGTCAAAGGCCGATCCGTCGCGGTTGAACGCGCGGTGGTCGTCGGGGTTGAACGTCGTCTGGCGCGTCATCTTGCCGCTGAGGAGCCCGCTGGCCAGCGGCACGCGCACGATGACGCCGATGTTATTCTTCTGGACCAGGGGAAAGAACAGCTCCGAGGGCCGGTGGCGGAACATGTTAAAGATGATCTGTACCGTGGTGACGTTGGAGTACTCGATGGCCTTGATCGCCTCCTCGACCTTTTCCACGCTGACGCCCAGGTTGCGAATCTTGCCCGCCTGCTTCAGCCGGTCGAACAGCGCGAAAATCTCGGGCCGGTAGTACACCTCCGTGGGCGGGCAGTGGAGCTGGATCAGGTCGATGGTCTCTAACCCTGTGTTCTTGAGACTATCGTCCACGAACCCCTCCAATGCCTCTGGCGTGTAGCCCTCGTTCACGTGCGGGCTGATCTGGCGCCCGCACTTGGTGGCGACGTAGACCCGCTCCGCGCGCGCGCGGACCACGCGGCCGACTGCTGCCTCGCTCTGCCCGCCGCCGTACACGTCGGCGGTATCGATAAAGTTAACCCCCAGGTCGATGGCGCGGTTGATGATCGTCTCCGCCTTCTCGTCGCTGAAGGGCTCGCCCCACCCCCCGCCCACCTGCCACGTGCCCAGGGAGACCTCCGATACCTCGAATCCGGTCTTGCCCAGCGTTCTGTATTCCATCACGCACCTCCTATAATCGTAGCACTCGCTCTGATTGCTAGCTATCTGACAGCTTGAGAGAAACCGGGTTTCTGACCTGCTCATGAAAAGTGTCAGGTGGCCAAGTCTGATTATACTTGTCACAGGGCATAGGTCAAACCCGAGCACGGATAGCGTTCTGTACCAGGCCCAGCCCGGCGATGAATCGCCAGGCTAAAAACCCAAGGGCGATAAATCACCCTCAATCAGCCCGCTTGAGTGGGCTTGGCATCAGGCCCGACAGGCAGACCTGAGCCTGATGATTTATCGTCAGGCGAAAGGTGGCACGCTCTGATTCACTGATCGAGTCCCGGACTGATGTTGACAGACACGCCAAACCGCATAGAATTAGCGAGACGCCTTTTAGGAGGAAATTCGATGACGAAAAAAACCTCACTCAACACTCCGCCCGCCGACCGTCTGCATCTCGGCGCGGCCTACTATCCCGAGCACTGGCCGGAGGAGCGCTGGCCGGAGGACGTGCGCCTGATGCAGGAGGCCGGCTTCACCGTCGCGCGCATGGGCGAGTTCGCCTGGTCGACCTTCGAGCCGGCCGAGGGCGAGTTCCACTTTGACTGGCTCGACCGCGCCATTGATATGCTGGCCGAGGCGGGCATCGTCTCCGTGCTCGGCACGCCCACCGCCGCCCCACCCGCCTGGCTGACGCACGCCCATCCCGAAACACTGGCCGTGGACGAGCACGGGCGCCGCGCCCAGCACGGCAACCGCTGCCACTACTGCGTCAACTCGCCCGCGTACCACGACGCCACGCGCCGCATCGTCGCCGCGCTGGCCGAGCACTGCGGCCCTAATCCCCACGTCATCGGCTGGCAGATCGACAACGAGTTCAACCGTGCCTGCTATTGCGACCAATGCCGCGCGCGCTTCCAGGCCTACCTGGCCGAGCGCTTCGGCTCGCTCGACACGCTCAACGCGCACTGGTCCACCGCCTACTGGAGCCAGACCTACACGGCCTGGGAGCAGATCCCCATTCCTATCGGCTACCACAATCCAGGGTTGATGCTGGCGTTCAGGCAGTTCGTCACCGCCAGCTACCGCCGGTTTCAAAAGCTGCAAATCGACGTCCTGCGCCCACACCTGCAGCCCGGCGTGTGGATCACGCACAACTTTATGAAGTGGTTCGGCGGATTCGATCACTACGAGCTGGCCGGGGATCTCGACCTGGCTTCGTGGGATTGGTACGTGGGCGTGGGTCACCACGACTACCTGCGCAGCGGCGCGGCCCACGACCTGGTGCGGGGATACAAGCGGCGCAGCTTTTGGCTGATGGAGACACAACCGGGCCGCGTCAACTGGAAATCCATCAACGTTGGGCTGAACCGGGGCGAGATGCGGACGATGGCCTGGCACGCGATCGGTCACGGGGCAGATGCGGTGCTCTATTGGCAGTGGCGCTCGGCATTGAACGGGCAGGAGCAGTACCACGGCTCGTTGCTCGACCAGTCGGGCCAGCCCTTCCCGATCTATGAAGAGGCCCAGCAGTTGGGCCGCGATCTGGAAAACGCTGCCCCCATCCTGGCCGGATCGACGCCCGCTCCCGCCGAGGTGGCCATCCTCAACGACTATGATAGCCGCTGGGCCATCGAGTGGCAGCGCCATCACCAGGATTTCGATTACGTGGAGCACCTGCTCCACTATTACCGCACGCTCGCCGTGCGCAACATGCCGGTCGACATCATCTCCACCGACGCGCCCCTGGAAAAGTACCGGCTGGTCATCGCCCCGGCGCTGCACGTCGTGGACGACGATCTCGTCGAGCGGCTCAAGGCGTTCGTCGCCCGGAGCCGGCGGCTTATCCTCACCCTGCGCAGCGGGGTGAAGGACGATTACAACGCCCTGTTGCCGGCGCGCCAGCCGGGACCGCTGGCCGAGATCGCGGGCGTCGAGGTGGAGGACTATTACGCACTTCAGTATCCAATCCCCGTGAAAGGCAACTGGTTTACGGGCACGGCGCGAATTTGGGCCGAGCGGCTCAAACCGCTGGGCAACATCACGACCCCCATCGCCCGCTATGGCCCGTCCAACGGCTGGCTCAACGACCGGTTCGCCATCACCGTAAACATGCACAGACAAGGGCTGGTGTATTACGTCGGCGCGTACCTGGACGATAGGGCGCAGCAGATATTTATGGATCACGTCACTGGGCAGACGCGCATCAAGTCCGTGATGTTGACACCACCGGGAGTCGAGGCCTGCAAGCGCGTGAGCGCCGAGGGCGAGGACATTATCATCGTGATCAACCACACGACGGAGGAGCGGGACGTGACCCTGCCGTGGGCCGCGCACGAGCATGTGATGGGACTATCGCTGGCTGGAGAGGTGAGAATGGCCCCTTACGGCATCCTGGTACTGACCCAAGAAGCGGAGGAAGAAACAGACGAGTAGGCGCTACGGCCCCATCTGCGCGATGATGGAACCGCCCTCAAGCACCTGCACCCCCCAACCCCCCTCTCCTGCCCCCCCCGCAAGCGAGGAGGAAGAAAAGGGTTTCCCCGGTGCAATGGTCACGTCCCAGCGCTGCACCTCGGCCCCGCCCCGCCGCAGCACGACCGTCCCATCCAGCGGGCGCGTCGTCGCCACTGCTACCTCGGCGCTATCGCCCGAGGGAAGCAACCGGATGGCGGCGTCGGCGTTGGCCCAGTTGTAGCCGCCGATGCCGCTCACCGGGTACCAACGCTCCGTCCAACTGACGCTCGCCCCCGGCTCCAAAGTCCAATAATCCCAGAAAGTGGGCGTGCGCCCGCCCCACAGCTCGAAATAGCGGCTGCCGTCGTCGGTCCACAGGTCGGAGGGCAGGTCGCCCATGCAGAATATCTTGACCCCCGTGGCAGACGCCGGAGGAAAGACGCGCACGACGCCCTGGTCGGCGCTCGGGTCGTAGGCGCCGACAAAGCCCGCCCGCGCCGGATCCGCAAACACCCCCAGGTACTTGTTCCACTCGCCGTAGCGGCTGAAATCCCGCCCGCCGTGCACCGGCCAGGCCATCTGGGCGCCGGGGCCGGGCAACCCGCCATCTCCGGTGGAGTGAACGGTGACGGCGTTATCGGGTAGGATAAAGGTCAGGTCGGGCGCGGGCGCGTTGCCCTCGGACACGGTCAGCATGGCATTGCCCCAGAACTGGTACGGCTGCGATTCGTCGGTGGGGTTGACGATGCGCGGCGTGACGCTGAAGGTACTGCGCCCGGCATCCAACTGGATCGTCACCTCGACCGCCATCCCGGTGCGGTCGTCGGTATCCCACACGCGTACGCCGTTCCACAGCAATTGGTACTCCCAGGGGCGGTACTCGTTCAACCCGTGCTCGTCGGTCGGGAACGCCCACTCCATCCCGCCGGTGGCCAGCCACCAGCGGCGATAGCCCCAGCGGGTGGGCTTTACAACAGGGTTGGCGTAGAAAAGCTGCCGCCCGGTGACGAGATCCGTCCAGCGCAGAATGCGCCCGCCCAGCTCGGGCACGACGACCAACTGCACGTACACGTTCTGGATGTAGACGGCGCGATAGACTTGAGGCATTGGGGGTGTGACGGCGTCAAAGTCAAGGCGCGGGTAGGGGTAGATGACGTCGTCGGGGTCGGTGGACACCAGCGCGTCCTGCCAGCCGTAGGTGTCGAGCGTGATGTTCTGCTCCCACACAGCGACGGCGGGCGGCGAGGTAGGAGCGGGAGTAAAGGTCGGTTCCGGTGTAGCGGTGGGAGCCTCGGTCGGTGAGATAGTTGGTTTCATAGTTGGTTGGCTGGTTGGTTTGTTGGTTGGATGGATGGTTGATCTGGTAGTTGGTTTGATTGTTGGCTGGTTTGTCGGCGGATCGGTCGGCACGGCGGAGAAGGCCGACTCGGCTTCGGCAGTGATGGCGGGAACAGGCGTGGGAGTGGGCATAGTACAGCTACATGCGACGACCAGCCAAAACAGCACCCAGGTCAAAAATAAAGAGAGCGCGACTCGTCCTTGTCTGCAATTCACTACGTCACCTCGTCCAGAGACCATTTGCTATATAGACGAACAGGGATGCAAGATGTTACACTTCACGAAACCATAACACCGATCCGCCGCCCCGTCAAGTCGCTTTTTGTACAAGTCCACGAGGCGAGATACGCACCCGCAGTAGGGGCGAGGCATTCCCGAGAGCGACGTATTCTAGCAGGGGCTGAACGCGGGCACAGAGGGGATGGCCTTCAAGTGCTTTACCGTCAATGTCTCCAACGACGCCGACGAGGCCTTCCTCTTCTCAGAGACGGGGCTGGCGCTGACCAAGTCGGTCGCCACGCACAACCGCAACGTGCCGGTGCAAGATTTCTACATGGGGCTCGACTTTAGCGCCATCCTCACGCGTGCCCGACTGGCCGAGGGCTCCTACCTGGCCGTGCAGATCCCCGAGTCGCTGCAAACGGTCTGGGACTGGAGCGAGTGGATCTACAACTCCAACACCGGCCAGGTGGTCAAGCGGGAGGATCCCAACCAGCTCATCCCGTACAACTATCTCGTCTTTAGCATCAGCCGCTACGAGGGAGAATAAAAGACCTCGGAGGTTGCCTCCGAGGTCTCACATACTTTGCTTCTCCTCGCGCCCGGCGGCCAGGATGACCGCCAGGGACTTACCTCACGTGCGGTCGCGGAAAGGCTCCAGTTGCTTGTGGCGCACCAGAAAAAAGCCCAGCACGCGGTCGCCAAGGTGCAGAGCGTGAATGGATTGTTCCTTCATCGCACATACTCCCCAATTATGTCGCTTCGAACGCTGCAACAATGATTTTTCTCATTGCCCTGATGAAATCCGTCAAAAACTGCGTAAAGCCCTCAATATCCCTAAACTCGACCCTGCTGTTTTGCCAGTCCGAGGAAAAGGAAACATAGTCGCTGGATTCATCAAATCGGATATTCGGAGAACATCCACCTGTGGTAAAGTCCGGCAAGTGAGCCAATGCATTCCTCATTGTCCTAATCACCTGTCCGATGCTAGGATTGTCAATTGTATTCCCGGCCGAGACATAGGTGATTCTATGATTCGGTCGGAGCGCAAATCCGGCGGTGCGCAGCGTATCGATGCTTGCGTTGGCATAGCAAAAGGGCATCGTAAGAAGCGGTAATGTGATGTTGAGCCCTATCAAGCGAGCTTGAATTCCCCTATCTGGATCGACGCTTGGATACTCCTGCTTGAAAACTCCCGGTAGACGTTCAAGACCTCATCGTCACCAGCTTGACGGCGTTCTTCAAGAAACTGGAGTAGCTGAAACACCAGCACTAAACTCATAGCGCCTTGGGCTAGATCTGATGTGTTCAAACCACCCTCCCACATGCCATTTGACAACGTCAGTACAGGCCCAACTGCCGATTAACCACCAACCGCCGACAGCCAACCGCCACCCTCTAATGGTGGAACAACCGCACCCCCGAGAACGCCATCACCATCCCGTACTCGTCGCAGGCCTCGACGGTGTCTCGGTCCATCCTACTCACCAACCTGCTCATCTTTCAAGATCTCTTGTATCCGCGAGGCGACTTTCGGCAGTTCGTCGCTGGCAATCTGCCACACGATGTCCAGGTTGACGCCAAAGTAACGGTGTATCAGCCTATCCCTGACCCCCGCCATTTCCCTCCAGGGAACATCATCATCATATCTGACTCGCAATTCCTGGGATAGATTTTTTGTCGCTTCGATGATCTCCAGATTACGAATCACGGCATCCTGCGTTCTGATATCTGTCAGGAACGCCTTATACGTCATCGCGGCAGTATAAGCCCCAATCCGGCGCACGGCCTCTTGAATGTCACTCAGGAAATCGCTATCCGCCCGCTCAGACATATACCACGCTCTCCTGTATGCTCTCGGCGATCCGATCCACCCTGATGTCCCGGATACCGGTAGGAGTCAGCACGTCGACGCTCTTGCCCAACAGACTTTCCAGGTACTCGGCAAACGCGACGAACCGGAGACCTATCGGCCGCTCGAACTCGACGACGATGTCAACGTCGCTGGCCTCAGTGGGCGAACCTTTGGCATAAGACCCAAACACGCCGATGCGTTTTACCCCGTACTCGGAGGCAAGGTAAGGGTATTTCTCCCGGAGAATCTCGGTGATTTTTTCCTTCGTCAACATCATCGGCTCCTTTCGTCCACGCACGCTGGCGATGGCTGATCACTTGCCAGTCGCTAGTGATGGAACAGCCGCACCCCCGAGAACGCCATCACTATCCCGTACTCGTCGCAGGCCGCAATCACGACGTCGTCCCGCACCGAGCCGCCGGGCTGGACGACGTACTTGACCCCACTCTGCGAGGCGCGGTCGATGGAATCGCGGAAGGGGAAGAACGCGTCGGAGGCCAGGCACACGCCGGTCAGGCCGTCCAGCCAGGCGCGCTTTTCCCGGGGGGAGAGCCGCTGCGGCACCACCTCGAAGGCCTCCTCCCAGTAGCGCTGCTCGGCGGGGGAAAGGTCGTCGCGCAGGTAGCCGTCGATGGCATTGTTGCGCTCCGCCCGCGAGACCCCCTCCTTGAACTGCAAGCCCAACACGGCCGGGTGCTGCCGCAGGGTCCACAGATCGGCCTTGTCCGCCGCCAGGCGGGTGCAGTGCACGCGCGACTGCTGGCCTGCCCCCGCGCCGATCACCTGCCCATCCACTGCAAAGCAGACCGAGTTGGACTGGATGTACTTGAGCGCCACCTGCGCCACCAGCAGATCGCGCACGGCCGACTCGGGCAATACGTCGTTCTCCGTCACCACGTTCTGCAGCATCTCGGCGCTGATCCACGCGTCGTTGCGCTTTTGCTCCAGCACGACGCCGTAAATCTCGTTGGCCTCCATCTCGTCGGGCGGCTCGTAGCCGGGATCCATCTGCATGACAAGGTAGCGCCCCTTGCGCTTGCCGCGCAGGATCTCGAGCGCATTGGGCTCGTAGCCCGGGGCGATCACGCCGTCGGATACCTCGATGGCGATCAGCTGCGCCGTCGGCACGTCCACCACGTCGCTCAAGGCGACGAAATCGCCAAAGGAGGACACGCGATCCGCCCCGCGCGCCCGTGCGTAGGCCGCCGCCAAGGGAGAGAGCTCCTCCGGACTCTTTGAGTCCGCACCCTCGACAAAGTAAGACTTGGCCAAAACATCGCTCAACGGCAGGCCCACCGCTGCCCCCGCCGGGCTGACGTGCTTGAACGAGGCCGCCGCCGGCAGCCCCGTGGCCTGCTTCAGCTCCTTGACCAACTGCCAGGCGTTGAGCGCATCCATCATATTGATGTACCCCGGCGCGCCGCTCAATACCTCGAACGGCAGCGCGCCCGTCTTTGCGTAAGCCCGGGCCGGTTTCTGGTGCGGGTTGCACCCGTATCGCAGTTCTACTTCAGTGTGGTTCATCTATTCCTCCTCCCCGTATCGTCTAAAACGTTTCTTCCTGAACATCTCCACGAGATCGGACAACTTGGAGATGGTCTCGACGCCGTCGAGGACCATCCCACCGCCCGGCTGCTGATCCACGTTGAAATCCCCGATCTCCCGCTCGGTGGCAGATCCCTGCCGCCGGATGAGGATCGGGCACAGGCCCGCGTCCAGCGCTCCGTGGACGTCGGCGGCAGTATCGCCTATGTAAACCACTTCGCGCGGCTGCAGCTTGGCCAACCGAATGGCCAGCTCAAAGATGCGCGGATCGGGCTTTTCGACGCCCACCTCTCCCGAGATGACAACCACGTCGAACAGCGCCGCCAGCCCCAGCCTTGCCAGGAGCAGGTACACGTGCGGCGTATGATCATAGTTGGAGATCAGACCGATCGTCCGGGTGCGCCTCAACGCCGACAACACATCCTTGGCCTCGGGATCGAGCGCCATGTACTTGTCCCAGGCCTCGATGGACGCGTCGGCTGTCTTTTGGATCTGTAACTCGCTCAAATCCAACCCCAGCTCAACGGCAAAGGCCCTGATGCGACGCTCGTAGACGGTCAGCCCATCCTCCTGCAAAGGAGGCGCGGGTCTACTAAAAAAGCCATCACACCGCTGGGCAAAGGTCTCATGCGACATAGATAGACCGCTGGCAGTCAGACGCTCGTAGAACGCCGCCAGCCAATCGGCCCATGCAGCCTGCACGTCGCCATAGATCAAGATCGTCCCGTAAAGATCGAAAAACACGCCCTTAAATGTCATCGTCAGCCTCTTCTAGTATTTCGAGAATCTCGTCCAGCGCGCGAATCTCGTACTCAGATTCTACGTCAACTTGCACAGGACGCAAGCCGCCAGGGTTGAACCAACATACCTGCACTCCAGCCTTTTTGCCGCCCACAACGTCGGCAGCGTAGGAATCGCCCACGTACAAGCACTCCTCCGGCTCTCTACCTAATAGCCCGGTCGCGTGCCAAAAGATGCCGGGGTCGGGCTTGCGAATGCCCAACTCCTCCGACAGCGCGATGCAATCAAAGTACGGCTGCAGCCCCAGTGTCTCCAGCTTACGGTACTGCACGTCCGGCAGGCCGTTGGAGATGATGCCCAGTTGGAAGCGCCGCGACAGCGCCTCCACCACTGCCGCTGCCCCGTCGACCGGCGCGTCCATCCGAGGATACGCCTTCACGTAAAGCTCCGCCATCGCATCCACATGCGCTTCATCCAGCCCCAGCAGATCGAGAAACACCCGCGCCCGGCGCACGCGAACGCCCTCAACGATGAGATTATCCCCATAGAGTTCCAGGGTCGTCATCCTGTCCGACTCCAGGAACGCATCGACCAGCTCCTGCCGGTCGATGTCAGCAAACAGATCGCAAAACTCGCGCGCGATGACATCGAGCACCATCAACTGCGCCCCGTTCCGGTCAAAGAGCGTGCCATCTACGTCAAAGAGAACTGCTTTCAGGTCAGTCATCGTCTCTCAGCACCTTGTGGAACGTCAGGCTGGTCTTGATGTTCTCATACCCCAGCCCTTTGTAGAAACCATGCGCCCGTTCGCGGATGATGTTGGAGCGCACGTAGATGGTACCGCATCTTTTCTCGCGCGCCCACCACTCGATCTTTCGAACCAAGAGACGCCCGATTCCCCGACCGCGACAGGCCTCGTCCACGACCAGGCCCTCGATCTCTGCTGCCTGATCGACCTGTACCAGCGGGCGCACGCAGACGTGAATCCAGCCCACGACCCGGCCACCCAGCGTCGCGACGTAGACGGCATGATCCCTTGCCTCCAGGACCTGTGTCAGACACCGCCGCATTTGCTCCAACGTCGTGGGATAGCCCAATTGCGTGGCAAGCTCGGCAATGTGCCCGGCATCACTCACGTGCGCCAATCGGATTATGACTCGGTCGTCAGCCACTTTTTCATCCTCAGCACGGGTTGAACGATTGACGCACGTCGTCAATCGCAGCACCGACGACGCCGATCTCTGCCAGGCGATTGGTGCCCAGTCCCAAGCCGTAGGCCAGGTTCAGGTGGTTGTCGCCGCGCAGGAACGGCGCGGCGGGATAATCGGCGGTCGGATCGAAACCCATCACCGCCGCCGCCACCGCATCCGCCGCCAGGGGCTCCTTGCCCGCGATCAGCACGCCCGGCCGCACGGGATTGAAACACTCGATCCACGGCCCCTCGCCGCCCTCCACCGTCCCGATGCCGTCGATCAGCGCCAGGTCGATCGGCCGGGCGCGGAAGAGATCGAGGATCACCCGAGGCAGACGTGCCTTGGTCACGTCGTCGGCCGGGCCGTGCAGGGCGGAGCGAAAGGTGTCCTCCGCATCGAGCTGGTAGTGCGACATCGGCACTACGCCAACCAGGTTCTTGATCGAAAGCGTCACCCCGGCGTACCAGTGACACTTCATCTTGGTCGCAGAGATAAAGACGTCCACCTCCTCGAGGATGTGATGAAAGTCAAAGGCCTCGTAGATGAACGCCCCCGCGCCTACCGGTTTCAGGGCAAAGTCGCCGTAGGGGGCGGGTTTGTTCAGATCGATCAAGGTGGCCCCTAGCGCTTCGGCCATGTCCTCATAGCCCCACTGTACGTATGATTCAGGCTCGAACAGCCCCTCGATGACGTATATCTCCCCCGCGCCCGCATCCCATAGCAGCTCCCCCAGCACGCGCACGACCTCAGGATGGGTGACGTAACTCTCGGTAGGGTGTACGCCCCCCGGCGACCCAAAGCCGCTGCCGCCGGTCAGGTTCACCTTGATCGCCACACGGTCGCCCGGCCTGACCACGTCGCCCAGGCCGCCGATTCCATCGAGCAGCGCCTCGAGCTTTTCTCGCAGCAGCGCCGGATCGTAGCTATCTACCTGGGCGATCCCCACGCGGGAGCGGAAGAGGGGCTCCGGCTCAGCGGTCGGGACACGGGTCGGATTTGCGGTGGGCCTGGGAGGTAGCTTGGTCGCAGGCGTGACGGTCGGCTCGACCATCGGGTCGGCGGATGCGGTTGGTGTATCCATTGGCACAGTGGTCGGCAAAGGCGTCGAAGGAAAGCGCGTCGGTGCGACGATTGGACCGGCTGTAGCGGTAGATTCAACCGCCTCGATGAGCGCGCGCGGACAGCAGCCGGCAGCCAGCAACCCGGCCGCCGCAGCGCCCGCACGCTGCAAGAATTGACGCCGGGAAAGGGGCTTGCGCGGGAACGAGTGTTTCGAGTTCGATTTCTTCTCAGAGTGGGATACCATCTTTGCCTCCTGTTTCAACTCACGCCGCTACGGTCACTCGGCGGCTTGATCTGGAACGCTCTCGCGCACCTCTTCAACCGGCTTCCTGGGGCGTCGCCACAGCCGCTTGTACAGTTGCCGCAACTGCTCCCCCGAGAGCCGCCGGCCTGCCTCAAAGTAGGCCACGGCCACCCAGCCCATGGCCCACGTTCCCAGCCCGGTGACGACCCCGGCAGCCAGCCAGCCGACCACGGGCACGAACGCACCCAGATCGGAGGCCAGGTAGCGCAGCAGGACGCCGCCCGCCATCGTCGTCAGCAGCTCGCGCGCGTGGCGCACGCTCAGGCTCTCGCCGTACACAGCGGCGATGCGCAGCACCATGCGCACCTGCGAGGCCAGCAGCAGCGGGATATCGAGAAAGGGCACCGGCAAAGCGGCAATGATAGCGTTGAGCACGGACGCGTTACGAATGAGCTTGCGGCTAAGCTGGCGGCGGTAGGTGGGCAGCGCCCGACCCAGCGCGACCGCCATCCATGGATGCGCCTCCACGATGGCCGGCAGAAGCTTGTCTCCCACCCCGGCGCCGGTCTTGGCCGAGATGGGGATCACAGTCCGGCCCAGTTTGTGCTCGACGTCCTCCAGCGCGGGCCGCAGGTCGCGCTTGATCAGGTCGATCTTGTTCAGCGCGACGATCAAAGACACCCCCGCCGCCCGCAGCGCCTCGTACAGGTCGTAATCCGACTGGCGCAGGCCCGCGGAAGCATCCAGCACCAGCACCGCCACGTCGGCCTCCTCGGCGGCGGCACGGGCGACATCGGCCCGGTTGACCCCGCCCACCTCCCCAAAGCCTGGCGTATCGACCAGCGTGAAGGGGCCAAACGACTCGGTCACGAGTCCCTGGGTCGTGCCCGGGATGGCCTTCACCGCCGAGACCTTGCGCCCCTTGATCCGGTTAAACAGCGTGGACTTGCCCGAGTTAACCGGCCCGACGATAACCAGATGCGCGTGAGACTCCTTCTCGATCTGGAAGGAGAGCTTGTCCCACTCGAACGCCTCAAAGAGGCTGCGTATGTCGGCCAAACGGGTTGGCAGTGATGGCATCGGCGACCTCACGGCAAAGATGCAACGGAGTTTAACACGGAAGGGCAGGGAAAGCAACCGGCAGAGGGAGACTGGAGATTGCAGCCTTTGCTCGCTGATTGAATATCGCTTATAATGGGAGAACGCAACGATGGGAGATTGACAGATGGACACTCCGGCTTGACCATCGCTCTTGCCCCACATATAATGGATGGCAAATGAGAGTAACAGACAAGGTCATCTCACAACCCACACTAATTTTCTCCGAGGTATCAAATAACTCAACAGTCTATCTCGGCGACACGCGCCGAATCTTGTCAAACCTGCCCCCACAGATTTGCCAAACTGCCGTCACTTCTCCTCCCTACTGGGGACTGAGAGATTACGAGCTTCCCGGCCAGATCGGCTCAGAGGAAAATGTCGATGACTATGTCGACTCGTTGGTCCTAGTGTTCCGAGAGCTCAAAAGAGTTCTCAGAGACGACGGAACATTTTGGCTAAACTTGGGCGACTGCTACACCAGCGGGGGCAGAACGTGGCGAGCACCGGATAAAAAGAACCCGGCAAGAGCTATGTCATACCGTCCTCCTACGCCAGAAGGTTTAAAACCCAAGGATCTCGTGGGCGTCCCCTGGCGAGTCGCTATGGCGCTTCAGGCAGATGGATGGTATCTGCGCAGCGAGATCATCTGGCATAAGCCAAACCCGCATCCCGAGAGCGTAAAGGACAGACCCACCAACGCACACGAAACCATCTTTCTTTTGAGCAAGAGCGAGAGATACTTCTATGACTATGAAGCGATCAAAGAAAAAGGCGTGAATGGCAAACGCAGGAACAAACGTAGCGTCTGGACCATTCAAACTGAACCCCTCAAAGAGGCCCACTTCGCTACATTCCCCACTAAACTGATAGAACCTTGCATACTTGCTGGGAGCAAAGAGGGAGACCTTATCATCGATCCTTTCTTTGGTTCTGGCACGACAGGCTTGGTGGCAGCCTTGCATGGCCGGAATTTCATCGGTATAGAATTGAAGCCAGAATACATAGAGATCGCCCGAAAACGATTGGGCGAATATGGATATTCCTTCAGCGTGATCGATTCCAACCAGGATGGAGAGTGACATGGCCGAGTTCCCAGTGTTATCCCCGGCATTGCAGCTTGGTTTCTACGAGCGCCTGGAACAAGCTCGCAAGGAACTTCTCTTACCTGCACTACTGGCACAAGTGGGACAACTGGACATCGTACAACTCGACGAGCAACTTCACGAATTCGCCGGCAGAGAGCGCTTGTCATTCGTCGCAAAAAGAGGAGTCAGGGGCGAACTGGTTTTTCCCGTGCCGTACATGCTGTCATCAAAACCTACCCTGATCGGCTATTACAGGCTCTTGCTCGGTTTTTCACAAAAAGAGTTTTATCGGGGGCCATTCGGGCGGTTCAAGAAAATGGAACAGGACGACGTGTTGACAGAAGCAACTGGCAGACTCTTGCAGCCGCTCTGTGAGAGCCTCATCGAAAGCGCCTGGATTCTGGTGAACGGCCTTCCCGATCTTTCCCGAGACACTCTCAATGCATTGACTCTCCTGACCTTGGGACCGCAGTTCAGGGGGTCTCGAAACGTGAATCTTGGCGTTGAAGCCATCAAGACCGTGTTCGCCCTGATCAAGGCAATCGTATCTGATAGCATCAACAATGAAGGTCCCGCGCACCTGGAAGTGCTCAGCGCTGCCAATCGGATTTACCGGATCGAATTTGCCCCCGACCCGGACATTGCAGTGCGACAGATTCTTGAGGACGGTTCGTATCGCAACCGGATTGCGATCGAAGTCAAAGGAGGCACTGACTTTTCAAACATCCACAATCGGTTGGGAGAAGCCGAAAAAAGCCACCAAAAAGCCAAGGGAGAAGGATTCACACAATTCTGGACAGTTATCAATGTCGCAGCGAATATCGAGCCATCTTTGTGGCGGCGGGAATCTCCCACTACAAACGAGCTATTCTATCTCGAACAGATCACGGATACCCGAAGCGACGAATACGTTCGTTTCAAAGAGTATCTGGTATCCGAACTGGGCATTTAGCGCTCAAGTAAGTGTTACTTTGTATTTTCTCCCTAGAAACCCACGCACCGCCTCAACATATTCATCAAACCGCTCGCGGCGGATGCTGTGCCCGGCGCCGGGGATGTGGGCGACCTGTAGACGTGGGTTGAGCCCGGCGGCCTCGAGGGCCACCTCCGGCGACACGATCGCGCCAAGCGCCGGATCGGCGGTGACCAGCAGGACCGGACAGGAGACCTTGCGGGCGATATCCCGCCAGCGCCAAGCAGCACCTCCCGCATGCGCCCAGTCGAACACGGCCGGGTCGACCTGGAGCTTGGCATCCGCCCAAGGCGCCAGCTCCACCTCCGTCCAAGATGGGTTGTCGGCGCGCCCTTTGGCGATGAGATCCTCCCGCGTCCAGGACTTTGTGGCGACGATGTCGGCCCGCCACTCCTCCGCCATGGCCGCGTGCTCCCCGAGATCGCGCGCCATCTGCCACGGCGGGTCCTCGATGACCGCGCAGCGCGCCAGGTCGGGATAGGTGACCAGGGTCAGCGCGACGTTCGCCGCCCCCATCGAGTGGCCGACGAGCGCGGGCCTCTCCAGATCCAGCGCCTGCACCAGGCCCGCGATGTCGGCCACGTGATCCCCCGGCGCGTAGCCCTCCTCGGGCGCGTCGGAAAGGCCGTGCCCCCGCGCGTCGAACATGATCAGGTTGTAATCACTCTCCAACGCCCGCGCCAGCCGCGTCCAGCACAGGCCGTTGTCCGTGATCCCGTGCGCCAGCACCACGGGCGGTTTATCCCCCCCTGTGCGATGGTAGTGAATCTTGATGCCGTTGACGACCACGTCGTCCGAAAACCAGTCTCAGTAGATCCAATTTTCGTCACTCCGAGCGGAGCGAGGAGTCTCCCAATGCAGGGCGGAGATTCTTCGCTACGCTCAGAATGACGGTTTCGCAGGTGATTTTCATCAACACGCACATGTGCACACCAAGAATTTGGATCTACTGAGTCTGACATTTTGCCTCCTATATTAGACTCCCCTGAAAAAAGGGGGGTACTTTCGCGCCTCATGCGAGTGTGGTAAAATAGCGCCACACTTCACCGAGGAGAACCCGTATGTTTCGCAAGAACGACCAGCATCTTCAATGGCCACTGTTCAGCAGCATTGATTCTCTGCCGA
>Ga0315550_1001025_pt1 | contig 17253 bp, 18 predicted proteins | sample SalMarSW160190MG_2_FD_203100 | JGI IMG/M metagenome (GOLD analysis project Ga0315550, IMG submission 203100) | Salt marsh sediment microbial communities from the Plum Island Ecosystem LTER, Massachusetts, United States - Salt Marsh Sediment SW1601-90 ... | reverse complement strand
GGTGAGTTCATCTCCCGCGGTTGTTGACAGGAGAATATACGTGGGGTCAGAGGATCATAATGTGTACTGTTTCGATGCCTTCAACGGAGACGCCTTGTGGAATTACACGACTGGAGACTCGGTGGGGTCTTCTCCGGCGGTCGCTGATGGCAGGGTGTACGTGGGTTCAAATGACCATAACGTTTATTGTTTGGATGCTTCAAGCGGGATTTTAATATGGAATTACAGCACCGGCGGTGAGGTGGGTTCTTCTCCTGCGGTTGTTGACGGCCGAGTTTACGTGGGATCCTATGATCATCATATGTACTGTTTTGAGGCTTCCAACGGCGCGCTGATTTGGAACTACACCACAGGCTATGTTGGCTACGGTAATGATGTCAATTCTTCTCCTGCGGTTTCTGACGGCAAAGTCTACGTCGGCTCATATGACGGTAACGTTTACTGTTTGAGCGCTTCTAATGGCGATTTGGTATGGAAGTACAACACGGGCAACTGGGTGTCGTCTTCGCCAGCCGTTGGCGATGGGAGAGTGTACGTGGGCACAGAAGGCGGCAGCGTTTGTTGTTTAGATGCGTCTAACGGCGGCTTTGAGTGGAAGTACAGCACTCCCAGCAATGTTTTTTCCTCGCCTGCCGTGGCTGAGGGCAAAGTGTATTTTGGCAATTTCTACCAAAGTGTTTACTGTCTGGACGGCTCTAGCGGCGGTCTCTTATGGGAGTACATAATTAGCGATTTTAAGGTTGGGGATGGCGTGAATTCGTCCCCTGCGGTTGCGGATGGCAAAGTTTACGTGGGCGATCTTAACTATGACGTTTACTGTTTGGACGCTTCTAGTAGCACTTTGATTTGGCAGTACACCACCAACGGCGGAGTACGTTCGTCTCCCGCAGTAGCAAACGGCAACGTTTACGTAGGCTCAGCTGACGGCAACATTTACGCTTTCGGGTCTTCATCAGCACCCAACTCAACGCCGACTTCAACGCCTAATCCAACAGTTGCCCCAACCTCAACACCTACGAAAACGCCGCCGTCTCCTATTCTAATAATAGCAGCATTTGCAGCCACAATAATTCTCATCGCCACTGCCTTGCTGATGTATTTCAAGAAACGCAAACACTAAGCACTGGAAAGTTTGTTCACATTCTCGCCTTCTAAACAACTTTTTAATTGGTCAACACCGTCATACTTGACGCCTATTAGGATACTAATAGAAATTCATTGCAGAAAAGGTATAGGGGGTCTACCGCGCAGCGCTGCTATTTCCCTGGTTCGTGCCTTTCTTCGCACACCATTCCTGTGCATTGACCTTTGCTTTCCAGCTCGATTGTAGAGTGCTCTATATGATGCTTTTTAAGCGTGTCTTTTATGGTTTGTTTGGTTTGTTGAGGTCGTTTTTCAAGGGTCTCATCATCCACTACCACATGCGCTGAGAAAACATCGGTTTCTCCTTCTAACGACCAGATGTGGATGTCATGCAGGTCCAGGACGCCATCAACTGCTTTGATGTCGTGTTTAACTGCTTCAAGGTTGATGTGTTTCGGCACTCCTTGGAGAAGGATGCTTATTGCTTCTCTCAGGTTTCTGGCTACGTTGTAAAGAATGAACACTGTCAAAGCAACGGTGATTATCGGGTCTATCAGATAAAACTTCCAGAAGTAGATGACTATGCCGCCGACAAAAACGCCTACCCACCCCAACACATCTTCTAAAAGATGCCAAGAAAGAACCTTTTCGTTGATGCTTTCACCCCTCTTCAGCAGAAAATAGCCCGCGCCATTGAAAGCTATCCCTACAACAGCGAAACCCACCATGCCAAAAGCGTTCACCGATTCAGGACTGAAGAACCTGGGTATGGCTTGAAAGATTATCACGATTGAGCCGCCGACCAGAACGGCAGCGGAGAAAAGCGCGGAAAACAAGGAGAGCCTCTGATACCCAAACGTGTACCTCGCGTCAGGCGCCCTTTTAGCTCCTCGCTCAAAAAGCCATGACACGAGCAAAGCTATGCTGTCGCCGAAGTCATGTAACGCGTCAGAGAGTATCGCCAAACTGTTAGTGTACAAACCGCCAAAAATCTCAACTATGGTGAAGGTGAAGTTCACGAACGCTGCAAACCGAACACGTTCTTCCCGTTTAGGCTTCTCTTCGCGGCTCATGCTCCCTCATCATCTTTAAAGCCGATATGCGTTATTAAGATAATGCCCGCAGAAATTAAAAACCCAAACTAACGTCTGCGGAAACAACGTGTTTTTGCTTGCTCAGCGCCTTGAACGAACGCTGCTGCGCTATTCTCTCATCGAATTCTCATTAGGCAAAAACTGCTTATACACCGGATGACCCTTAAACCGCAAAGTCGTCTCAGACCGCTCAATCGTCCCACTCGGCAACCGCATGCAAATCGAACACACAACCGCACCGTTCGAAATCAAACGCACTCCATCCAACAACTCGCCCTTGGTAACCCCTGAAGCCGCAAAAACCAGCTCCTCACCCTTCGCCAACTCCTCCTGAGAATAAGTCTTATCCACATCAACCCCAACCAGCTCCAGCCGCTCCAACCGCTGCGCATCATCCTTCTTATCTCGCCAAACCTTCACAAGCATAGTTCCACCCAAACACTTCACCGCCGTCGCCGCAATCGTGGCTTCAGGACCCGCACCAGCACCCAGCAACAAGTCAACACCAGACTGTGGAATACACGCAACAACCGCTCCTGCGATGTCGCCGTCAGGAATCAAAATGATCCGTACCCCAAGCCTCCGAAGCGTCTTCAACATCTCCAGATGCCTTTCACGCTCAAGCATTATAACCGTCAAAGTCTCCAAAGGCAAATTCTTCGCCCTCGCCACCGTACGAACAATCTCCTCAACGGACATATCCATAGAAAGCTTGCCCATAGAACTCGCGTCAGTCGCAACCTTCAAATAATACCCATCATCAGGAAGCACCTGTAAGCATCCCGCAGGCGCACAAGCCAAAGCCGAGATGGCGTCTTTCCTGCCCTTGGAAGCAGCCGTTGTGCCATCTACAGGGTCAATAACAAACTCAACCTTTGGTCCCGCACCTCTACCAACTTTTTCCCGGGTTGTAAACGCCGGTGCATGGTCTTTTGGGCCTTCGCAGCAGATGACTTCCCCATCTATGTCAGTTTGAGCCAAAACGGCTCTGGAAAACTCCACCGCCTTCGCATCTATCAGGTCACAATTTCCTTGGCCAACGTGCAGTGCAGCGCCTACTGCGCCGGCAACCGTGATTCGTGTTAATGAAGGAGCCAAAGCTCTTAAGGTAACCATACCGTTTTTCTCCATTCGCTATTTAATTATTTAACTGGTTTCTACTAATTAAAAGGTGTGCATCTTAAGCCAGAAACGCGAGGATACAGGGTGTTAAGTGACGCCAAGCCATGCTCCAACAGATTGCCCAAAATAGACTATAATGGCGAAAATGATGAGTCGGGGTATAAAGCTCAACACCAGGAAAGTGGATATACGCGTTTTTAAGAAGCCACATATGAACGATAGAAACTCAACAGGCAAAACAGGAATTAACCCAAATATTGTGTAGATTATCCAGCCCCACTTGTTCCAGGCATATGTCATTTCTTCAAGATGCTTCGCGGATATTCTTTTTTTAACGTACGGTCTTCCAAGGCGATACGCCAGAGCATAGTTTATGGTCATTCCTATCGTGAAGCCTATTGTTGCGACCAGTATTAGCAAAACAGGGTTTACACCGAAAAGCGCGGCAGCCACCACTAAAGCCGGGCTTCCTAGAGGTATTATTGTTCCCGCTGCGATGGTTGCGACAAAAATTCCTGCAAGCCCGTAATTCAAGAAAAAGGCTTCCATGTCAGAAAACACCGGCATCCCAGCGACGTTGAAGGCTTTCAGAAGCCAAATCAAAATTAACGCAGCTATCACTGCGAGGAAGGCAAGTATTATTGAAGAGCGCATCCATGACGCCTTAAGCAAGCTTTTCGGGGCTTCACTTGCCTCTTGGCTTCGTTTTGCCATCGCAATCACACTGGTGAACATAAAAAAGCTTGAGTTGCTAAAAAGCGTTTGTGATCTGAAAAATCTACGATGGTTTCGCTCTATTTCGAGCCTTCGGTGTTTTCTTTCAGAACCTCTTGCAGTGTCTTGTGGCATTTGCTGCATTCCAGCATCGAGTTTCCGCATGAAGGACAGAACAGTTCTTTTTCAAGCAGGCTCTTCAAAATATTTGAAAGCGCCAGTTTATTCTGGTCGGAACGTACATCGTTGACCGCAGCGTTGGTTGCTGCAGGTTCTGCATAGTCTTCCTCAGGTGTTTGCTCTGCTTCTTTCTCGACCGCAACAACTTCGCTGTAAACCTTGGAGATACTTGCTTTTCCTTCCCGTAGCTGCTGCTTGTCCACTTCGCTTGCCTTTTCTAAGATTTTTTTGCCCCTTTCAAACGTTCGCGTTGAAACACCAACTTTTTTCGCAACCGCCGCCGTGGCTTTGCCCTTGAACGCGGAAAACACGGGCTTAGCGTCATCTGGCGCTAACCCCACCTGCATGCTTCGCCCGTTTTTTCCTCCCGTAACTTGGCGTTTTTTCGCTAACTCTTTTTCTATCTCCAGCAGCGGCACGCCTAATTCCACAAGCTGGAAGTTATTCAGGTGACGCCGTCGCAGATTTGCTTCTATTACGAACTTTTTTTCCAGCAGTTTGTCTTCGAATCTGCGTACTTCAAAATCTGGCTCAATGCCTAACTCGACACAGGCGCGGAACCTGTGATGCCCGTCTAAAACTTCCAAGTTTTCGTTGACGACAATTGGGTAGTGCTGGCCCTCAGTTTCTATGGAAGCCTTAAGTTCAGCGAATTCTTCATCAGACATTTTGGGCAGCAGTTTTTCGTATTCAGGATTTACGCCCAAGCTCATAATTGCCAGCCCCACTCTACTTTTGTTCTAACCATTATTTAAGGCAAAAGCAACTCCCGCGTAAGCGCTCTCGGAAGCTACCTCCTCCCCTTTATAACGTGAAATAGGTCCGAAGCCCTTTTTTGTGAGCGTTACTTCTGCTTGAAGGTGCGTTTTACTGTTTCCAGTTTTTCACCTACGATTTCAGCTTCGCTGCGTCCTAAGCCTTTCTCAAAGGCTTTGCGTATATGTGTTATTTCGAAGGGGTTGAAGCCCATAACTCGGGCGGCGGTTGCGTCGGTGGCAACTACGTCCTTTCCTGCGATTATGAGGTTCATCTTGACCGGTGTCCCATCCACGGGGCCTTCGCCTTCCATGCCTACAAATCCGTCTATGACGGTGAACGCTGGTTTAAGCACAGTGTTGATGTCGACCACGACTTTGCTTATGCCTTTCATGTGGTATTTACCCTTGAACTTGTCAGGAAGCAAGCCGAACATGTTTTTCATTCCTAAAGTCACGGTGGTGTTAAGGTGTGTCTTGAGTTTCGCCGCGTTTATGACTGCGGATTCCGTGACCAGACGCGGCACAGTTATGCTTTGTAACGCTTCGCCATTTGGAACCTCAAGCTTGACTCTGTCTTTAACGTGCCTGAGATTAAGCCATTCTACGCCGTTGCGTTTGCACATGTCTTTCATGCCTGTTTTTTCGAAAGCCTTATCAGCATTAGTAATTGTAGCGTCTGACTCCACAACATAGACTTTAACGGGCAAAGCCTCAAGTTTCTTGATTATGGCTTCAACTACAATGGGGTCGGTGGTTGCGCCAGTGTCCCATGTCTTGTCCGTGATGAAGTTAACTTTGATAAGCACCTTATCATAACCCACAAGCGCTTGTTTATAGTCAATTAAGTCGAGGGCTTTGAAAACCGGCTCGTGACCTCTTTCGCCTTTAACAATAGCTACAATCGCTAACGCAGAGTTCATAAACGCATACCAACGCAACTACGCTTATAAGGAGTTATTGTTCTGCCCGTGAAGCAACAAACGTGCAAGTGGTGAGCAGACCTGCCAACACCGCCGCAACTCTCTCAGGAAACCCCCCATTAACAACATAACAGTCAACCTTTGCGTCTAAAAGCAGTTTAGGCAAATAACGGTCAACGCTTGTCCGACGATTTAATTCCAAGAGATGCTCGGCTGAGAGCCTCTCAATCAACTTGGCACTAGAGTCTTTTTTTGGGTCACCCGTGAAAACGCCGTCAACATCGGTAACTAAAACCAGTTTTTCGGCTTGCACTCGACTTGCAACATAAGCTGCTATCGAGTCTGAAGTAACATCCCACGAATTCTCCAACGGGTCTTCCTGAAACAACATTCGCGACGGCAAAAAAATCGGCGCAAACCCAGCTTTTGCCAGCTTATTTACGTTCTCGAGACGATGGAAAACACGGGAATTCGGCGTGATATCAGACAGCAATAACCCAAACTGATCCATCGCCAGAATCGCCATCCTGTGAGAAACATTACAGGATAGGGCAAAGCGCTTGTCAACCCCCCTCACTGCATCAGCAAATCCGCCACCCCCAGGAACCACGATAAACGCGTATTTTTTTGATAGCTCTCCCAGCTTCTGGCACAATGCTCTCAGCTTTTTAGGGTCTTCGGCTAAGCTGCCGCCCACTTTTATTACAGCGTCCACTTCACCACTCTTCCTTCAAGCTTGCTGGCCGCCATTAACGCAACTCCTGCCGCAGGTGACGCCTTTACAGCATTGTTTGGCATTAACTCGCCGAGGTCAATAATCTCGTCAACGCCGACGCTTTCAGCAGCACTTCTTGCGAGAAAATCTTTGCCGAGACCTGTAACAACAACTGGAATTTCGGCAGACGTAAGCGATCTAACTCGAGAGTAAACTTGGCTCAGCCCCTCAGCAATCTGCTCGACCTGCCTGACGTGAACGTATTTTGCGACCTGGACAATTTCCTTTTCCGTCAGCATTTCCATGTCGGCACAAACAACTCGGGAGAGACGCGCCAACGCTTCGCTTCGCGTTTTGCCACGGCCATCCGCAGTTTCCGTCGTGTATTCATCTTCACTGATGTTGCCTAAAACCAAATTGATGTCGCCAGACTGCGCAAACAGCTCCGACGCGACCCGAGCTTTGCCAGTCGCTAGTGGAACGGAACTCACGATGGCAGCGACGTTCGTTCGTAAACTTCCCGTGTACACAAGCTCTCCGACCATAAGCTTCTCCAAATCATTCTTGCCAGCCGCTGAAACACGCCCGTCAACAACGGGTATGATACTGGTGCTTGTGCTCCCTACGTCCACTACCACGCAGGTCTTAACCAGTTGAGCCACCAGCCATCCTGTTGCCGCCCAATTCGCAGCCGCCACACTCAACGGTTCCGATCTGGCTACGTCCATCGACCTAAGCGTTGCATCAACGTCCAAAACGAAAACCGGTACGCCGCCAAATGCTTGAGCCGCACACGCTAAAATATGGTTGACGCCTTCACGCTTCGTTTGGTACGCGTCAGACAACTCGGCGGTCATGGTTAAGCCGACGCCGTCAAGTTTCGCGTTTCCGCTTACTTTTTCTTTCAGAGTTAAAAGCACTTCAGAAAGTTTTTCCGGGCTTTTCCAAACAGGAAAATACTCTATTAAGGTCCTAAGTTCTTCGACGTTGCCATTTTCGGTACATAGAAAAACGGCTTTGGTGTTGGCGCCTCCTATGTCCCAGCCGATAACCGTTACCACGTTATTTGCCTCTGTTTATAGATTCGAGGACACGCTTTTTAGCTTCACTGAACCGTGACTTTGCTTCGTCTAATGTGGCGCCATGAGATGCAAGTAGCGCCAAAGCGGCAATAGTCTCTGAAACTAGGAAAGGGGGAGAAACAACGTCGTTCATCCCATAAGTCTTTTGGAGAGCATCAACCTGCGGGTTAGGCACTTTTACCTTTGAAAAATACGCGTAACCGCAACTTTCGATGTTCGTTGGAAGCTCGCATTTCGAAACAGCGTTTATGATGGCTTGAGCAGGATTGAAACCAACAACTTTCCTTAATCCGACATAGGATGTGGTTAGTCTCGAGTTAACCTCCAAAGCCACAACCTCATCTTCAGTAAGGACAAAGTCAAAGCCTACGTATCCTCGCAGGCCGGGGAACGACTCAACAATTTTTTTCGCCGCTTCAAACGCTTCCGACCGAAGCGGATTAGCAAAAGGAACCGAACCACCGCTGTAACCTGAACAAGCTTCGGGCGTACAAAGGTTCACTTCTTGGCGGTTCAGGCTGACGGGCACTGCTTTTCCGCCTGCAGAGAATACGCAAACACTTGCGGGGTCGCCGGTGACTAATTCCTGAACCAAAAACAGCTTGCTTGACGAAGCCTGCTTAATCTTGGCAATTGCGCCAGCCACTTGGTCCTCGTTCCTGACAAAACTCAATCCGCAACAGCTAACGCCATCTGACGGCTTGAATATTAAAGGAAAATTTAACTTACCGCGGATAGCTTGCTTGATTTCCGCTACATTGTCAAGCACTCTAAACATCAGGGTCTCAGGCGTGAGTAATCCATTTTTTTTCAGAAAATTGTGGAAGCCTGCCTTGTTGGACGCTTTTTCTATGGCACTAGCAGAGCAGTTCAGGGAAGTGGCATTTGTTTGTTCTACAAGTTCCACAAGCGACTGCAACACGCCACCTGTTTCCGGCGCAATCACGTAAGTAGCATTAGTTTCATTGGAAATTTTTTGGAGGTTCGCCTGAGCCTCTTTGGAAGAAGAAACAGGTATTATGCAGTCGGCTTCGATTGGAGGATTCAACTTTGCAATACGCGCATCAAGCGTTGTGGTAACGGTGTGTCCGGCGGCTTTAAAATCGGCAATCAGTGTTCTTAGCATGCCGAAGCCTTCGCTTAAAACGCTGGGCGGCAGGGGCTCGGCTGCAAAGCCGCCTCCGGAGACATGCTCGTAAACCAGAAGCCTCACGCTTTTTTCACCAATCCTCGATGAAAGAGTTTTTTTCTTAAAGCTTTTCTGCGCGGTTAACAACTTCAACGAGTTCGCGCACTTTTTCCCTTGTGATTCGGCCGTTAACTCTGTCGCTTAGCGTGCAGGCGGCACCTCTTACGCCAGCCACGTCAGCGCCTAAAACATATACCGCAGGCAAATCCGCTTTCTGCAGCGAACCAGCTAACGCGGCTTTCAAACCGTAATCGTGGGCTTCGATCACAAAACGCTGAAGCTGAGGTTTTGTGAGGAAACTGAAAAGGGTTTTCCCGTCTTTAACTGCAGTGTCAATCATGGCGATGTCCGCTTGGGCGTCGTGAGCTATTTTGGGAACGAGCGAAGGGTCAACCGTGCCGATCCTAGCGGCGTCAGCGTATCCCGAGACAACCACTTTAACAGACGGGTTGAAGTCTTTAGCGGCTTTGACAACGCTCTGCATCAAGTAAACGGCTTTCTCAAGCGTTTTTAACCCTGAAAGTCCTGCTTTGACGTAGTTGACGCCTGTGGTTGCGGCGCCTAAAGCAGCAAGCGCCATGGAACCGGGCAGGTTGGGCATTTCGCCTAATGTGCAGCTTACCTCAATGTCTGCTGGGGCAATTTGCCTGACCCGTTTTATCACCCAGGGGAAATTTGCGCCCAGCGGTCCTTCCTTCGGGTTCTTGACGTCTATGATGTCTGCGCCGCCAGCTATGGCTTCAGCGGCTTCGGCTTTGTCTTTTGGGCTGATTAACAGTTTCAATGTGATCATATTGATGCGGAATTTCTACAGCTTTAAAGTTTTTGTTGAACAAAAGAGTAGCGCGTCCATGGCGTAACGTGAGTAAAATTTTTATCGGCAAGCCGTATTGCAGAGGACAGAGGCGAACAAGGTGAAGGTCATACCCGTAGTTGACGTTTTCGGCGGCATCGTGGTGCATGCGGTAAGAGGGAGACGAAGGGAATATCAGCCGCTTAAGAGCGTCTTGTGCGCGTCTGCGGAGCCAGTGGCTGTTGCATTAGCGCTTAAGGCGTTTGGTTTTAACGAGCTTTACATCGCGGATTTGGATGCTATTACAGGGGGTTACCCGAATTTTTCTTTGTTCAGGAAGGTCGCAGCTGAGACGGGTTTTGAGATGATGGTTGATGCTGGCGTAACAAGCCTAGAGGCGGTGCACGAATTGCTTGATAGTGGAGTTTCAAAGGTTATCATCGGCACAGAAACCTTGGCGGGCACAAGTTTCGTGGCTGAGGCTGTAGAGTCTTTCAGAACCGAAAAAATTATGGTTAGCCTAGATTTGAAGGGTAACCGAGTTCTTAGCAGGTTTAAGCCTAACACGCCTGTGGAGCCCATGACGCTTCTGCGTAAGTTTCAGGATGTGGGCGTTTCCCAGATTATCGTGTTGGATTTGGCGAAAGTGGGCAGCAGCGAAGGAGTCAACAAGACTTTTCTCAATGATGTTCTTGAGGAAATTGAGGCGGAAGTTTACATTGGTGGAGGCGTGCAGAATACCAAAGATTTGCTGGAGTTGAAAGACCTTGGCGTGTTCGGGGTTTTGGTAGCCACTGCGCTGCACACGGGAAAAATTTCGCCTATAGAACTGAAGCAAGCTGGATTGCTTTAGTTAAATCCGAATCTTGGACCACAAAATAGCTTGAGCTTGCTACATGGCATTCAAATCTTAAGTTGTTCACTTTAAGTTTGTTGGATCGCACTTGACAACGGTTTGGCTTAATGTTTCTGAAACGTTTGCTCAACCCTTGCTAAACAAACAATTCCGCCTAGCTGCGTAAGGCGCTTGCCTGCGGGTGATTCAGCGTTTATTATCCTGGTTTTGACTCGTTTGTTTTTGGCAATCTGCATTAGCCTGTGTAACCTGTTTTTTTGCCGGTTGCCTGCAAGATACCTGTCAGTGAGCAGGAGGTATTCAGGTTTTTGCCTGTTCGGCTCCTGCCGTTTTAAAATCAGGTTTTCTGCTTCTTCAAGCGAAAATAATACGGCGCTGTTCTGGTCGGCTGTGTTGAGTCGTTTTTCCAGAATTTCTATGAGGTTTTCGGTTTCTTCTGTGGTGGTTTCGGAGATTAACGTGTGGAATTCAGGGGCTCTTGTCAGAGCGGCTACCTGGGGTGGTGTGCTCGCAGACCCTGTTAGGGTGGAAAAGGCGGTTTTGTTTGGGCCTTGAGTGAGCCACTTGTGATGGTCGCGAATGTGATTGATGAATTCTTGGGCGTAATTGGTTCTCGGTTGAGATGCGAGGATCACGCTGTGTACGCCTTCTTTTAGTGTAGGCCGCAGTGCGTTGATTATTGTTTCGTGGAAACTGTACGCTGCTTTCGGGTCGTTTCGGGGTCCTTTTATGCGAACGGTGTTTTCGGGCTTAGAGACTTTGCTGAAGATTTTCCATAGGACTGCCTTGTCTTCTTCTAAACCGATGAGTATTGCGACGGGATAGCCACGTTTGTACTTCAACAAGGTCACTTCTGCTGTGCGGATTTAATCATAGCGTGCGCTATATAGGTTGGTGGAGCTTTTTTTTTCTTGTGGGGGTTGTTCTGTTTTCGAGATATATCGGTTTAGGGAATAGTGATTATATTATATATTAATACATTAGACAATGTCGAGGTGCAAAATAATGTTTGACATATTCAAAAAGCTGGATGAAGACCAAAATAACGGAAAACTAAACTCCGAAGAGCCATACGAGAATGTCGAAGAAAAAGTGACGATTGAAGAAACAATCACGGTAGAAAGCCCAAGCGAAGCAACTAACACTCAAGAGCCATACCAAACCGAAGAAGAGAAAATTCTAGCCATGCTGGAAGAATTAGGCGGGGAAGAACAGGCGCTGTTAGCTGAGAGGACGCAACTAGTAAATACGGAAGAAACACTCAGGCAGAAAATCAGAGAAGAAATCGACCTCCGAAGGAGCAAAATAGAGAACTTAAAACATGAGATACCAGAACTGAAACAGCGATGCGAAGCCCTGGCAAAAGCGTTAGACATACCAGTCCAAAAATAACCAATCTGATTTCCAAGCTTTTTCTCAGTTAAGTCAGCGCAGTCTCTAATTTTTGTTTTTTCTTAGCAGAGAACGTCACATTTAAGAGCGGCGCAAACGCGTTTTTTAAAGACCATTATGATAGAAGTCTATGACAAACGTACACTTGAGCGGCAACTGAAGGAAAACAAGAGAGTTCTAGCGTTGTTCTACGCGTCTTGGTGCCCTTTCTGCAGAAGTTTCCTTTCAGTTTTTGACAGAAACGCCGCGAAACAGGGTTTTAACTTGGCTATCCGCGTGAAGGTAGACGATTATGATAATCCGTTATGGGATGAATACTGCATTGAAGCTGTTCCCACAGTCATACTTTTCGAAGAGGGAAAGGTTTGCATGAGACTTGACGGCAGGCTTGGTCGTGGATTAAGCGAAAAGCAACTTAATGAATGGTTAGAGAGAATTTAAGAAGTATCCGAATAACATATCCGTCTCTTTGTTGCTGTATAGTTGTGACAACACAGTATTTTATACATTGAAAAAGAAATTATAAAATCACTGAGAAAAAGGGAGAGATTTTGATGAAGTTTAGTAAGTTGGTAAATCAGGATGTGTTTGTAGAAAACCAGAAAATTGCAAAAGTTAAAGACGTTGTGATAGACACTGATGAATGGAAAATAACTCATCTGGAAATTGAGCTGACTAAAGAAGCAGCTGAAGAAATACTTGGTGCAACACCCGCTATAACGAGAGGCGTGCGGAACACAATAGCGATTTCAGCTTTAGAAAAAGGAGCTGCTTGCTGCACTGATACGGGCGTTGACATTAAAGTTTCGAAGGGGCAGCTTCACATTTATATTAGACCCGCTTAATGACAAAAAGCGATTGTAAGCCAACCTTTCAGCGTTCGAGTAGTACAAACAATAACTGGAACTTGCGCATCTGCAATTCTAATCTTTTTCTTTTCAGGTCGCTTGTTGAACTACGAGCACGTTTAATTGTGATTCATTTTTAGGATTCATAAGAGTTATTAGAATCAAACCTGACAAAATTGTAGAGGCGTTGGACTTGACTGAAACAGTTAATGCTGAACCAGTTGTAATAACAGCTGATGCTCCTTCAATCAAAGAAAACATCGTTAAAAGGAAAACTATAGTTTACGAGGCACACATTGATCCCACAGTGATAAGGGTTTCCGGTGAAAAACTCAAGAAGCAACTTTTCACTCGGTTTGCCTTTTTCAAGCCTAAATCAGAAGAAATCCAGTTTGTTTCGTTAGACAAGTACTATGAACCTTACATTGTGATAAGCGGAAAATACTTCATTGATTACTTCCGCAAGTGCACTTACATATTCAAAGTTGATGACGGAGTCAAAGAAGTTGTTCTTTTAGACAACAAATTTGTGCCTGAAAATTCCAAGTCAAACAGGGTTGTCAAGCTGCACGGCGAAGAACGCCTGATTAACCAGTCAAAAGCATTTTTAATTTTAGACCAGAATGGCAGAGATTCTGACGCTGAAAATCTTCCTTCCGCACCTTCGGAGAAGAAACCGGAGAAAGTCATTGAGGAATTCAAGATACAGGAGCTTCCTGAAAACGCAGACGTCAATTTTATGCGCGAAAGAATAGCTAAGCGGCCAAAAGACATGTGCAGGATCGTGGAGGAAATCTTTGACGTAACAGAGCGCTCAGTAATTTACACGCCGAGATACAAGCTTTTGTTCAGGAATGTGAAGACTGGCGAAGAAAAAGTTTTGGTGCTTGACGGCGTTACGTCAAAAAGAATTTAACAACCCGTAAAAAGCTTTGGAAGCGATTTCACTTTCTATTTTCTGTGAATTCATTACAAGCGTGTATTCTGATTCAGAAAGATAAAAAAAGGTAGGAAGATATTAGTTGGTAAGCTTTTTAATCGCCGTTGTTGTTGAAAGCGTCTAGCATGTTCTTGGCGTTTAATGCTTCTTGTCGTGCGTTTCCTCGTGGATTGCTGCCGAATGGGTGTGTGCACAGGAAGTTTTCAGCGTTGTTAATAACTTGGTCAACGTTCAGTGTTTGGTGTTGGTATTTGAATTCGGGTGAAACTCCGCATCGTCTGTTCAATTTTACGATGATAATGTACCATGAGCATGTTGGTTGCGTCTTTTGAGTTTGCTCCCTTGAGTATTTTGATTGCTTGGCTTTTTGAGTATGAAGCGTTGCAGACGCTTATTTCTTGTGCTGGCCATTCTTCGGGGTGGTTCTTCCAGTAACCCATGCTTTTGGGGCAGGCGCGGGGTTTCACGTTAAAGAATACTTTGTCGTATGCGGTTACTTGTTTTCCGAGGATGTCGAGGGCGGTCGCCGTGGCTTTGTTGAAGTTGCATTCGGTTATGGTGGCGTTGAAGGACCATGTGAATGATTCTTGTGTTGAAAGGGTTAATGGAATCACGTCTGCGGGTGCTGCGCCGTACATGGAGTCGATAAGCGTTAGATTGTATAGCGTGGTGTCTCCGGTGTTTTTTACTTGAATCGTGAAGGTGACGTTGTCTCCTGCGAAGGTTTCTTGTGGTTCGACTGTTTTGTTGACGTCGAGTTTAGGTTGCAGAATGTCTACTGTGCATTCGCTTTCGGCATAAAGGGTGGTTTGGTTGATTTCGGCGTAGGCGGTTGCGGTGTTGACTAAGGGGTCTGATGCGTTCAGGGGGATGACGTAGGTGAGGTTGAACGTGTTTTTCTCTGAGGGTGACAGGTCGCCGTTCCAGCTGAATCCAAGTGTTTCATCCATTACTGTGACGTTGGATATTGCTGTTTCAGCCACGTTTTCGATGGTTATGCTGTATTTTATTGAGTCGCCTTTGTGGGCGTATTCTGGTCCGGTTTTGGTGATGTTGAGCCATCGTTCTGCGATGGTTGTGGCGGCTTGGGTTGTGGCGGTGGAATGTATGCCTTCGCTGTCAACGGCTTCAACTGAAACCGTGTTTACGAGTGGGTTGGGGTCAGTGTTTAAAACGGTTCTTTGCAGCGTGTAAGTGACACCAGTCATGTTGTTTGCGGCCATGTAGGGGATGGTGTCTTCGAGTTCGAGCATTGTGTCGGTTACGTTCACGTTGTAAAGGTCATAGTCTGAGGGATTGTACACTTGGATGGTGTAGGTTACGTTGTCGCCGATGTAGGCGAAGGAGTCTGCGGATTTTAGCAGTCCAACGCCGTGGGAACCGTTTTCCAGTTGATTAGCAACTGAAACGTAGATGAGTGGCGAGATTATAAGCACGAGGGCGATGATTACCATTGCTAGTTTTAAGGTGGTTTTCATTTTCTCCTCCTCATTTCTCCGTTGTTTCTCCATAGTGCAAGTTTCGCGGCGTTATTTCAGCGTTTGTGAAACTAAAATATAGAAGAAACGTCTAGTGTCTTTAGTGCTCGGTGCAGTCTATACCCCCTTATTTAAAGGCTGAAACACTGGTTGAACTCATAAAACGCATTCCGCATCACGCTAATGGGCGGTTTCCGCGTCACTACGGACCTACCCCTCTATAGTTTCTGCAATGAACCGTTATTAGGCTCCTAATAGAAGGCAAATATGCGCTGTTGGACTTAAACGCTAAAAACCGATAAGTGTATCTCTTCACTCATGCCTCAGTTTTCAAAACACTTTTTGCTTCATCCAAGTAGGCTCTAAACGCACGCTCCGAAAACAGGACAAAAACCACCTCGTCAAGCATATCCTCTTTCTCCAAAAAAGTTTTCACCGCTCCAATCGCCACACGAGCCGCCTGCTTAATAGGGTAGCCATACGCGCCAGTGCTTATAGACGGAAACGCCACCGTTTTCAACCCTTTCTCCGAGGCGAGTTTCAGCGAGTTTTGATAAGCCTGCGCCACAAGCTCAGGTTCACCCTGATTTCCGCCACGCCAAACTGGACCAACTGTGTGGATGACATATTTGGCTTTAAGATTGCCGCCAGAAGTTATGACGGCTTTTCCCGTTGGAAGGCCCTGTGGCCATTCTGTAGCTCGTATTTTCTTGCACTCCTCCAGTATTGTGGGCCCGCCTCTGCGGTGGATTGCTCCGTCAACGCCGCCTCCGCCCATAAGCGAAGAGTTTGCTGCGTTCACGATGGCGTCTGTTTCCATATTGGTGATGTCTCCTCTAACCAGGCGGACACGCGTTTTTTCCACATGAAATTCTTTTTCACTCATTTTTCTCAACTCTATAGAAGTGTGCTTGCTGCTTGCCATATGGCGGAACCGAAAAAGTACGCTCCAAAACCAACAAAAACAGCCATACAGAAAAATGTTATCCCTAGGTGAACGCGTTCGGTCCAGAAGCGCCGAGACTTGAAAATCAAGAAAGCCACGGCGGTGTACCAGAGGAAGTCGCAGAACCAGTGGACGCCTGCGAAGACGGAGAAGCCTAGAAGTCCGAAAATTTTTGCGTTCAAAACCAGTGCGGTGCCTATGGTTAGCCACCATAGTATGAAGCCTGCGTTAGCTGCTGTCGTCCATATTCCAGCGAAAAGTGAGTCACGTTTTGAAGCCACGTGTGCCTCCGTGGTTTTGTGCCTGTTTCTGAACGCTTGGGCGCCCATGAAAATCATGAGCAAGCCACCCACGAAGCCGACTCCTACCTGCACTATATCTGGAATGGCAAATTGGCTTAACACGAAATAAATTAGAAACATGAGGGGAAACTCGACGACGCCATGCCCGAAAGCAATAAGGGCACCTGCGGTTTTACGTTTTGAAGCTTTCTCTATGGTGACTGCAAACAATGGACCTGGCAACAGAACGCCTGACATGGAGATGAGGGCGACGGAAGAAAGGAATAAGTAGAAGTCGGTGATGTACGCCATGTTTTCAGCTCACTCGCCACACGGATGTTAGAATCAAACTTTCTTTGCTCAGCTAATAAACATTCTTAGAAATTACTGTTTGTTCTTAACTTGTTGCTTTCCTTCGAACAATTATCACCAAAAGCCGTGCCATATGCCAATATTAAGCGTAGCCTCTAACTCAGCCTGAAACATCTCCTGCGTCTTAACAGGATCATTGCGCCTAAAGTTTGAAAGTCTCTCTTTTTCTGCTTCGCATCATAGCCTTCGTTTAAGAAGCAAATGCTTTACTATGCCCATTTTAAGCGTCTTTTTCCATAAAGACAGGTTCTGTATACAATAGCATTGCCCAAAACAACTTTTTCTCATTTATTCCGCTCCTTTCCTGAAAAGCGTACTCTGCATCTTCACGATTTCCGAGCTATCCTTCGCTCCCGCATAAGACTCAAGCAAATCCGCATTTAACTCCAAAAAAGTGTGCCCCCACATGAAAATCGAAAGAATTTTCTCTGCTTCCTCCCTGAACCCAGCAATATACAACGCTCCAGCGAGCGCTTCAACCGTGGACAGC
>Ga0315550_1001022_pt1 | contig 17295 bp, 13 predicted proteins | sample SalMarSW160190MG_2_FD_203100 | JGI IMG/M metagenome (GOLD analysis project Ga0315550, IMG submission 203100) | Salt marsh sediment microbial communities from the Plum Island Ecosystem LTER, Massachusetts, United States - Salt Marsh Sediment SW1601-90 ... | reverse complement strand
ATCGTCAAAATTGTCACCGAAATACACGGTGTGCAATTTTGCACCGAAACCTTCCGTCCAGCTAAGTTTTGCAGCAAGGTCTACCAACTCGGCGCCATCAACCGGGTCTGGGTAGTAGGCGGTCTTGGGTGGAACCGAAAAGCTCCAGACATCGCCTTTCCACGGACTGTTCGGCTCAGCATCATTGACCTCATCGATTCTCCAATAATATGTCGTGCCTGGAACAAGACCATCCGGATAAGCGAATCCTGGAAAGCCGACAACAATAAAAGTCCCTGCTTGATTACCCTGGAACGTGCCTTCGGCGCCGGCGTTGACATCGTCAAAATTATCCCCTAAGTACACGTCGTGCGAGAAGGCGGAGTCTCCCGGGCTCCAGGAAAGATTCACCCATATGTCGGCATACAGGGCACCATCAGCAGGGACGGGGCGGGATGCAAATGGATACGATACTCCGCCGCCCTGCATAATCCCAAGAAGTTCTTGCTCGCTCAGTGCAGAGTTATAGATGCGAAGGTCATCGATCAGGCCATGGAATGTTGCTCTCAGGCCGCCGGGGTCGCCAAGCGGGCCGTTACCGATCGCCACAGCCGCGGTAGGGTCGGCCTGGATCGTACCAGTCTTGTTCGTGCTCATAATTTCCACGCCGTTGTGGTACAGCCGCATCTCGCTGCCGTCGTAGGTTGCTGCCGCGTGCGACCATACACCAGCCTCGAGATACCCGGCGTCACTCCACATTGTCGTGGTACCGTTGTCGGCCCCCCCGTCGTCCGTCTTTAGGCGCATCCGAAGAGCCGTGCCGTCTGTATACGTGCTCAACATCCACCAGATATCACTTGAAGACCAGGTTTTCTGTTTCGTGACAATGCGGGCGTCAGTAATATCGAAGCCCTCGGGCCTAATCCACGCCGCCAGGGTGATACCGGGGCCAACCACATCGAACGGATCCACGGACACCCAATTAATATTACCAGGATCCGTCGTGTGGTTGGCCCCGTCGGAGTACCCGTCAAAGGAAAGTGCGTCACCGTTCACGGGAGATCCCTGCCCCGCCCAGCTCACGCCACCTTTGAGGGTAGCATGATGGTTATTGCCGGACCAATCTACGACTGTCGTACCCGTGCCTTCATCCAGCTTCCACCAGCCGAGCAAGTCAGGTTCAGTAATTGCCAGTTCCGGTATTGTCATGAAGCTCCAGAGATCACCTTTATGCGTGGCGATACCATCGAATTCATCGACCCGCCAGTAGTAAGTCTTGTCTAATTCAAGGGTGCCGGGAGTATAGGTCGTAGTATTTTGAGAAAGTCCTTCGGTTTCATTCGCGACGGTGTTAAAATTGTCGCCGAAGTATATAGTGTGCAGTTTTGCACCTAAACCTGCCGTCCAGCTAAGCTCGGTATCCCTGTCTACAAATTTGACGCCATCAGCCGGGTCGGGCTCATAGGCCTTTCCGGGTGGAATCCAAAAGCTCCAGATATCGCCTTTCCACGGACTGTTTGGGTCGGCATCGTTGACCTCGTCAATCCGCCAGTAGTAAGTTGTGCCGGGAACAAGGCCGTCCGGATAAGGAAATCCGGGGAAGCCAACAACAATAAACGTTCCAGTCTGGTTGCCCTGGAACGTTTCGGGAACGCCATCGTTGACATCGTCGAAATTGTCGCCCAAATAGATATCGTGAGACACGGCAGAATCGCCCGGCCTCCACAAAAGGTTTACCCATGTGTCCTCATAGATCGCGCCGTCTGGTGGGTCAGGATTGGAAGCAAATGGGTATCCACCTCCGACACCGTTCATTACTCCCTGAATCTCACCCGCTGACAAGACGTGGTTGAAGATGACTACATCGTCGATCAATCCATTGAAGAATTTCTGGTAACTCCCACTCCATACATAGCGACCGATCTCTTGGATCTGTGTGTTGGTCGTCAAAGGGCCGCGTGTCGTCTCGGTCCTAATGTTCTCCTCACCATCGATATACAATACCGTAATCGAGCTGCCGTCCGCCACGAACTCGTACGTGTACGCTACGTGATACCATCTGTCAGGCTCCAAGTTGACCGTGGAGCTAAGATCAGTCTTATCGGCCGCGGCTGTCCAGCCTTGCACGTAGAGCTGAACATAGAGAATGCCACCTGATTCCACTCTATATCCTACCCCACGAACTCCATCGCCCTCCTTATTGACTATCGGCTGGCGGTCGTCCACATGGTCCATCTTGATCCAGGCTGCTACCGTTAGCTGCTCGGTGATGTCGAAGGCAGGATCAGTCCCACAGTCCACATACATGGTGTTGCTACTGTCGAATTGAATTGCCTGGCCATAAACTCCTTCTACAAAGCTGGGCCCACCGACCAAAGTCCCATCCAGACCGTTGCCGGACTTGTCCGGTGTAATCCCTCCGATGCCCTCATCCAGCGGCCAATAGGCCACCATATCTGCTAAGCTGACACCAGCGGGGCCCAGCAGCAGGATAAGAGAAAATAGAGAAATCGTTCTTATGCACATAATAGTCCTCCTTATAAGAAAATTGGATGAGTTCTGCAAAATTGAGGTTAGGCATACTTTGAAAAGAAAAAAATCGTTTTTTGTTTTTTCTTTTCAAACAGTAAGTCATTGTGTAATAATCAGTTAGTTGATTATTTAAGAAAATCAAAAAAACAGATTTTCTTAAATAATATATGCCTAACCTCAATTTTGCAGGAGCCATATATGTTATGGAGTGGGGGCAGCAACTGGGCGCTGCCCCCATCCTCTATCTGTTCGACAATCACTCCTACCAAATCCTGCTGCGATCCAGTGGTCCCGACAGGCTGTGCCGGGGTTACTGCCACTCACCTTTTGATCGGTTGTCCTGAATCGATAGCAGCGTGCTTACTCGTCACCGGCAAGGTAACGAACCTCAGGTTCGGATAAAACCCGGCTATAGGCCCGCACTTCATCGATCAGACCGGCGAAGTACATTTGGTAGCCAGTCGGAGACCATATATAGGCGCCTATATTCCCGGGGGAATCGTTCGCCTGCAGAGCGGTGACCAGCTCTTGCTCATGGTCGAGCACCCCGTTGATGTAGAACCGCTCTGGACCATCAGCCTGATAGATCCCCGCCACGTGATACCATTGGTCGGCCTCCAGTGTGGCGGTTCCAGTGATCGTCAGCTTGCCTTCACCTTCCACGGGACTGTACAACTGCATGGCCAGTTGGCCGTTGTTGACCTTGAACTCCCAGCCACGTCCGTCCGGATCGGGTTCGAGCTCCTTGCTCATAATCGGACGACGATCTGTCGTACCGTCTGCATTGAGCTTGATCCAAGCCGTGATTGTGAACGTCTCGGACATCGCGTCGAAGGCAGGGTCGTCAGCGATCGCCACGTGGTCGTCTACACCGTCGAACTCCATCCCCATGCCAACCTGCGCTTCAACAAAGGTCGGCTCGCCAACAATAGTACCATGGAGCTCATTGCCGGAACCATCCAGCACATCGTTCTCCAGCGCGTAGTACGCGACCAGATCATCGGTGCCGGGATCAACCGGCGTCCGATAACCGGCAAGGTAACGAACCTCACCCGCAGACAAACCCCGGTTGTATATCGCGACCTCATCAATTGCGCCAATCCAGTCACAGCCCCAACCGTCCGAGCCAATAAGGACGGGGGCCTCGCCCGTGGCAATTTGGCCCATTGGGGTCGAATCGGTCTGCTCTCCATTGAGAAAACATTTCAGCGTCGTGCCGTCATGCGAGCACGCGATGTGGGCCCACTCGTCGCGAACCAGGTTTTGGCCGACATAAGCCCAGGCCCTGGGCGACGTATTGAACGTGAAGGCCATGTAGGGCTGAGGGCTGCCCCAGCCGTATCGAACCTGCCAGTTCCAGGGATCTATCCCGCTCATCGCCTTGGCCATTGGCGCCGTCTCTGTGCCCTGTCCTTCCGGATCGTCGGCGCCGGGTTTTATCCAGAGGGCGATGGAGATCGGACCAGCGATGTCCAGGCTGGCGTCATTTCCACAATCGATGTAGTCCCCGCCGCCACCGGCGGCACCCAATCCATGGAACTCCATCGCCGTGCCGTAGCCGGCCGGCCCATCGACAAAGGTCGGGGCACCGACTATAGTACCATCGTTGCCGTTGCCGGAACTATCTAACACATCGTTCTCCAGTGCGTAGTACGCAGCCAGGCCATCAGTGCCGGGATCAACCGGTGTCTTACCAGCAAGCCCAATAACCTCATTCTCCGTCAGTGCCCTATTGTAGATACGCACGTCACTCATCAATCCGCTCCAATTCTCTCCCTCGGCACCCTCGTTGTCGCCGCCAAAGAAAAGTGGCTGAGGAAAGTCCAGGGGTTGTGTGAACGTCCCTGAACTGGCTTCAATGCCATTACGGTAATAGGTCAGCTGATCTGCGGTTTTCACTACCGCATGGTGGAGCCAGACGTCGGCGGGAATGTCGTCATAATCCAGGTTGTCGTCGCCGTTGCCATTCATGTGCCACTCGAATTTAGTAGGTGTGAACTTAATGAACTGACGCGGCACAAAATCGACTGCATTCTCGTCTTTCCGATTACCAAGAATAATATCGTTGTCCGCCGTGTTCTCAGCGTTGTGTTTCGCCCAAAAGGCCCAGGTAAAGTCATTGGTCAGTGTCATTTGAGGAATATCGCCGGCGCGAACAAAAGCACCTTCGGCCGTGCCGTTAAAACTAATAACGGTGCCACGTTCCGGGTCGTCAACCCAAACCGAGCCGTCCAGACCCAGACCTCCATTAAGGTTGCTGATCATGCCGTCATTGCCCCTGCCGGACGAATCAACTGCTACGTCCCCTTCGCCCTCATCTAACTTCCAGTGCCCCACTGGACCAGCGGGGTCTGGGACCCCTAATAGCTCTACTTCTGCTATCTGCATACTATTGGCACTTGCTGCGTCTCGAACAGCCGGGAATAGGACTTGATAGTGAGCGTATGCCACGTCATTATCAAACGAAATCGACGTTGCGTTCATTGTGAAGCGAGGCCAGGCATCCGCCTGGGCGAAATCGACGACTTCACCGCTGGCAATCAGCTCATAAGGCCCATCTATGCTCTCATTAGAACCAGAGATCTCGAACGCAATCGGGTCACGCTCTGCCGCATCATTGGCTGTGGTGAGAGTCAGTCCCGTGACAATACTACCGGTAGATGGTGTAACCTGGAAACCAGTGGTTTCAGTTTCTCCTTTGAAATGCAGATACTTCGTCGAGGTGTCATCATCGATGGCCAAGTCAGGTGTTTCAGCACCAGGCCAATCTCCGTCATTCGGAACGCCCTGGATTGCATCCCCCGGCGCAGTGACATCAACCGGCTTGACTATTCTCACGTTTTCAAACGTAAAGGTCCGCACCTCGCCGTCTTGGTGTGAGGTAACGGCCAGACCGATGAGGACCGGGTCCGTCATTTCAATAGTCGCCGGAGGCGCGCCTTGCTGGGCCCAGTAGAAGCCATCGGCGGACATGTAGACCGTGAAGGTGTTGCCCTCGCGAACCAGTCGGACGTAGTACGGCGGGGCGATACCAGTCAGCGTGCGGTTCGAAGAGGAACTATCGCCCTTGACGGGACGCCATTGGAACGTGCCGCCGTCACCACTGCCGCCGGTGATAAAGCCACTAACATTGATGGAGTCGGCGTCAAGGCTCTGGCGAATCATGACGCCACCTTTGGCCCAGGCGTTTGAGCCTTCGCCATTGTTGACGACACGTGCTTCTATTGTAGCGTCGCCGGTCAGCTCCGTGTACACATAGTGGAACTGATCCGAGTTGCCCCAGATGTCGGCTCCATCGGCGCTAATGACCCATGTGCCGTCACTCTCAGCAGCGCTACCACCGGTGGTGCCTATATCCTGGCTCTGCCATCCCTCCGGCAGCGCAGCAGGAGGCTCGGCTGTCAGCACAGCCTCGCCGAACAGGCTGGAATCTTGCCAGGAATTATTATCGTTGCTGAACCAACGTATCATGGTTTCGCGACCGCCACCACCGTCATTGTCGTTAAGCTGCACTTCGAAGCCGAAAGTGTTTTCCGGGACTATCTGCAGCGTTTCCAGTGGGAATGACGCTTCAATGTTGTAACCCAAATCGGTGAGAATTACCTTGAAGGCCGATCCATCTACAGGCAATGAGCTGTCGATATCGGCCAATTCAACGTCATCAACAGTGATACGGATCTGGTTGTCATTGACACCATCGTAGCTGCCGCCTTTGCTGTTGTCACCGTCGAAATAGATCTCGACGCCGTCGCCATTGTAGTCGGAGAACTCGTAGTCAATAACACTGTCCTGAATTACAACGTAAATGTAGAAGTTGTCGGCATCGTACATCACCTTGAATGTACTGGACAGATCACTATCGTCATCAGGGGGGACATTGCCCCCAGCGTTGATGATGTCGGTGATTAGGACACCCTCCTCGCCGACGTTTTGCCAGACATCGTCTAACTCGCCGTCGATGATTGGTGCTACGGATGCCTCAGGAACAATCAGGCGTCCGCTATCGTCCACTTCCGCCATAGCTGCTCCCGAGAACAGTACTGCAGCACAAAACACCAAAACAATTAGTTTCTTACACATAATAATCCTCCTTCAAAAAAAATAAAATAATTGTGAATTATGCTTTGGCCACACACCAAAACACTCGATGCTTACAATAAAGAAACATCGAAAAACAAAAAGCACAAATCGCAAATTTTTTATATCTGCCCAGGATAACTTTTTTACGATTTGCCAATACCTTTATGATTTGCTACTACCTCCTTCCTTCAAAGCCAAATATTGGCTATTAATTTGAAATGTGAAAATCTTAACGGCTGACCACATGGTCTCCGTTATTACTTTGTACCTTACATATTAACCCTCTCACCAAGCTAATTCAACTAAAAAATACAGAAATCTTTCCACGGTGAGACAAAAATCCACATATTAGCTCAATTCTCATTTATACCAGAATAGCCGTCCTCCCGTCAAGTAAAATCTTGAGAAAAAATGGGATGTTCCCTGGACATCCCAAAGCAATAAGAATATATAATTGACCTTTTTCGTTTTTAATGTTACCCTATCGCCGGTGTAATTAAGGAACCTAAATCATGGAATTATCCGGATTAATGAAGTTAAGAATCGCTGCTGCGATTATCACGGGTGTGGTTTTGATAGGTATTTTAGCCTGGCCGTCGGCAACGCCATCCGGGCCGCTTAGCACTGTGCGTGCTGGTGATATAAGTCTCGGCGGCGGACTAATTTTGTTGATTTTGGCATTTTTGGCCGGCTTCATTGCCTATTTTGTTTCCTGGCCCTACGGCCGAGAAATCGGCATTTTGGCAGTGCCATCCGGCTTAGCAATCTGGGCTGTGCGCTCCGGCAGTATGGCTGCTTTGTTACAGCTAAACCCAACCGCTGCACAGCGAGAGGAACTTTTTGCCACGTTTAAGTGGGATTCCATTTTCTGGCTGGTTATTGTCGCCGCCGGTTTCGCCGGTGTGCTTTTAGGCCAGAAAATACTGTCAAGCGCCAGGCCGGCTGAGAAACAGAAAAAATCTAACTCTAAGCCGGTTCAATACTTAAACGCAATAATTGCTCTGGTCGGCTCAGCTTTAATAGCTCATTTTTGTATCAGAATATTTGCTCAGGATGTTAAAGTATTCGATAACAGTTTAGGCCCGCTTATGGCCCAGCCTTCGGTTGGACAGATAGTTTTTGCTGTATTTGTCTCATTCGGACTCGCCGCTTTCGTAGTCAAGAAATTTCTCGATGTCAGCTATATCTGGCCGGCTATTGCCTGTGTTTTGATAACCGCCTTTGCTGCAAGTACTTATGCCAATCAAGAGGTGTTGCAATATCTTGTTCAGCGATGGCCCCCGACTTTTTTCTCTAACACAGTTGTTTCTGTGCTGCCTCTGCAGATGGTTGCTTTCGGAACATTAGGCTCGATTGCCGGCTATTGGATGGGGGTCCGCTATGGCTATTGGCGAAAACACGAAAGCAAATAGCTAAGTCTGCAGCATCTGGCAAATTCAACACATCTTTTTTTAAGTCTTACATATTATATAACTCTTTATATATTAAGCAGTTATATATATAACGTCTTATAATAAATCTTCATTGCCCAAACAAAAACAAAAATGATTATTTTAGGGCTTGAAATTAGCCGAAATATACTGTGTTAAGATTTGTCGGTCGGATGTAGTTTAGGATTCAGTAGTTATGATAATAATGGCATATATCTAAATATGTTTTTGATGAGCATCCGGACGAACACTTGACCGGAATATTCGTAACATATATGATAGTAAAACCAGCCGACAAAAGGAGTTAGAAATGTTGGTTCTAAGCAGACAGAGAGATGAGTCGATTATGATCGGCGATGATGTTGAGATTATCATAGTTGATGTCCGGGGGGATAAGGTCCGCTTGGGTATAACTGCCCCGAAAGAGATACCAGTTCATCGAAGAGAAATATACGACGCAATTCAGCGTGAGAAAAGCCAGAAAAAGGAAGCTCAAGAGCAGCAGGAGAAAGAATCCCAGACGACACAGCCCTCCAAGGAGTCCTAAGAGCAGCGAAGCGATAAATCAGCAAAACAGCCCGCGGACTTTTTCAAAAACCCATTTTCTATACTTTTCTCTACTTTCATTAAACAGCAATATCCACCTCATTCTCAATACTGTAATGGCATGTTTATGCCTGTTCAGGTTCTTCGGCGGGCGGAAGACTCAGGATTGATGGCCGGGTGATTTGGGTGTATAATCGGCATAACCAAAAGGCACAAACTATCATCATCCTGTTTATTAGAAAGGTTTATGATTTCTGCAAAATTGAGGTTAGGCATGCTTTGAAAAGAAAAAAATCGTTTTTTGTTTTTTCTTTTCAAACAGTAAGATATTGTGTAATAAGCAGTTAGGTGATTATTTAAGAAAATCAAAAAAACAGATTTTCTTAAATAATATATGCCTAACCTCAATTTTGCTGAAGCCTTTAGTACAAATGAAGAAGAGAACACAAATATATACGGTCAGCCAGGTCAATTCACTAATCAAAGTGGCTCTCGAAGAGAACCTGCCTTCGCGACTAATAGTCAGAGGCGAGATAAGCGACTTCAAACATCATACGAGCGGGCATTGTTACTTTTCACTGAAAGACCGAAGCGGAATACTGCCGTGTGTTATGTGGGCGAGCAAGTTCAGAAGTGTCAAGTTTTCGCCTGAGGACGGAATGGCGGTATTGGCGACAGGTCATATCGACGTCTATACGGTTGGGGGTAAGTATCAGCTCTATGTCGATAAGCTGGAGCCGGAGGGTGTTGGGGCGCTTCAGCTGGCTTTCGAGCAAATGGTAAAAAAACTTCAAGCCGAAGGTCTTTTTGACGATGTGCATAAAAAACCAATTCCGACATATCCGGACAGGATAGGGATATTGACCAGCGAATCAGGTGCGGCGGTGCACGATATAATCGACAGCATTCGCCACCGCTGGCCCTGCGTGAAGCTGTTTCTGTATCCGGTGCCGGTTCAGGGTGAAGGGGCGGCGGAAAAAATCGCCGCTGCGCTGCTGGACATAAACAGACGCAATCAAGAGCTTAAACTTGATGTTCTGATTGCCGGCAGAGGCGGCGGGTCGTTGGAGGACTTGTGGGCTTTTAACGAGGAAGTTTTGGCCAGGGCGATTTTTAATTCCAAGATACCTGTTATAAGTGCGGTCGGGCACGAGGTCGATGTTACGGTTGCAGATTTTGTGGCCGACGCCAGGGCTTCCACGCCGACAAAAGCAGGCGTTGTAGCTGTTCCGGATATGCAGGAAGTTTTGGGGCAATTGATTAGTATGGAACACAGATTGACAGGCCAAACAAAGGCGAGGGTAAAACTGGCACAGCAGAATCTGGAAATTATTTTGGCTAATGCGGTATTTAGAAATCCACTTTTGCTCGTCCAAAATGCTCAGCAGCAATTGGATGAGCTTGCTACAAGACTTTCGTCGGCAATACGAGGTGTGCTGGATGAGGCACAACGGAGACTCTCGGCGGCATATGAGCAGATTGTCAGGATTGAACCGCATCGGCTCCTAAAAAACAAAACAGTCGAACTGAACAACTGGCAGAATCGGGTGAATGTGGGAATTAGTGCAATTATTAACAACAAGACTGTCGAAGTGAACAACTGGCAGAACCGGGTAAATGTTGGGATAAGTGCAATCGTTGGCGACTGCCGGTTGCGACTTACAGCACAGGCCAATCGGCTGGCAGGTTTGAATCCAAAATCGGTCCTGCAGCGGGGATACAGCATCACAACCAGCAAAAAGACGGGCTTGCTGGTAAAAACCTTAGAGGATGTCCGAATCGGAGACCATTTAATTACGGAACTTATCGATGAGAATTTAATTGAAAGTAAGGTAACAAAAAAGTAAAAAGAAACACAGACTTACACAGACTGAAACACGGACTAACACTGACTACAAAAAAACAGCGGTAAAAAATAAAAGGACAAGAAATGGCAGTCAAGAAGCAGAAAGACGACCTCGGTGAATTGAGCTTTGAGGAGTCGATTAAGGAACTCACAAATATTGTGGGTAAGATTGAGCAGGGCCAGATACCTCTGCAGGACAGCCTGCAGCAGTACGAAAGAGGAATGGCTTTGATTAAGCACTGCCGGACAATACTAAATAAGGCAGAGAAACGCATTGAGAAGATATCAGAGCCGGAAGACAAATGACAGACGACAGAAAAACAGAGCCCTGAGCGTGAGCGAGGGGTAAAAGGAAAAACGAAGGGTGTCATCGCAAGGTAAGCAATACGACATACGCAATACGATATACGCAATACGAGAAGCGAGCGTGGCGGAATTGGCAGACGCGCCAGGTTTAGGTCCTGGTGTCCATTAAGGACGTGGAGGTTCGAGTCCTCTCGCTCGCAGTTTTTGGTAGTGTGAATGTGGAGAAAAAGTCTAATGAGGTATAGGGCAGTCGGGGCGGTTGTTTGCGTATCGGTTATTCTGTTGCTTAGTGCGTGCAGCTCACCTGTCCAGGAAACAAGACAAGTAAGTTCCGGGCCGATTACTGCAATATTGGGGGCGTTTGAAAGAGAAATCACACTGCTCGAGGACGAGCTGACAGACACGCAGGAACAGAGAATCGAAGGAATCAAATTCGTCAGCGGGAAATTAAGCGGCAAAAAAGTAGTCATCGCCTTTACGGGGATAGGCAAAGTCAACGCCGCTATGACAACAACCCTGCTGATAGAGCACTTCAAACCGAACAAGGTAATCTTTACTGGTATTGCAGGGGCCGTGAACCAGCAGTTGCAGCCGGGTGATATAGTTATAGCGGAGAAAACAGCACACCATGATATGGGAACAATCTGGCCTGAGGGTCTCTTCCATAAAGGGGTTAAGAACCGCCTGGACGGCTGGGAGAATCCGGTCTTTTTCGACGCAGATGAGCGACTCCTGAGATTAGCTGAGCGTGCGGCTGAGCAGGTCGAGCTCAGCTCGATACAAATAATCTCCGGCCAAAGGACGCCGAAGGTTGTAAAGGGCATCGTTGTTACAGGTGATGCTTTTATCGCCTCGACTGACAAGTGTATTGAATTGCGCAAGAAGCTCGGCGCTGACGCCGTAGAGATGGAAGGCGCTGCGGTCGCTCAACTTTGCTATCAGCGAGGGATTGGGTATCTTGTAATACGCAGTATCAGCGATAATGCCGATGAGGGTGCGGTACTGGATAAGCAAACGTTTTACATAATGGCCGCTAAAAACTCTTCCAGCCTGGTTATCGAACTGGTCGGGCTTTTAGCGACGGAACTTCCTGCCCGGAAAAGCAGCCCAAGCAAAAAGTTAAGAGATTCGAAATGATAGGCAAATATTTTAAGCTGAGTGACAGGCAAACCAGTATCAAAATTGAATGCGTGGCAGGTCTGACAACATTCCTTACAATGGCCTACATAATCTTCGCCAATCCATCAATTCTAAGCCTGGAGGGAATCCCTGAAGAAGACCTGGTTGGGATTAGCCGGATGGATAAAGACGCTTTAATAGCTGTCACCTGCATAGTCACCGCGATTACAACCATTATCGTCGGCATAGTTGCCAACGCACCTATAGCGATGGCGCCGGGAATGGGTCTCAATGCCTTTTTCGCCTATCTGGTTGCCTCTCGACAGATGGATTGGCAGACTGCGCTGGGCGCGGTGTTTGTCTCCGGACTGCTTTTTTTAATAGCGACTTTATTGGGATTGAGAAAGAGAATTGTGGAGGCGATACCAAGGTCTCTTGTATCCGCTATTGCTGTTGGGATCGGCCTATTTATCACCTTCATAGGCCTGAAAAATCTGGGTATCATCGTCAAAGACCCAATTACGTTTGTCTCGGCTGGGCCGTTAACCCTAACAGTTCTCATAGGTCTTTTTGGTTTGCTGGTAATGATTTTCTTTGAAATGAAGAAGATAAGCGGCGGCCTTGTCATGGGGATCCTGGCCTCGACCATCCTGGCCATGGTATTTGATAAAGAGGTAGAAATGCCGCAACAGCTCATCTCCTTGCACCTGAATATACAAACAATTGCTTTTCACTTGGATATTGCCGGCGCTTTGAAATGGGGCTTCTTCGGAACCATCTTCACCTTAACCTTTATAGATATGTTCGACAGTGTCGGTACCCTGGTAGCGTGCTGTCACCAGGCAAACATGGTCGATGAAGAAGGCAAAATAAAGGGGCTGGACAGGCTGCTGGGCATCGATGCTGTGGCAACTGTGATAGGCGCTCTCCTGGGGACATCTACTATAACTTCCTATATTGAATCGGCAGCGGGTATCGAGCAAGGAGGACGGTCAGGCTTAACTTCCATAGTTACCGGCGTTTTGTTCCTGATATCACTATTATTCGTCCCGATTGTGGCCATTGTGCCACTTTATGCAACCGCACCGGCTCTCGTTATGGTCGGGCTGTTTATGATGAAAGAAATTAAGAAAATAGATTTTACGATTTTAGAAGAAGCGTTCCCTGCGTTTATAATAATGGTAATGATTGCGCTAAGTTACAGTATTAGCACAGGACTGGCATTCGGTTTTATTTCTTTTGTCCTTACAAAAATAGTGTCAGGAAAAACCAAAGAGATGAAGCCGACGATGTGGATTATTGCGATTTTGTCTATACTGTTTTTGACGCTGGACCAGGTACCGAATATGATTGAGTACCTGAGGTCTCTTATGTGAGCTTGTGTGATTAAATGATTCGGGAGGCAAAAAGATGGAGATTAAGATTACGAGTTCGGCCTTTGAGCAAGGCGGTATGATTCCGGCCAAATATACCTGCGATGGTGCGGATGTCTCACCGCCGCTGCAGTGGGATGCGGTTCCTGAAGGCAGCAAAAGTATCGCCCTTATATGCGATGACCCGGATGCGCCGATGGGTACGTGGGTGCACTGGGTTTTGTTTAATCTGCCCGCCGAGACCAAAGAGCTGGCGGAAAACATCCCTGCTGATAAGATCTTGCCTAACGGAGCCAGACAAGGTGTTAGTGACTTTGGCAGGATTGGCTATGGCGGTCCCTGTCCCCCCGGCGGCACACACAGGTACTTCTTTAAGATTTATGCGCTCGATGCAGAAATTGGCCTGGAAGCCGGTGCTAATAAACGCCAGCTGCTCAAGGCCATGGAAGGGCATATCCTCGAACAGGGGCAGCTGGTCGGCAAATACAAAAGATAAATACGAAACAAATTCAATTGCACTAAAGTGCACTAAAGTGCCTAAGGTGAGCTAAAGTGACAGCAAAGCTGTCATTCTGAGCGAAGCGAAGAATCTCATCATTCGCAGGCCAGATCCCTTCGGCAAGCTCAGGGCAGGCTCTTCAGCTTCGCCTCAGGATGACACGTAAGTGTCACTTTAGGCACTCTAAACTTTAGTCACTTTGATCATGTTTCCACCATCAGGTGTCCTGCGGAGAATTTCGAAATTCGTCCCGCCAGCGGCGGGTATGAATCAGAACCCAGCGTTGCCGGGTCGGATTTATACGATATACGATGGGATTCAGAAGTTCTCCACGATAGCGGCTGTGTGAATAGCAAGCAGCATCAGGTAGTCCAAATCGCTCAGGCTGAAGTGTTCGTGGTCCATAGAATTATCGATGTATAACACACCGAAACACCCGGCAGGGTCAACAACAGGCCCAATCAGTGCAGAACGTATTCTATCCTCTTCTGTTGGTGCTGAGACTCGCGGCAAAAGTACAAACTGTCTCGTTTCAATAGCCTGGGTGATTTTTTCACTGAGTTTCAAATCGTTTAAATTCACCCCGCGGCCGACTCGGCTTCTACCTGCATGACAGGTCATTGGGCCGGTAGGCTGGTTCCTCAAGGCACACCAGCTATGATATCCACTGAACTGTTTTAATGTGAGATCCAATAATGTCTTTACCAATGCATCCAGACCGTTGGCTTTGCAGATGGCCTCGGTGGCTTCCATAAAATCTTTTACTCTTTTAGCCGGCAGCGTAATATCAGGGGCGCGTTCGGCATCCGATTTTCTTACTATAACCTCACGACTCGGGTCCGTCAGTGCAGCAACCGATTTTTGTGAGTCTGGGATGAGTGTATCAGCCAGATGAATAGATGCGACGGTATCGGACTTGGCTGTGAGGTCAACTTCGATGGTAAAATCACCTATACGGATTAGATCGCCGGTTTTAATTTCGGCCTTATGGATTGCCTTGTCGTTTAGATACGTTTTATTGGCCGAATCCAAGTCCTCGACCACCCATTTTCCCTCCTGCGTCGTAAAGATTACTGCGTGCTGTCTCGATACCGCTCTGTCAGGCAAAAATACCTGACTGTGGGCATGTCTGCCGATATAGACAGGGCCCCTGTCGAATTGAAACTCATTAACGGTTTGACCATTTCGCTTTACAACCAAACGCATCTGCTTTTCTCCCTGCATATTGGCTCTAAAGATTTATGTATAATTATCCACAATCCGGCACAATTTGTCAACTAAAAACAATTGCTGCTGGAGAGCTTTCTCGCCAATAAGGTGCATTACCGCGACCGATTGTGTTATAATTGTGGCAGACAAACTCAGTGGCGGTGCTTCAGTTCTGAATCGGAAATACCGGTTTTGGAAGAACCTTCTTTAAAAGAGAAGAGTTCTGCAAAATTGAGGTTAGGCATACTTTGAAAAGAAAAAATTGTCTTTTGATTTTTTCTTTTCGAACAGTAAATTATTGTCTAATAAAAAGTTAGCTGATTATTTAAGAAAATTAAAAAAAACAGATTTTCTTAAATAATATATGCCTAACCTCAATTTTGCAGGAGCCTTTAAAAGAGAAGAACAAGCGTCATGTGCAAACGAGTCGGGTTTACGTTAATAGAGCTTTTGGTGGTGATTTCCATTATTGTGCTGTTGATGGCGATATTGCTGCCCACGCTCCAGCGGGTCAAGAGACAGGCTAAAGCAGCTAAATGTCAATCGAACCTGCACCAATGGGGCCTTACATTTGCGACGTATTCTGTTGATGAAGGGAGCCAGAATCCATCTGATGCACCTTGGGGAGGCTGGTGGTGGCCCTGGATGCAGGGAGAGACGCCCAAGTGGGGCACTTACTACGGCGACTTTAATGATCTGTCCCTGTGTCCTATGGCCACGAAGCTCGGGCGCTCCGAGACTCCTTATGAATCTGTAGAGTTGCCGGGCAGTAAGTTTTCCGCCTGGGTAAATAACGGGCACCCTTCCTGGGGGGCCTTTGCCGGCAGCTATGGCGCGAACGCCTGGCTCTGGTATTTGTTCATCCGCCCCCTCCCTACCAGTTCGACTATCGGTACCAAGGCCTGGAGGGCCTGGTCTGCCAAGGGTGCATCAAGTGTGCCCGTATTTTTCGATAGCATCCACGCTGGCGCCAGCTTGGACACCAGCTATGACCCACCCCCTCAGTATGACGATATGTATACTCCGGAAGAGCCTGAGTGGCCGGCGTGTACTGTCTGCATCAACCGGCATGGTGGAGGTACAAACAGTCTTTTCATGGATTGGTCTGTCAGAAAGGTCGGGCTCAAAGAATTGTGGACCTTCAAGTGGCACCGCCAGTTCGACACCGCAGGCCCCTGGACCAAAGCCGGCGGCGCTATCGCCGAGGACTGGCCACAATGGATGAGAAAGTTTAAAGACTACTGACAACTGCCAGCTACACCCCGCCCATCGGATGAGCGGGATTCATCGCAAATCGGTCAAAGTTATTACTTTTCCTGCGCCGATGTTTATGTAATTGCTGCCGAAATGTTTTTCAAATAAGCTTCTTGCCTTGTGGCCTGAGCAGTGACAGGGGCCGACGTAGCGTACACCCAATTGCTTAAAAGCCGAGATGATTTTTTCTATCCTGCCTTTGGTTGCCCATTCGAGATGGAAACCGCCCATTACCAAAAGAATATCATCTTTGGGACCCCGCAAGGCGGGAACCCTCATCAGGGTCTTTGCTGTATTCACAATATTTACTATTCCCGGATGCGCACAGCCGGTTATTACAACCAGGCCCTTGTCCGTCCGGATAATTAAGGACTGCTCTTTAATTAGTTTTCCAAGCTGGCCGGTCGAATAGACATTTTCACAAATTTGCAGAGACTCGTTGACCCCGTTAGAAATCGACGCTTTACTTCTAACGGGGTTGACTTCAATTATTTTTGCTCCCGAGTTTCGCGCGTTATCTTTAAATTTTTTTGGAAAGGACACCGGCATATAGACAGTAACATTGGAGTTCTTCTCGAGAAAGCCGCTCAATCCGCCGGTATGGTCGCCGTGAATATGAGAAAGAACAACCACATCTATTCTGTCAGGCTTTATTGCTAATTTTTCCATATTATCGAGCAGCAACCGGCCGCCGCCGGTATCGAAGAGAATGGTTTTTTTGGTGCCGGTTATAGCTGCGGCAAATCCCCAGTCGGTTTCCAGCTCCTGCTTGTAGGGATTGTTGTCATATACTACTGTGATGGTAAGATTTTTAACGCCCGGCGTGGAAACGGCCTTAGCTTGTTCATTCATAATCCGTCCTTTCCTTTGAACGCACGTGGCTAATAAAATAGCTGCCAGCAACACGACAATAACTGGTAGCAGGAAAACAACAATAGCCGCTAATCTTCGCATCTGCCTTGCCCCTTTCTTGTATATTGATAATTATAACCGATAAACTGCTAAGAAGGCAACTCATAGAAGTAAAAATGCAGGGCTTTCAGGGTTGAAGAGCAAACCGCCGAACTGTTTGTGGGCTGGAAACGACTGATAATAAACCTTACAAAATAACGAACATGTTTG
>Ga0315550_1001020_pt1 | contig 17308 bp, 31 predicted proteins | sample SalMarSW160190MG_2_FD_203100 | JGI IMG/M metagenome (GOLD analysis project Ga0315550, IMG submission 203100) | Salt marsh sediment microbial communities from the Plum Island Ecosystem LTER, Massachusetts, United States - Salt Marsh Sediment SW1601-90 ... | reverse complement strand
TCCGGGCGACGTCGAACACGTCAAAGTCGCGGGCGGCCCGGGCCGCCGAGTGGTCATTGACGATGATGTCGAGCCGGCGGATGTTGTTTTCCACGCACAGCCTGACGTCGCGCTCGGGGTTGGCGAGCGACGCGCGGCCGGTCCACATGCCGACGACCATGTCGCCCGGCTCCTCGATCTCCGGCTCGGGATCGGGCGCCGAGATGCCCGGAGGGACGATCGAGATCGGCTTCCCCTCGCGCGGCGCCTCGATCTCCGTCACCTCCGAGCCCGCGGGCCGGGGACGCTCGTCCTCCGTCGGGGGCGCCCGGAAAAGGTTCAGGACGATGTCGAGGAGCTTGCGCAGCATGGGGCCTCCCTCGTGGGAGGCCCCATAGCCCGATCACCGAGCGCCCGAGCCGGGAGGTCTCGCGAGCCTGCGTCCCCACCGCTCGCGCTCCGCGTCGGTGACGGCGCCACGCCTCCAGCGCTGGAACAGGTAGGCTCCCTGTTCCATGCTCCACCTCTTCTGTGTCTCGGTCAGCTCGTCCCACGGCACGCTCTCGCTGCCGCGTCCGTGGCACCTGTCGCAGTCGGACACCAGCTTGCCCGTCTCCTCGTCCATGCGGAGCGCCGCCTCTCCCCGGCACGCCGGACACGTCCGTCTCCAGTCCCCGGACATCACTCCGCCTCCTTGAACTTCATGGAGACGAGGTAGCGGGGCTCGATGAGTCCCACCTCCTCCAGCTCGCGGACGAGCTGCGGATAGCGCTCAGGGTTCTTGAGGCGGATGCGGGCCTGGCAGACGCCCCCCTTCTCGTCGTACGACGAGTCGAATTCCATCCCGATGCCGTCGTCCCCGGGGACCGGGATGCCCTCGCGGCTGAGCTTGGCAAGGGCTTTGTCCAGACGGTCCCCCATGAGCTCCCGGATGCGGTCCTGCATCTGGAGCGTGTTCTCGCTGCCGGCGAACTCGTGGAGGGTGGTGAGCAGCTCGCCACGCAGGTGCTCGACCACGAACCGGCGCAGGACCGCGGCCGGCTGCCTCTGCTCCCAGAAAGTCACCGAGTCGGGATCGTCGGGGTCGTAGTCGTCCAGACGTGCGGCCTCCCGCGCGTCCCACTCGGTCTTGTACGGGCCCACCGAGCCCTCTTCGGGGTACTCCGCGTCGTTGTAGTACCAGCCCGGGTTGAACGGACTCTCGATCTCCATGAACGACGGCATCGCGGGCCCGGACGAACGGACGCGACGCTCCCCCGGAGGAGGTCCCCACACCTCGTCGCGCAGCTTCACGCGGTCGGCCTCGTTCCCGCCCGCGGCGGCCCACGCGTCGGCGTTGCCCATGACGTGGAAGGGACTGCTTTCGTCCTTCTGCATCTCGAGAAGATGCTGGACCTTGCGCAGCTGGCACATCTCGCACAGGCCAACTCCGGGAGTCTTGGTCTCCCACGTCTTCGTCGTGGCGTCCCCGCACAGCGACGTGTGGAGGCGTCCGTCCTCGGTCCCGTCCTTGTAGATGTGGTAGAGCCTCGATCCGGCATCGTAGATCTCGTGCCACGTGCGGATCACCGCCCGGCGCACGGCATCGAGGTCCAGGTCCCCGGGCTCCAGCGCGGAGGGGCGTGTCGTCGGGGGCCACCTGTTCGTCGCGCGCAGCCACCACGCGAAGTCCAGGACGAACTCGTCGGGCTCGTGCCTCGGAGGCTTCTTCGGAGAGCCCTCGCGCAGGACGTGGGCGACGAACTCCTCGGGGAGGCGCACGTTGTGCTCCTCGATGTAGTGCGCCAGGCCGTCGGGCCAGACGTAGATCCCGTCGCTCATCTCGAGCTCCCCCATGTCGATGCCGGGACCCTGCATGCTCGCGCCGGGCCCGTGCCGTCCGCCCCGCATGTTCGCCTCCTCGGCGCGGCGGGACGCCTCCTTCCGGGCCCGCTGGCGCTCCTCCCAGGGCAGCTGCTCGTTGCGGACGTCGCGGCCCTCGAAGAACGCCAAGTGCAGCGCCTCGTGGCCCCGGCTGTGGCATCCGAGGCGGCACCAGGAGGTGTCCAGATTGCGCCTGACGGGCTTGGCCCCCCGCAGGTAGGCGAGCACGGCCTCGCGCTCTGAGCGGTCCCACGAGGCGTCCACGAGGTCCAGCGGATCCGGCAGGTTCTCCCTGTCGGTGCTTCGCCAGTAGCCGACGGGCCGGTATACGGGCCAGTCGAGGAAGGGCTGCGAGTCGCCCAGGAGGGCGCGACGGGCCTGCATGTAGGTCTCGCCCGTCTGCTTCATGCGGGCGCGGACCTGCTTCTTGAATTTCTTGTTCTGGGTCATCTTCGATCCTCAGTCTCTGACGACAGGTGTCGATCCCGCGCTCGACCCCGTCGCCGACGAGGTTCGAAGATCCCAGTCCGAGTCAGTGCCCCTTTGTCTCCGTCGCATCCCGACCGCGGGGTCGGGCTTTGGAGATCGGGCGTAGACAGGTCGCCCGCGCACATCGTACCCGCCGGGACCCCGGACGTCCAGCAGCCCTATCCCTGTCGGGTCTCGGTCCGGCGCAGGCGGTCGATGGTCAGCGCGAAGTCGTCGTTCTCCGCCAGCCTGCGGAGGGCCGTCGCCAGGTGCTCGCGCACGAGCCTGCGGATCCCGGGGCTGAGCAACCGGTCCTTGACCGGGCTCGAGTAGCGCGGCTGCGGCACGAAGACGGAGAGGGCCGCGACGCACGGCACGCCGTCCAGGCCCGCGTCCCGCAGCGCCTCCCGCAGGCCCAGCACGTGCGCGCCCTCGCGGGTATGCACCGTGTTGCCCCAGGCCAGGATCTGCGGCCCGTCGTGCGAGTCGGACGCCAGGGCCGGCTCCCGCCACTGGAGGGCCACGTCGAACGCGAACTCGCCCTCGTGGACGCGCAGGCGGAAGGGCCGCTCCGGGTACGCGAGCCCGGTCTTCACCACCTCCCGCACGATGTCGGCCATGCCGTTGGGCATCGCCACCCGGCGGTAGACCCCGAGGGGCCGCGTCCAGATGCTGTGGAGGTAGCCGATCTCCACCTGCGGGCACGTGGCCGCCAGCGTCCGCAGCCGCCTCTCCAGATGCTCGTGGCTCACCTCCGTCTCCGTGAAGATCTCGGGATCGGGCTCGAACGTGACCTTGAACGTCATCCCGGGGTGCTCGGCGTCCAGCTGCGCGGCCGCGACCACCGAGCGGTCCACGGGCGCCCCGCGCCGGTACGTCCGGACGTGCCGGAGCCCGGCCTGCATGAACTCGACGCGCATGCTGGACGACAGCGCCCGCAGCACGACGAGGTAGCTCCGGACCTGCTCCGGGGACGCGACGCCCCGCCCGGGCACCCCCTCGAACGAGGACGACATGCGGTCCATCCGGTCGAGGGGCTCGCCGTCCCCGGGCTTCGACGGGGGCAGCGCCGGCCCGTCGTCCCAGACCCGGATCTCCCCGTCGACCACGCCGAGGTCGATCCTCTGCCCGCGGCCGGCCCGCGCGTTGTCGAGCAGGTCGTCCAGCACCCAGTAGAGCATGTGGTGGACGCCGTCGACGTCCGTGGCGCCCACGTACATGCCGGGACGGCTGCGGATCTGCTCGACCACGTCCGTGATCTCGACCTTCCCCATCTCAGGCCCCATCGTGTTCGTCGCGGCGACGGATCGTCACGTCGCCCTTGTCGTAGCCGTCCCGCACCCAGATCTCGACGTCGTCGAAACGGACCTCGACGTGGTCGGCCCGGTTCGGGTGGTTGCGGAACACCGCCGTGTGGACGAGGTCGAACATGTGGTGCGGCGTGTGGCCCTCCTCGACGCGCACGCGGTGCCACCGTCCGCCCGCGTCCCAGGTCCGGCGCAGCTCCGCGACCTCGGCCAGCACCTGCTCCCGGGTGGCGTCGACGCAGTGGAAGACGGCGACCTCGCGGTCCTCGTCGTACACGGTCTCGATGCGGTCGGGGGTGCCCATCCCCCTTTCTACCCCTGGAGCCGGGATCTAGACGTCCGCGAGGGCGACGAGGATCCCCGCGCCGGCCAGGACGCCCAGCGTCGCCCCGAAGAACCCCCACAGCCATCCCGGGCTGACGGCCGCGATGATCCCGCCGTAGTGCAGGAGCAGGAGCACGGCCGCGACGGCCATGATCCCCATCAGGACGTAGCCGAGGACCGTGTAGAAGCGCCTCACTCCTGCTCGGCCTTCCGGGTGAACTCGTCCAGGGCGGCGTCGTGCTGCTCCTTGGCGTCCTTCATCGGATCGGGCTTCGCGGCCGGCTCGATCTCGGGCAGCTCGGTGGGCGCGGCGGGCTCGTGCCGCTCCGGCAGCTCGGCCTCCCCGGGGGCGAACGGGCTCGGCAGCGGGTAGATGTAGGAGTCCACGAGCCCCACCGCCCCGAGGACGGCCACGAGCGCCGCGAAGCGGGCGCCCCACCGCAGGGCCCACGAGACGTGCTCGTCCCCCTGCTCGTCCGCGATCTCGCCGATGCGGCGGTAGGCGTCCAGGAAAAAGGCCAGGCCGGCCACCACGGCGATGACGCTGACGATGCCCATGCCTACTTCCCCTCCTCGGGCGCGGGCTCCGGCGGCGGGGCCGGGGCCTGGACGATGACGTCGTTGCCTCCCTCGGCCACCGCCTCGGCCATCGCGTCCGCGGCGTCGGCGAAACGCTCCTGGTTCTTGAGGGCCACGTACGTCCCGTAGTCGACCCCGGCGATCTCGGCGTTGATCACGTCGTTCTGGGCCCGGACCTTCTGGACCGCCTGCCGCTGCTTCTCGACCTCCAGCTCGGCCGCGAGGGCCTTCACGGAGCGCGCCTTCTCCTCGTCCACGGCGAACAGCATGCGCTTGGCCCGGATCACCTCCTTCGGCACCTCGCCGATGCCGTTGGGGAAGCCGAGCTCGGTGACCTCGATCGGCGCGTCGCCGAGCATGGCCTCGATGGCCTTCTTGGTGGCCTCGGCGATCTCCGGCACGTTGGTGAGCACGTCCTCGACCGTGTGGTCGCGCAGCTCGGTCACGATGGCGTCGGGCGCCTTGCGGGCGAGGTACGTCTCGTAGACCTTGTCCGCGGAGATCAGCATGACCTGGCTCGCCACGTCGTCCGGCCGCACCTCCTCGTAGATCTGCGCGATGCTCTCGTCGTCCTTCTTCACCTGGAACACCAGGCCGACCTGGACGTTCTTGATGTCCACGTTCGACTCCGGCAGGAACAGCGTGTCGATCGTCATCTGCGTGCTGCTCTTGCTGACCTGCAGCCGCACCAGCTTCTCGCACGCGCTGATCCAGCAGTAGTCGAGCCGGAAAGCCTCGGGCTGGAGCACCTTGTTCTCGAGGCCACTCGTGCCGAGGATCTTGCCGACCTCGCCGGTCTCGATGGTGACGGCCTGCCCGAGGCAGCCCGTCAGGAGGGCGGTGGACAGGAGGGGGATCGCGCGTCTCACGGTGCTTGTACTCTCCGCATGCGCTGCCCGAACCGGGCGGGCGCCGCGTCTATTCCCGGGCCCCTACTCGTCCCACCAGGCCACCGGAGGCATCACCTCCGCCTGGTACCTGATCCCCCGCGCCTGGGCCATCTCGTCGAAGCAGGACAGGCACAGGACGCGCCCGGCCCCTCCGGTGACGGCCTCCCATGCGTCGTCGGGGACCAGGAAGCCCACCGTGACCCGGGCGCCGCGGCACCGGCTCGACTTGCACCGCTCGTACGCCCACGCCATCCCCGAGCCGTCCCGGCGGTCGGGCAGCGGCAGCTCCTCCGGCGAGAGCAGGCGCAGCGTCACCGCTCGTCGCCGCCCATCAGGTCGTGGATGCTCATGCCCTCCAGCATCTCGACCACCTCGGGGGCCCTGGCGCCCGGGGGCAGGCGTCGCCAGACGGTCTCGTGGACGAAGGCCACGAACCTGCCCACGTCCTCGCGCCGGCGCTCCTCCCCGAAACCGGTCGCCTCGTCGACCATGGCCGTCAACACGCCGCGCCGGCGCGCGCCGGCCAGGTCCGTTCCGCAGAGCCGATCGAACCCCCGCACGAACTCCAGGTTCCCGATGCACTCCCGCAGGCAGTCCTCGAACGTCAGCATCTGTCCGTACTACTCCTCGGGGGCCCACTGCGAATCCGCGTAGACCCTCCCCTCCTCGCCGTTGTCCAGCCTGCGCACGTGGTAGGCGACCGTCGTGGCCGCCAGGGCGCTCCCGACGATGGCGCCGGGCGCCGTCACGACCTCGACCACCTCCACGCGGACGGGCACCTCCCGGCCCTCCTCGTCCGTCTGGAAGACGGTGCCCACGTCCCCCGACCTGACGCCGAAGTCGCTCATGCTGGGGCGGTAGGCCACGGGATCACCCTACCCTCGTTTTCCGCCTATACGCGCCCCTTGACAGATGGCGCCCCGCGACCCCGCCAGCTCCGAGCTGTGGCTGGAGTTTCTCGATGCCCGCTTCGGGGCCCAGGGAGGCCGCACGCTGGTCCCGAACACCAACCGGGAATCCCGCGAGAAGCATCCCAGGGTGGAGGTCTACACCCTCCTGCGGACGGACGACCGTTTCCGTCGTAAGGTGCTGGCCGAGTACAAGCGCTGGCGGAACGCCCGGATCGAGGAGCGGCGGGCCGCCCCGGAACGGAAAAAGATGAACCTCCCCCTCCCAGACGCGGTGCGCGACCTGCACCGGACGATGCGCGACGCGGGCCACGAGCTCTACGTCGTCGGGGGGGCCGTGCGCGACCACGTCCTCGGCAAGGACCCCAAGGACTTCGACCTCGCCACGGACGCGAAGCCCGAGCGCGTGATCGACCTGCTCGGGCGGAACCCGGACTACAAGCTCGACCTGACCGGGAAGGCGTTCGGGGTCGTCCGCGTCCACACGCCCGACGGGGAGGAGTACGAGATCGCCACGTTCCGCGAGGACGTGGGAGAGGGACGACGCCCCGACGCCGTGAAGTTCACGACGATCGACGAGGACGTCAAGCGCAGGGACCTCACCATCAACGCGCTGTTCTACGACCTGGACCGCGGCGAGGTCGTGGACTACGTCGGCGGCCTGGACGACATCAAGAACGGGGTGATCCGGACCGTCGGCGACCCCGACGACCGCTTCCGCGAGGACCGCCTCCGCATCCTGCGGGCCCTGCGGTTCGCGGGTCGGCTGGACTCGCGGCTGGACAAGAAGATGTCCGAGGCGATCAAGCGCAACCCGGACCTGCACGAGGTGTCGCCCGAGCGCATCCGCGACGAGTTCGTGCGCGGCATCTCGTCGGCCAAGGACCGGAAGGCGTACCTGAAGATGGTCGAGGACCACGATCTCTTCGACCAGATCTTCCCCGGCCTCAAGGTCAACCACGACTACACGACCGAGGGTATCCCGGCGCTCCAGCTGGCGGCCCTCCTCCGCGACAACAAGCCCAAGGACGTCGAGCGCGTCCTCCGCCAGATGAAGTGGACGAACGAGGAGATCGACCAAGCCCTGTTCCTGCTCCGCATGCGGGACCTGAACGCCAAAGAGGCCCCGATGCTCAAGAAGGGATACAGGCGCTTCAAGATGAAACCTTTCCACCTCGTCGAGGCGAGCCGCATCCTCGGCAAGCCCTCGGCCAAGGAGGTCCGCGCCTTCGTGGACTTCGCGGGCAGGCCCCCGGCCGTCACGGGCAACGAGCTCATGGCGCGGGGGCTCAAGGGGAAGGCCATCGGCGAGGCGATGGAGAAGGCGGAGCGCGAGGCGTACCGCGACGTCCTCGAGAACGCCTAGAGCGCCCGGACGTGGGCCGTGGCGCGGGCGCGCAGGTCGTCGTCGGACTCCAGCGTCGAGAACTGGACGTGGAAGCCCAGCGTGGGGAGCAGCATCACGTAGAGCCGGCGCCTCCGCTGGTCCCAGAAGGCGCCCACCCACAGGTCGTACCAGGCGAACATCGGCCGCACGCGGAAGGGCTCACCCTCGCGCCGCAGCCCGAGCTGCTCGCACACCAACTCGAGGTCACGGCCGCGCGCGTCGGGGAGGTTGAACCCCGCCACCATCATGTCGCGCGCCAGGCTCATGTGATGCGCCCCGATGTCGCCTTCGTCCGGGGAAGGTCGGACGAGACGAGGGTGACGACCTCGACCCAGCGGATCATGGAGAGCGCCGTCTGGACGTAGTCCCGCTGCCGGTCGCGCTCCAGCGGGTCCCCCTCCACGAAGGCCGTCACGTCGAAGTGGACGCGCTCGCTCGTGACGTTCGGGTCCCGCGGCAGCATGTCCCGGAGGTTCTCCAGCTGCTCCTCCTTCTCCGCGATGAGGCGGCGAATCTCTGCCTCCCGCTCGGGGCCCTCCAGGCTCTCGTGGATCGCTTGCACCGGTGCTGCCATGGCTCCCAGTCTACCCGTCCCGGAGCTCGCGGAGGGCCTCCCGGAGCGCGCGGCGCCGCAGCCCGCGTTTCACGGCCCTGTATGTGGCCGCGTCCATCGGACGCCAGGGGTCGGACAGACCCCGGTCCCACCAGCGGCGGATCGCCTGCCATCTCAGCTCCTTGAGCAGCGTCTTCCGCTCTGTCGATGTCACTCGGCCAGGAACGCATCTCGCTCCCTGCCGCAGTTGCGGCAGCTGGGCAGCACGTCCTGGTTGCGCCACTCGCAGGCGCAGCCCCACCCCGGCGCCTCATCGTACGGGACCCGGCGGCTCCTGTCGTAGGGAGACCCGTCCCCGAACCGCATCTCGAACTCCGGGTGCTTCCAGAACTTGGAGTTCTCGATGCAGCGGTGGAGCAGCCGCGCGTCGTCGGTGCTCACGCCGCCGCCCAGGTTCCGCTCCAGGTCGACCAGCCGGTCGTGGACGTCGCCGAGCGCCCGGGTCCAGGGGTTCTCGGCCTCGCCGCCGGGCGGCGCGTCGATGATCTCCTCGTAGTCGGGCTTCCCCGGCCACGCGTCGGCGCGGGCGTGGGCGAGGCGCCCGAGGCTCTCGAGGTACTGCGCCTCGCGACGCAGCCAGAACCGTGCCGTGCCGCCCACCACCTGCTCCAGGCGCTCGGCCAGCTCCGGCATGATGCGGAGGCGTCCCGCCACGAGGTCCGCGACGGCGTGCGGCGGCAGACCCGTCCGGGACCCGAACTCCTCCAGCGTGAGCCCGCGGTGGTGCGCGGCCTCGCGGACGGACTCCCCGGGCGGCGACGCCCAGTTGGGCACGAACGGGCTGTCGTCCGCCGTCACGGAGACACCTCGGGGGCCAGGCGCGCGTCCTGTGCCGCCTGGAAGTCGGGTTCCGCGGCGGTCAGACGGGCGTCCATCTGCTCCTTCGTCTCCGGGTTCAGGTGCAGCTTCTTGCAACCGGCCCGGTAGAACCTCAGCCAGACGTCCCAGTGGACGGGATGGTGGTACCCGAGCACGGCCGCCGCGTGCAGGATGTGCATCACGAAGTGCATGGGGTAGTGGTCCCAGCTGTTCAGGAACACGTTCATGCGGCGCAGCAAGGTCTGCTCGTCCACGAACTCGATGTAGGACCCCGGGTTGTCGACGGCGGGGACGAGGAACTCCGCCCGCAGGCAGCGGGACAGGAGCTTGGAGTCGTCGTGCCGGAGCGCCGTGTCGCATCCCCGCACGGCCGAGACGAGGACGCCCTGGTGGCGCAGCGGCAGCCGGGCCGCCCACTCCTGGACGATGCTCGTCAAAGGACCTCCGCGCCGGGCAGGCTCGTCGGCGCGAGCTCGACCACGGTCAGGGCGTCGTCGGCCTCGCCGGCCGCGAGCACCATGCCCTCGCTCATGATCCCGCGCATCTTCCGCGGCTTGAGGTTGGCGAACACGGCGACGTGCTTGCCCACCAGCTGCTGCGGCTGGTAGCTCAACCTGAGTCCGCTGAGAACCGTGCGCTCCCCCAGGGGACCGAGGTCCAAGGTCAGCTTGAGCAGCTTGTCGGCGCCGTCGACGGGCTCGCAGGCCGTGATCTTGGCGACGCGCAGGTCGACCGCGTCCAGGGCGGCGATCTCCACCTCGGGCGCCAGCTCGGGAACTGTTTGCTCTGTCATCGGGCGTTATACGCTCAGTGCACCTTGGGTCCCTCGTCGGAGCCGTCGGACGGGTCCGAGGAGTCGTCGGAGGGGTCGTCCCTCCGCAGCACCTGGCCGTGCACGTCCACGAGGCTCGACCGTCCCTGCCGGAAGTCGGAGAGCGCGGCGCTCGTCCCGGAGTACGCCGTGCCGACGTCGTTCGCGTCGTACGTGGCCACCGCGGTGCCGGCCATGCCGCCGGCCATGGCCACGCCGTCGGCGAACCCCTGGGCGTCCGCCGCGAGGAACACGAACTTCCAGCCGAACTTGTCCGTCGCGCGCCCGATCGCGTCCCGGGCGTCCGTCGAGGTGTTCTCCTTCGAGGAGTTCTCCTGGCCGTCCGTGATCACGATGACGGCCACCTTCCCCGGACGCTGGTCCTCGGGCTCGCCGAGGATGCGCTGCTCCATGGCGGCGAGCGACTTGACCACGGCGTCGTTGAGAGCCGTGCCGCCGCGGGGCACGAGCCGGCAGTCGTCCGCGGTGATCTCCCCGGAGGGCTTGCCCTCGTAGCACGTCTCCCAGACGTCGTCGAACTGGTAGAGGCTCACGCGGCAGCGGCCCGGCAGCCCGTGCTGCTCCGTGATGGTGGTCCAGAGGCCGCCCTCCATGTCGTCCTTGAGGGAGGCCATGGAGCCGCTGCGGTCGAGGACGACGGCGATCTCGGTGAGGTCGTTGGCGGGTGCGGTGGTGTCGGTCATGTCTCCCCTTCTACTCCCGGGGTTTCACGATCTGACGGCCGCTCCGCCACGAACGCGAAATCCCCGTTGAACACGAACTTCTCGGTCCCGTCGTCCCGGTACAGGCGGTGCCGGGTGCAGGCGTCGTTGTCCGGGCCCCCGTAGAACCACTCTCGGTCCTCGTGGGTCACCCGGGGCCGCGCCCGGGGCCGCGGGTCCTCCCCGCAGCGTGCCCGTGCCGACTCGCCGATGTGGCGCGACCACTCCGGCACCTGCGACGCGAGCCACTCGACGACGTTCCCCGCGAGCGCGTTCAGGACGTCGCCCGACGTGTCGACCTTGATGCTGTTGGACGCGTGGACGTCGTCCCGGGGCAGGTCCTCCGTCACGACGAAGCGGGCGCACGACATCTGGAAAACATCGGCCCCGTGCTCGGGCACCTCCAGCTCGAGCACGACCGTCCTCCGCCACACCCTACGCCTCGCCATCGGCCAGCCTCACCTGCTTCGACCGCGCGTACTCGATCGCGTCCTGCCACCCGGCGTCGTCGGCCGGGAACCGGGCCCGGGGCGGCGGCGCCGTCTTGCGGTCCGGCGCGTCGGACCCCTCCTGGAAGTGCGGGTCGATGCGCCTCCAGAACACCACGTCCTTCACCCTCGTGTCGAAGAACACCATGACCTTCTTGGCGTCGAAGGAGCACTTGGTGCAGGAGGAGTACTGGACCATCGCGACGAGGTGCGCCCCCACCTGCTCCAGCTCGATCATCTCGAACTCGTCCGGGTTCGGCGTCCGGGCGAGCAGCTCCTTCTCCTGCTTCTCGAGCCTCTCCCGCTCGTACCGCCGGTTGCGGTCCTGCTCGGCCTGCCACGCGTGGCCTCCCACCGTGGAAGTGCAGTTGGGATCTCCTGGAGCGTGGCGGCACGTCATCGTGAAACTCCTGCGCTCCTTCTACCCGGGCCCGGGTCCCCGGAGCGCCCGCACGGCCTCGAACACCTCGATCCCGACTCTCCGGGCGTCCGTGTCGGCCTCGTCCACGACGAGCGTGAGGCAGTCGGGCAGCAGGATCACGTGGACGTAGCCGCCCGGAACCTCGTCGTCCCCGAGCTCGCGCCGGAACGCCGACTGATCCGGCCAGACGAACCACTCCCCCTCCTGGTCGTCCTGCTCGAAGATCGCGTCGGGCCAGCGCCGCCTGAACTCCCAGGCGCGCACGCTCCACTCGTCGGGACCCGCGGGCCCCTCCAGGACGAGATCCTCTCCTCCGACTTCCATCGCCCCACCCTACCGTGGTAGCGTCCGGGCATCGGCTCCCAGAGGTCAGTAGCCAGCAACGGGTGGGGTGGCCCCGGTTGGTGACTCGTACCTAGCCCCCCGGTGCGCCGATTTTCACGGAAACGGGACCGGTCTACTGCTCGTCACCGGCCAGGATGGCCGGGCTCACGCCGTCCCGGTGCACGCGCCAGGTGCCGTCCTTCTCCTGACGTCCCGGGTCGTAGATCCGGAACGGGATCCGTCCCGAGGGCTCGGGCCGCTCGACCTGGATGATGCACTCCCCCTCGGGCAGCTTCCCGAAGATCCTCTCCAGCATCTGGTGCGGCGTCATGGGCCACCCTACCGGGCCCGGGTCCGGGCGGGGATCCCTCCCTCTGAGCGGCGCAGCAACCGGACCTTTAGGCACCTGCTCGGCGCCGCCGGTTCGAGAGACCTACTCGTCCGGCAGGTGCCAGCAGTGAGCCCCGGCGCTGTTCAGCTTGCGGTGAACGACGGAGGGCTCGCGCTGGATCTGCCGGCCGTACTGGTCGTCCCGCGTGTCCTCGTGGACGACGTACAGGAGGTTCACCGCCGGCGGGTTGTCCGGATGGCTCCAGTCCCCCCAGACGGCGGTGAGCAGCGCGCTGTGCTGCCTCCCGTGCGAGTCGGTGAAGATGACGTGGTCTCCCACTTCGACGCTCTGGCGTTGCATGCTCGTTCTCTCTTTTCTGCGGCTCCTGTGCCGCCCAGAGAGAGGGATCCCCGACAGTCTCTCAGACTACGCGTTCCCCGTAAACATGGCGCTGAAGATCATCCCGTCCTCCAGCCTCACCGGGTCGGAGTCCTTGTAGAGGATGCCGCCGTCCGAGCGCCGACTGCTGTACGTCATGGTGAGCGCCTCCCATCCTCGCGGGCGCCCGTCCGGGTACACGATGTCCACGACGTCGGCGAAGGACACGCTGACGGCCATCACGTGGTGCTCGCGGCCGTTGACGACGATGTCGAAACCGCGCTCCAGGATCTCGGGGCCGATCTGGTCCACGACCTCGTGGCCCGTGCTCGTGGCGGGATCGAACCGGTCGAGCCACTTCTCGTGCTTCCGTCCCGAGGGCCACCCGCGCAGGTACAGGTGCTGCTCCCCGGCCTCCACGCCGGTGCCCCACCTCCGCTTCTGGACCTTCTCGACGATGCGCCGGTAGGCCGCGTCGTCGTCCTTGGCCATGTCCCCGGCGGTGTCGACGTCGTCCAGGAGCTGCCACAGGGCGCCCACGAGCCCGAGCACCTCCTCGTGCCGGTTCCGCAGGGCCTTCACGTCCTCGAACGGGACGGAGTGCCCGTACATCCCGGGCGTGACGTCGTGCTCTCCCCTGGCGTGCCCCGAGGCCGCGACCGAGACCCCGGCCAGCTGCACGCGGAGTTGGTCGACCTCGTCCTCCAGGGCACGGGCACGTGCGATCCAGGGCCTCAGGTTCTCCAGCTCCTCCTCCAGCTTGTGCGCGTGATCCCACCACGCCCGGAACGCCTCGTCGGGGAACTCGGTCGCCGTGTCGTCCTCCGGCGGCGGCAACTTCCACGCCAGGGCGGGCTCCCGCACGCGGGCCCACCCGAGCGCGCGCAGGAGCTCAGGGTCGACCGGGCCTCCCCGGCTCTCGGCCACCACCTCGGCCTTCACCGCCTCGAGCATCATGTCCAGGACCTCGCAGCGCTCCTCCAGCTTCGCGCGCCGCTCCCGGAGATCGTCCCGCGCGGCGTCGTCGAGCAGACTCAGGCGCATCGTCTCCTCGTGCCGGTGACGCGTCCGTATCTCCTGGCGGCGCGTCCGCGTGCGCAGGACAACTAGCTCGGCCATGGCCGACATGCGGAGCCCGGGGTCGCGCAGGTTCTCGGAGATCTCCATCGCCCGCGCCCCGAAGACCTCGTCGGAGATGAGGGGCTCGAGCCCCTTCTCGGGTGAGGGCTCCGCCGCGGGGCCGTCGCGCGTCTCCATCTGCTGGCGCGCCGCCTGGTAGCTCATGCCGTGCTTCTCGGCGTGCTCGCGCACGCGCTTCTTGAACTTGTCCGTCATCTCTGATCCTGGTCTGAGCTCCGAGAGCCGATCCCGCGCATCCGCCCCCGTGCTCGACGAGGATTGGAGAAGACGTTCACCCGAAGTATGGCTGCCTCTTCGCCCCCTTCACAGCCGGCGCGCGGGACCGGCTTCGGGAGTCGGGCACGGGTGAGCGCGCCCTCCCCCCATTCTACCCCCCGTTCCGCAGAGCGCGGCGGTAATTCTCCAGGATCCGGCGGTGCTCGCGGCGTCCCAGCAGCCGGCGCCACCACGAAAGCTCAGAGAACCTGCGGAGTTCGACGCGGATCAGGGCGTTGACGCCCTTGGGTGTCAGACGGATGGTGGGACCCCGAGGCTTGTCGGGAGCCGGGACCGGATCACGGTAGGGCACCGTCACCACTCGGAGCAGGCGATGACCGCGGCCTCGCCCGTCTCCTGCTGGTCGCGCATGAAGTCCCACAGGGTGCGCTCGCCGCCCGTTCCGTCGTCGCGCACGTTGACCTTCCGGGCGCGCTCCTCGACCACGGGCTCGATCTGGAAACCGGACTCGTCCACGTCATCCAGGGCGTCTTCGCCCTCCCAGCAGGCCCACACGGTGTCCACGGCCTCGCGCAGGCTCCGGGCCGCCACCCAGTAGGTCGCGCCCGTCTCCACCTCGTACAGTTTGAGTGCCATCACCGATTCTACCCCGCGAGCAGGGCGACCAGGACGAGGGCCGTCGCCACCGCACCGCCGAGGGCGACCACCGCCGGAAGCCAGATCTCGCGCGCTCGGTGCGCCCGACGAGCCTGCTCCAGCTCGGACGTGGCGCGGAGAGCCCGGACCCGGGCCGGGGGAGCGGGGCACGTCACGTCATCACCTCAGGAGCCCCAGGACCGCCCGTGCCGGGTCCTCGGCGTGGCAGGGCTGCCCGTCGGGCCAGTCCCGGTTCTTGATTCTCGTGGCCGTCCAGCGGCAGTGGGGCGCCGGGCTGAGGTCCCCCGTGTCCTGCCGGTCCAGCTGGAAGTCGCCGCGCAGGGTCCGCATGGCCTGCATCGCCTCGTGGTCCTCCCGCATGGCCTCCACCTGCCGCTCCAGCTCGGCGATGCGCGCGGCCGACCGGTCGATCCCGGACCTCTCCAGCACGGCGAACACGACCGTGAGCGGCACGTCGGCGATCTCCTCCCCGTCGTAGATCACGAGCTCCGCGCCCCCCCACACCATGCTGTCGGTGTTGACCCACACCCGGTGGTCGGCGGGGCCGGCGGCCTGCCAGCCCAGGGTCTGCTCCCCCGGCAACCTGTCGGACCAGGTCCACCCGTCGGGGAGGGAGATCTCGTCAGCCACCCGCCGCGGCCTCCTCGGACTCCGCGGCCCGGGCGGCGTCCCGGTCGATCTTCTCGATCCAGGCGACGGCGAGAGCGGCGACGCGGACCATCTGCTTGCGCTGGATCACCACGTAGCCGGTGTTGCCCCGCTCGGCGTGCTCGCGGATGAAGCCCACGAACTCTTCCACCGTGTGCGTGTCGTCGTGGTCGGGGCCGCCCCACTCGGCGTCCTGCCGCCGTCGCTCCTCGCGGATCTCGTCGTAGATGTCGGTGTCTGCCATGCCGTCTCTCCTCCTGTCAGTTGTGGACGTAGTCGGACATCAGGTTCCCCCGGTCCCCGCCTCCGGGTACTTCGCCCTGAGGCGCTCCAGCTCGGCGAGCTCGCGCGCCTCCTGCTCCGCCCTCCGCTCGCGCCTGGAGGGCTCGGTCACCCTGTCCCACGCCGCCGCCCGCAGCTGGTGGAGCGCGACGCTCTCGTCGTGCCGCGCGCGACGGGCCCTCGTCTCCTCGGCGGCCTGCTCCTCCGTCCGCTCGTAGACGACGACCAGGTCCGCGTCCGCGTAGCCCGTGTGGACCTCCAGCACCGCGCCGCGCCCGTACCGGTCCACGAGCTCGCCCAGGGTGGGGGTCTCCTGCTCCAGGCGGTGGCCGCACGAGGGGCAAGACTCGGGGACGGGGGAGAGCAGGACGTCGCACGCGGGGCACTCGATCTCGTCGGGCGGATCCTCGTGCCCGAGGACGTTGCGGACGACGGTCGCGCGGGCGGGTCCGGCGCTGACGGGGAACAGGCGTCCCGGCGCCCGCGGCCGCCGGACCCTCAGCTCGACGTCGCGCGCGTGCCGGTGGCTGGCGGGGTGCGTGCCCGTGTAGGTCAGCGCCGCCCGGACCACGTCGCCGTCCTCGTTCTCGTCGACGGCGAGGTGCCACTCCTGCACGTTCGGCACGTAGCCGCCGACGAGGAACTGCCGGGGCGACTTCTCGAGCAGGCACGCGGGGAGCGGCGGCTCGACGTCCAGGGCGACGAGGAGGCCGCCGAGCCGCCCCTCCATCGCCGCGACGTCCCGCCAGCGGTACCGCAGGTAGTCCTCGTGCTTTCTCTTGATGTGCTCCATGCGGGTCCTCCTAGCCTCTCCACCAGGGAGGGCCGCCGAGCCTCTCCGCGGCCTCGCGGACGACCCGGCGCTCGTGCGTCAGGGTCTCGACGAGCTTGAGGATCGTGACGTCCTGGGCCTCCCCGACGAGGCATCCGCCCACGGCCGTGTGCCGGTGCATCTCGTCGCAGCCGACCCGCACGCGCGCGGTGGCGTCCTCCTTGATCCGCAGCAGCTCCTCGTCCGTCATGCCGGTCCTTGTACCCGACCGATTTTCACGAAACGGCGCTAGCCGACGCCGCCCCGGATGTACACGGAGTCGGCGGCTCCGTGGCGGCCGTCCCCAGCCCGAGCATGGTGAAGAACGCCCTGCGTCGCACGGGACCACCCTACCCGCGCGCCCTCAGGACACGTCGGGGACGCGCATCGTCCCGTGGCACGTCGTGCAGGGGCCCGTGGTGTAGGCCAGCGTCTGCGTCCCGTCCCTGCAGTCCGTGCACCTGCGCGTCGGCCTCGGGTTGACGACGGAGACGTCGCCCCCGCGCTCCCCGTTCTCCCCGGCGCTCCCCATCGTGATCGTGAAGTTCCCGGAGTTGGCCCCCCTCCCGGCCTCGATCAGGACGTCCCGGATGGTGCAGCCGTCCTTCCACTGGCTGGCGACCTGCACCGCGGTCTCGATCCCACGCAGGAACTCCAGGGCCGCGCGGTTGCCGGGGATGCTGTTGGTCGTCAGCCCGGACTCGACGTCGAAGGTGAACACGGGGTCGCCGTCCGAGTTCTTGATGATGATCTTCATGCGGTGCCCTCGTGCCAGACGGCCCACCCCGCGTAGTTGGCCACCTGGTACCCGTGCTGCCCCTTCACGACGGCCTTCGACGCGAGCCCGAGCCCGATCAGGCTCGACCGCGCGGTCTTCGATGGCACGTCGCCGTCCCACACGGGGCCCTGCCTCGCGAGGCACGACAGGGTCTCCTGCTCGGC